>Ga0208564_1001256_pt1 | contig 21546 bp, 22 predicted proteins | sample AD_UKC073_MetaG_FD_184439 | JGI IMG/M metagenome (GOLD analysis project Ga0208564, IMG submission 184439) | Active sludge microbial communities of municipal wastewater-treating anaerobic digesters from USA - AD_UKC073_MetaG (SPAdes) (version 2) | ecosystem: Engineered > Bioreactor > Anaerobic >... | reverse complement strand
CTCCTTGCGTGCTTCACCCATTGGATTCTCCAGGTTTCAGCGGCTTGAGCTTCGTTTGCGCCTGTATTCACGGGGGAAATCGTCACCTCAGTATACGCCGCCGCAAGTGTCATCTGGGAAATTCGGGCTTAATGAATGACGCGATGGTCCGATCGCGTGGTCAGTCAATCTTCTTCACAGACATGTTTTCAAGATTAGATCTTCAGCAGATGATCTTACGCGAGGCTGCGAGGCCCATCCCGCGAGGGCAGTTGATCACAAGTGTAATAAGGAAGGCATTTTGCATCTTCGAGTGGAAAGAGATCCGAGGAATGGTGGAGGAACTCCTCAAGGATCGTCGCTTGTTGAGCGCGACTGGCAAGACCAAGATCAACGATACGGTGAAGGTTTGGAGTGTCTAACGCATACCGCGCGCCCGAGAATTAAGATGGCATGCCCACAGGCAGCCATCCACAGACTTCTCTTAACTCCACCGCGGACTTTTGCACACACTTCTACTGCTGAATCACCGGGAACTCCGTAATGCGCAGCCGTGTGCTGCCGTAGGGGATCAGCTCGAGGTCTACGGCCGGGCCGTCCACGGCGACCGGGCTCCTGGGTGTTTCGCCGGCCTGGTCTTTTTCCAGCTTCCAGTCGGGGATCTGCTTGCCTTTGACCTTCAGGACCACCGGCGGCTGGTGGTTGTCGAACGGAACTTTGCCGGGCTCGGACCGCTCCACCTGGATGGATTTCTCCGGGTTCGCCGGATCAATCAGCAGGCCGTAGTTCCACGGCGTGGTCGGTTCGATCTGCCAGTCAACGACCGGCAATGTGTCATGGTACCTCTTCAGCTCGGTGTACTTCTCACCAATACGCAGTGAGTAGTAGATCGGGCCGCGCAGGATGCTCACCGCGCTGTTGTAGCGCGTCTCCGTTCGCAGCTTCATGGGCAGGCTTAACTCGACCGTATCGCCGTTCTTCCAGGTTCGATCGATCTTCGCGAAGGAGCCGGCCTTGGTCTGCGTGCTGACTGCCTGGCCGTTCACCGTCAGCTTCACCTCACTGGCCCAGGCGGGAATGCGCAGGTGCAGCGGGAACCGCGTCTCGGCCGGCGCGTCCACCGTCAGCTTGATCGAGCCATCCCAGGGATACTCCGTCTGCTCACGGATGGTGACCTCCGTATTGTCCTTGCCGACCCTGGCCTTCACTACGCTGGGTCCGTAAGCCACGGCCGCGAGGCCCTGGTCATCGGTGGCCATCCACATGTGGGCGACGAACTTGGGCCAGCCTTGGTGCATGTTGGCGGTGCAGCAGCCGTAGTTGGGTTCCAGGCCGTAGAGGTTGGAGTGGGGGCCGTTGTTGCTCCAGGTGCGTGGAGCGACGTTGACCAGCACCTGGTTGGCCTGCTGGTCATACTGGTGCGCCCAGTAATCGGCGGTGCAGGTGCCGGGTTTGGCGTTGTAGGCGAGTAGTTCGAGCCGGTCGGCGAAAGCGGCGTCGCCGAAGATGGCTATCAGGTTCTCCATGGAGTACATGTACTCCACGACGGCACACAGCTCCGTGCCCTGGGTAGGTTTCCGGCCGCAGAGATGTTCGTCGCCGCAGAAGCGTCCGCCGACCTGGCCGTGTTTCTCATCGAGGTTTTTGAGGCCCTCGTAGACGGCACGTTTGAATTTCTCGTCCTTCGATTGCTGCCACCACAGGCCGGGGTACTTGACGGCCATGGCCACGTTGACCACATGCGTGGGGTGGGCGGGCTTGACGCCCATCTCCTGCACGCCCTTGGGGTACGGGAAGTTCAGGAAGAGCTCCGTCCACTTGAAGCTGTTTTCCTGGATGGAGCGGGCCACATCGAGCAGTTCCTGATCGCCGGTCAGGTTATACAGGTAGTAGACGGTGATCGCGGTCTCCATAGCCCGCATGCCGCGCCATTCCTTGTCCGGCCAGTCGGGAGGATTGTTCTTGAGATACCGGCAATAGCCTTTGATGACCTCCACTGCCCGCGGGTCGCCGGTCGCCTGGTGGTATTGCATCAGCACCTTGAGGGCGACGGCCAGCGGCCAGCGGTCCTTATTGTCCGCCGGCCCGAACCAGCCGTTGGGCTGAGCGCTGGCGATCATCGCATCCACCCAGCTCCGGGCCTTCTCAATGAGCCGAGGATCGTCGAGCGTGTAGGCCAGCGGGACGAGACCGTCGAGATAGTAAGGGGCTCGTTCCCAGCCCTCGCCCTTGCCGCCTTTCCACTTGGAATCGGTCAGGCTGGGCCAGAACTCATCGAGGTGGCCGGTGAGGCCATTGGCCTGTACGACGAGCTGGTTGCGTAGCCAGCCTTCGGGTTTGATGGAACCAAGCGGCAGGGGGGTAAAAGGCGTTTGAGCAAGCGGTTCACGGTTGGCCGGGTAACGCGGGTTGGCGGCCAGAACCGGAAAGGCACAAAGGCCGGCGACGGTAAGGGCCAGGAAGTCTACGAGAAGCTTCATCGTGCAGTTACTCCGTTGACGGTTATTGGTGGAAACAAATTACTCAGGGCTGGTACGAGAAAAGATTCTCGTACCCAGGTCGTGTCGCACAAATCTGAAGGCGGGCAGGATTCCCGCTCCCCGACAGGCAGGATTCCCGCCCTCCGAAGGGCAAGATGCCCGCCTCCGACAGGCGCCTGCCCTCTGGAGGGGTTACCCTCTGCAAGCGGCTATGATAAGCCCGATGACACCAGCGCACAAACCCAGTCGAGAGGAACTGTTGGCCGCCCATGGCCGGAGCCTGCCGGATGTGATCGGGCCCGGGCTGAGAGTGTTGTTCTGCGGGATTAACCCGGGCCTGTATTCGGCGGCGGTGCAGCACCATTTCGCCCGGCCGGGAAACCGCTTCTGGCCGGCGCTGCATGCGGCCGGGTTCACACCCCGCCGGCTGTATCCGCATGAGGAGCGGGAGATGCTGGCCCTGGGTTACGGCCTCACCAACATCGTGGACCGCGCGACCGCAACGGCCGACGAACTCACTCCCGCCGAATTGAAAGCCGGCGGCCGGATGCTGGAGGCCAAGGCACGCCGCTTCCGCCCCGCGTTCGTGGCCATCCTGGGTATCAGCGCCTACCGCGCGGCCTTTGGCAGGCCGCGCGCGGTCCTGGGCCTGCAGGAGGAGACCTTCGGCCCCGCCCGGATCTGGTTGTTGCCCAGCCCCAGCGGCCTCAATGCCCATTACCAGCCCAGGCGACTTGTCGAACTTCTGCGCGAACTGCGCCGGGCCGCTGAGGCGGCTTTCATCGGCAAGGCTTAGACATCGGGGGGTGGTATCCACCTGAATTCGGATTCATGCTCAGCAGTAAGGGTAGTCTTGAGACTAGAATCAGGCAGAGGCCGTGGAGGATGGGCCCGCGGGGCGCTGGAGCGAGACCGGGATTGGCTTCGGCGGCGCGGGGACGGGGGTAAGCATCCTGATCGGCGGCCAGATGCGGCCAGACAGCGCCGCCTGTTCCATACAGCAACGCCCCAACAGCCGGCGGTTGCCGGCGCGTTTCATTCGAAAGAGCGACCGGTGGGGGGGCCGGCCGCTCCGTTGTTTTTGGGGCCGCTCTGGGTGCCCGGCTGGACAGTATACGGCAAAATGCCGTATACTGGTGACGAGGAAAACAGGGAGGCCCTGCCATGGGATCGGGCTACAGCAAAATCACCATCCGTCAGCCGGTGGCGCTGAAGAAGAAGATCGAGCGCGCGGCCGCCAAGCGGGGAATGACCGTCACCAGCTTCATCAACAGCACCCTGGAGAGAGCTGCGGATCGGACGCTGGAGCGCGTCCGCCGGCGCGAGTTGACCGACCGGGACCAGGCGGCGCTGCTGGAAATGCTGACCCAGCCCAAAGGGCCGAACAAGGCGCTGTTGCGAGCCGCGGAACGCTATCGGGAACGCTACGGTGCCTGAAGAACTACGGTTTGAGCGATTTGACAAGACCAGACACAAGCGGGAACTGTTTGACTGCGGCGAACCTGGTCTCAACGAATACCTGAAGACCCGCCTCAATCAGCAGATGAAGCGAGGCGTGACGGTGGGCTACGTTCTGGCTACCAAGACGGGCCGGATCGCCGGTTACGTGACGTTGTCCAACGGAGAGCTTCCGATCGGCGTCATTCCTGAGGGCCAGGGCTTCCCGGTAAAACTACCACTTCCCAGCACGCTTATCGGACGTCTGGCTGTAGATAGAGCGTTCCAGGGCCACGGCTTCGGGGGCGATCTGCTGGTCCATGCGTTACGTGTTGCGGTCGAGACGGCCGAACAGGTGGCCTCGGCGGTGATTGAAGTCGACGCCTTGGACGACCGGGCCCGCCGCTTCTACGAGCATTACGGATTCGCCCGTTTGCCCGATGACGAGTTACACCTGTATATGCCCATGGCCGATGCTCAGGCGCTGGTCCGCAAGGTCTTCGGCTCGAAGGGCTGAGGCCCTATGATAGCGGAATGGGATCTGTCGTTATTCAATCCGTGACCCGCCAGTACGGCACGCAAGTCGTGCTGGAGGATGTTTCGCTCGAACTGCAGACCGGGGAGACCGTCGGGCTGGTCGGCGCCAACGGGGCCGGTAAGACCACCCTGTTCCGGCTGATCGCCGGCGAACTCCAGCCGGATCTGGGTACCGTGACGCGGAGCCGGGGGCTTGAGATCGGCTATCTCAAGCAGGAGCCGGAGATCCTGCCTGAGCGCACGGTGCGCGACGAGGTGGCCAGCGTCTTCGAACCCTTGCTGGCTCTGGAGCGGAAACTGCACGTCCTGTCCGAACAGATCGCCGCCCACGCGGAAAGCGACCAGCTTGAGGACTTGCTGAAGCAGTATGAGCGGGTCAATGCCCAGTTCGAGGCGGCCGGCGGGCACACTTTTGAGACCCGGCTCCACGAGATCCTGGGCGGTCTGGGCTTCCCGCCTGAAGAGTATGAGACGCCTACCGCCGTGCTCTCCGGCGGGCAAAAGTGCCGGGTGGCCCTGGCCAAACTGTTGCTTCAGGACCGCGAACTGCTGCTGCTGGACGAGCCTACCAATCATCTCGACATCGACGCGGTGCGGTGGCTCGAAAAATTCCTGGCCGGCCATCACGGCGGGGCGGTGATCATCTCGCACGACCGCTATCTGCTGGACCGCTTGTGTGATCGCATCGTCGAGGTCGAGCGGCGGAAGGTCTACAACTACCCCGGCAACTACACCAACTATGTCAAGACCAGGAAGCTGCGCGAACTGTCGCTTCAGCGGCAGTACGAGAAAGACCAGGCCTTCATCGCCAAAGAGCGGGAATACTACGCGCGTTATCATGCCGCCGAACGCGGGAAGCAGGCCAAGGGCCGCCTGACCCGGCTGGAGCGAGGGCTGAGGGATGGAGAGTTCGTGACCAAGGCTCCCACTTCGCGACGCACGATCCATCTGCGGTTCGAAGAGGTCGAGGCCAAAGGCGGAGTGGTGCTCCGTGCCGAAGATCTCGCCATGGCCTATGGCGAGAAGAGGCTTTTCGAGGGATTGACCTTCTCTGTCCAGGCCGGGGAGGCATTTGCCATCACCGGTCCGAACGGCACCGGCAAGTCCACCCTGCTCAAGATCCTGCTCGGGCAGCTCCAGCCGGTGGCGGGCACGGTCAAGTACGATAGCAAACGCTCCATCGGCTACTATGCCCAGGAGCCCGCCGAGCTGGATCCGAACCGGAGCGTGCTTGACGAGATTCTGGCGGCCCGGCCGGATTTCACCGCCCAGGAGGCCCGCTCGCTGCTGGGCCGCTACCTGTTCACCGGCGATGACGTGTTCAAGCCGCTGGGCAAACTCTCCGGCGGCGAGCAGTCGCGCGTCCGGCTGGCCACGCTCATCTTGCAGGCCCCCGAAGTGCTGGTGCTGGACGAGCCCACCAACCACCTCGACATTCCCTCGCGCGAGGCCCTGGAAGAGCAGCTCCTCGAATTCGAGGGCGCCATCATCGTGGTCAGCCACGACCGGTATTTCCTGGATCGGATTGCCGACCGACTGATGGTCATGCGCCGGGAAGGCTGCCGGATCTTCCACGGCAACTATTCCGACTACATCGAAACCATCGAGCGCGAACAGGCTGCGGCCGAGCGCCAGGCCGCGGAGCGGGCCGCGGCCGAGCGCAAGGCCCGTCGCGCCAACGGGAGCAAGCCCCGGCGCGAACGTGGACCGTATGACCATCTCACCTTTGAGGAGATCGAGGCGGAAATCATCGGGCGCGAGACCCTGCTGGCGGAACTGAGTGAACAATTCGGCGATCCGGAGTTGTACAAAGACGTGGAGGCGCTGAACAGCCTGAAAGCGAGGATGGAACAGGCCAGGGCGGAACTGGCGGCGCTGAACGCGGAATGGGAGCAACGCGCGGCCGAGCAGTAGGGCGGGGCTGCAGATCCGCCGCTACGGGGAGCGGACATCTTGCCCGCCTTGCAGTGAGAAGTGAGAGGTGAGAAGTGAGAAAAGCCTCCGGTGCGGGTTGCGTTCTTCTGTGTCCGGCACTGCTGTTCACGTGGGGTTGCATGACCCCCAGGACCACGATTCCGCCGCGTGCGGCCGACGCGTTGACGGGTAGCGCGTTCATCCGTGAAGTGGCGGAGCTGTCGCTGGATGAGCGCGAGGCCCGCATCTCTCAGGAAATCACACGAGGCAACCTGCCCGATTTTCTGCGCCGGTTGGTGCCGGTGGCTGTTTCAGCGGGTTCACATCAGGGCCGGTATTACGTGATGCCGGATTACCTCTGCGTCGGTTCGGATGCGGATTTCGTGCGCATGCCGATGATGCCGACGACCGCCCAGGCCATTGCCGACCGGTTCAGATGCGTGCTGCCAACGCGCAAGATGGTAGATGACATCTACGCCCAGGCGGCCGTCAAGCTCGAACCATCGCCGTTCAGTCCGAAAGACTATGACATCACCTTGGTGGAGGTGTTCCGCCGGTCGCACGAGCGGATCGAAGAACAGCGGGCGGGATGGCCCCTGGGGCTGCTGGTGGCCGGAATCAAAAAAGACGTGGTGGTGACGCCGCAGCTTTTCCATCGGCCGGGAAAGGTGGCCATTTACGGATGGCATAAACTTGACGGCAAGCCCATTCAACCTCTCTACCTGGGACATACCGCACGGTGGGTGGACTACAGCCAGTGTATCCGCCTGATTGCGGGCACCATGGAGGTGGATGGCGCGCCCATGCAGGTTGTTGAGGTGCTCAAGGATCCGGAGCTGTGCGGGTTGATCAGCGACGAGGGCCCGTTTGATTACCCTCGCCCGGCCGCGCCTGCGTCCATGCCGGCCGGACAGGCCGCGCAGAGCAGGGAGGAGCGATGAAGGCACAGCGCATACCACTTCCGATCCTGTTGCACTCCGGCGCAAAGTGGGCCATTTTCTGTAGCGGCCGGGCTCCGTACCGGCCGTTTTATGAGCAAAACGGCCGCTACGACCTTGCGCTGTAGTGTTTGAGCTTCACCGCCGCCTCGGCCAGGGGCAGTTCGGCCGGACAAAGATAGCTGCACAGTCCGCACTCCACGCACGCGTGCGGGTGTAGCCGGACGACATCTTGGGGACGATTGCGCTCGGACGCATCGAGGAGCTTTCGCGGATCCAGCCCGACCGGGCAAACCTGCTGGCATTCCCCGCAGCGAATGCAGGGACCGGGGGTGGGGATGCGGTCGCCGTCATGATCAATGAGCAGGATGGTCGTCGTCGCCTTGGTCACCACGGCCTCCAGTGATTCGACGCAGCGCCCCGTCAGCGGCCCTCCGTCGATCAGCCGGACCAGCGGTGCTTTTAAGCCGGCGCGTTCAACCACCTCGCCGTAGGTCGTGCCGACCATAATGCGGTAATGGCCGGGACGCAGTACGGCCGGGCCATCCACGGTTACCACCCGACTGATCACCGGCGAGCCGTGCTGGAGCGCGCGCCAGAAATCCGCCAGCGCGACCGCATCAAGCACCATGACGCCGGCTTGAAGGGGGCTCCGGCCGGGGGGTGTCTCCCGCCCCGTGACGGTCCAGGCCAGCAGGGTGGGGATGGCCTGGGGATACTTGTTGGCCAGCGCCAGGATGCGAACGGGAGTGCCGGCCACGGCCGATCGGCACTGTCGAACGAACCGGCGGGCAGTTCTATCGACGGCCAGCCAGATGCGCTTGATGCCCAGCGCGGCCTGCAAGACCATTCCCGCGTTGAGAATCTCCTCCAGGTGGTCGCGCAGCACGCGCAGGTTGGCCGTGACCATGGGTTCGGCTCGCAGGCCGTTGATAATCAGGTGATCAGGACGCGACGAGGCGGCTTCACGAATCATCTCTCCCAGGGGGGTAAACGGGCGGGCCAGATCGATGACTCCCGCGTGGTCAGCCGCGTTGGCCAGTTCCGTGGGGTTGCGCTTCACCGGGCCGTCCTTCCGATTCGCATCGTGCAAGCCGGAAGTTGAGCAGGTAGGGGGTGGCGGAGATTCTGCCCTTTCCAGTCCGGGAGTCTCGCGCTTCGACCCATAAGGCGGGCTGGATGCCCGCCCCCCCGACAACGCCGGCCGGCTCTGCTGGGGGGTGGGCATCTTGCCCGCCTGATCCGGTAAGGAACTGGTGTGTTGGGAACAGTATTCGCTGACCGCGATCTCGATGGCCAAGACGTCCGTCGCCAGAGCGGTATCCACGCGCGTGATGGCCGTCACCCGTCCTGCCAGGGGGGCATGGATACCGGGGCCGTGATCGCCATCGGTCCGGCCAATGAGGGTGCCGGCTTCGAGGGTTTGGCCGGGCTCCACCAGGGGGCGCGCCGGCCGCCCTTCGTGCTGGGCCAGCGGCACGACCAGCCGTCGGGGAGCGGGCAGCTCGTGGACGGGTCCGTCCAGCGTCCCGGCCTCCATCGGCAGGTACGCGCCGCCCTCGAAGTGTCTCCAGATCAGCCGTGGGATTCGCATACGATCACGCGCATCGAGTCAAGGTCAATCCAGGCAACATGATACGAAATGGCACGACGAATGTCCGCTCTCTTTTCTGTCTGCAACCCTGGCTTGACTTTCTTCTATAAGCAGAGGAAGATGTTGCTCAACCTGCGCGGGGTCCGATGAGCCCACCCTTGCCTTAATGGGTGTTCTTTCGCGGGAAGCGCTGGACGCGACGGCGACAGGAGGTTTGTGCCTGTGAACACCTCTCCATTCAAGATCGGTATGGGAGCCTTGGTTCTGCTCGTGCCCTGGCTGACGACCGCCCAGGCCGAAACCGCCAGGCTCGAACTCAAACAGTTGGCCGATCCGGCGGGGACGTTCCGTTTCGACAGGTATGCCATCTACCGTATGGTTAATCACCAAGGCCTTCACAGGTTGCGCGATAACGAAGACTCCTCCCAGCGGATGGACAAGGAGTTTGCCCAGGTCGTCCGGAAGGAACCTGAGAAGTACCTGTGCGATTTTCCTTTCCGGGGCGTGGTCAAGCTGGGGTCTCAGCGATTCGGATTCGTTCTGGACTCCAACCGGCTCGCGCGGGGCTACCATCGTCTCCATTTCGATCTCAACGGCAACGGTGACCTGACAGACGACCAGGTGATCGAGGCGCATCGCGGCGGCACCGTGGTGGGCGGCGACTATGCCAGCCGCGAGTTTCCGCGCGTGGACGTGGTCATCGACGTCGATGGCACGAAGATGGAGTATTCTTTCTTCGTATCCGTCTATTCCTACGGCATCGAGGCGGGCAAGGCGCCTCGACAGGCCAACGTTTCGTTTGCTGCCGCCACATACCGCGAGGGCCAAATCACCCTGGATGGCAAGTCGCATCACCTTGTGCTGCTTGACTTCAACAGCACCGGCCGATTCGACGACGTCTTTACGGTCGACAGAAAACACTCTTTCCTTGACGGACAGATCTATCCCACCTATGGCGACGTGTTGCTGATTGATCCGGACACGAAGTCCCCTGCTTTCGGCTACGGCCTGACCGACCGCAAGGAGCGGGTGCCGGTCTCGAAGCTGGTGTGCATCGACGGGAAATACTACGAGCTGAAGATCTCTCCGACCGGCGAAGAGCTGACCGTTGTGCCTTACCAGGGCGCCCTAGCCGCCGCAGTGAACATGAACTGTGGCCAATACGACGCGGTGATTTACGGCGACGGGGGCGTGCTCAAGATCAGCGGAGAGAAGAATAAACCGGTCATGCTGCCGGTGGGGGAATGGCGGCTTCTGGGGTACCAGGCGTCGCCGGCTCGCTCTCCCGAGACGCGACCTGCCGGTACGGAGGATCCGGCGAGCAAGCCCGCCGACCCGCCCAAGCCGCATCGCAGGTCTCTGCTGGCCCGGGCTATACGCTCGTGGCTGGGCTCCGGCAATGACGAGGCTGACGAAGACGAAGAGGAAGACGAGGAGGCGCAGGCAATCAGCCTGCGGGGTCGTCAGACGCTTGCCAGCGGCGTGGGAACGAAAGATGCCCCGCCTTTCAAAGTTGAGGCCGGCCGGACCGCGGTCATGAAATTCGGCCCGCCCTACAAGCCGGTGGTAAAGACCCAATACTGGGGCAGCCCGAGCGAGGTCTACCTGACCCTGGCCATTACCGGCGCCGGCGGAGAGATCCTCGACGATCTGTTGGTCAACGGCAACCGGCCCAACGCACCTTCCTTCCAAATCATTGCCCCCGACGGAGAGATAATCCTTCGCGGCAAGTTCGAGTTTGGGTGAGGCTTCACCTGCGGGTACTCGTGGCGAGTACCAAAAAAGCTTGAGAAAGAATATCGCGTGCACGTGCGGATGAAAGCGGGCCCGTTTGAGTTCGACTCGAAGGGGTTTACCACGCTGACCGCGTCCCAGTTGCGTGGCAGGTAAAGGCTGGTCCCGTAGGCCTTGCGGCCCGGGCGCCAGCCCGTTCTACCACGGGCCGGGTGCGCGTGCTGCGAGTGCGTGAGGGTGCGATCATGCGACGACATGCTCTGTTGGCCGGTTGGATCGTGACGGTTTGCTTCCTGGCGACCGGCTGCAGCAAGGACAAGGAATCCAAACCCCGGCCGGAGCCCGGGACGGAGACGCCGGCCGCGCCTGTCTCGCCGGACACGGCTCCGGCCCCCGATACCTCGGCGACGGGCACGGCCCCCTCCGTTGAGGCCCCAACCACGGGGCCCGGCGACGTGCTGGAAAGCATCGAAAGCCTGTCCGTGTCTCTCCTTCCGTCCAAAGGGCGGGCGTTGGTCGTGCTGTTCTGGAACCTGCGCGATTCCAGCATGGCCGACCAGGCGAAGGCGTCCATCGTGTTGTACCGACGCTTCCGTGCCCGGGGACTGGATATGGTCAGTATCTGCACCGGGGCTTCCGAGGATCGGGTCATCAACTTCGCGGAGCGCTGGCAGTTTCCCTGGCCGCAGGTCCTGAACGACGCCGCGGCCGACCCCAAGCCGTTCGACCGTTTCAAGATCGACAAGACGCCGGCCGGTCTGTTGCTGGTCGCCGGTGCCGATCCCGTGCCTCTCGATCTCAGCGCCGTTGACGAGACGCACGCGGCCGTGGCCCGGGCCCTGTCCGTCAACCTGGCTGATCTGCCCATGCCCAAGGAGCCGAGCCGCTACACGGGGGAGCGGTCCTCACCCAGGTTGCGCCCGGCGGACGAGTTGAGAACGCAGATCGCGGCCAAGGCCTCGACCGAGACCATCGTTGAGCTGGTCGTCAGGACCCTGGAGGAGGATGACAGCCGCGCGCAGGTGGACGAGGCCGTCGATGTGCTCTGCGGGTCCATGCGCAAGAACTATGCCCCTGTGATCGAGCAGGCCCTGCAGCAGATCTCCCCCGAGGCCCGGATTCGCATGATCCGGGCGGTTATGATCAAGTCCGTCGACAAGGTGGAATGCGTCTTCCCGGCCGTCAGAAAGATGAAGGCCGACGAACCGGCCCTGGCCAACGTGCCCCGCTGGGATGCCAGCCAACTGGGACGGGCCATGGTCCTGGCCGGCGAGTTTGACAACGGCGCGAAGTTGCTCCGCAAGCTGGCCGAGGAGACCGAGACTGCCGGGGCCTGGTGGTACATGGTCGGCTGGGCGGAACTGTGCGGCGGTCGGTCCGGCCCCGCGAAAGAGGCCTTCGAGAAATCCTTCCATCCCGACGGCAAGTACGATAGTGCGGCGGCCCGGCTCGCCGGCTCGATGTCCGGCTACTTCCTGGGCTGGCTGGACGAGAAGGCCCTGATCGAGGCCCATACGAGCAAAACAGGCCAGTTCTTCATTGCGGAACGCCACATGCTGGCCGGCGATACGGCCAGGGCCGTGGAAGCCTACAAGGCCTGCATCAAGGCTGGTGAAGACTCGACCGATCACTGGCCCTGCAACTGGGCCCAGGTGCGCCTCAAGCAGATCGAGGGCAAGATCGAGGGTCTGCCCAAACCGCTGCCGTCCGAGGATCGCCTGTGGGAGCAGTCCGCGACCACCCAGCCCGGGACCGGGCCCGCAACTTGAGGGAGACGTGGCCAAAGCCTTTGGAGTGCGGCGGCCGTTGTACTCCCCATGGCGTCCGCCTGTCCTTCAGCATGACCCGGTCGTTATAATGACCGGCGGATACTTCCATCCTGGGGCTGAGGCTTGGACGGCTGGTCGTTCCAACTTGAATCTCCCGACTTGGCAGGTTGGGTTTGGTACGCTGTGGCCCTGGCGACGGCAGGCGAGGCGATTCGCTACGTGCTGGTGGGGCGGCGGCCGGCCATTCTCGCGGGGCGCCTGTTCATCCTGCTGCTGGCGGCTGTTGCGCTGATCGCCGGCTGGGTCTCCTTGCTGGGCCGATCGCTTCCCTCCAGTCATGCGGCGGCGACAGGCCTGCTGGGGCTGTTCACCTTCATCTGGCTGGCCCGGTCCTACCGGCGGACGACGCGGGATATTTCCTCGTGGGAACGAAGGACGCTCCTGGCCATTCGCCTGCTGGCGGCCGTGGTGGTGCTGATCCTGCTGGCCCGTCCGGTGCTCCAGCATGTCCGCGTCTCGCGCGAACGGGCCACGCTGGCCATCCTGCTGGACGACTCGAAGTCCATGCAGATCCGCGACGTTCGCCTTGACGGAACTCCCGTGGAACCCTCATCGGCCGTGGCCCGCCTGGACTGCGTCAAGCAGGCGCTTCGAGCGAATGAGGATGCATTGGCGGCCCTCTCGGCGGACCTGGACATTCGCTGGTTTCTGTTCGCCGACAGCATCCGCGAATGGCCCCGTCCCCGCGTGGATGGCGAAGGTACGCAGACGGCCCTGGCCGCCGGTATCGAACGTTCGCGCGAACTGCTCGGTCAGACGGGCGCGAAACCGGCGGGCGTGATCATCGTCTCCGATGGCCGTGACAACCTCTCCACCGATGATCAGCGACGGGCGGCCGGCGAGTGGCTGGTTGCGGCCGGCGTGCCGCTGTACGCCGTCGGCGTGGGCAGCGAGACCCCCGTGGGAGCGGTGCACAGCCTGCTCGCCCGGCGGTTGGATTGCCCGATCAGCGTGTCGGTCTTGAACCGCCTTTCGGTCCATGCGGAGCTTCTCGCGGTGGGGTTGGAGGGAAAAACCATCCACGTCGAACTGCTGTTTGACCACGACATTGTGGACCGACGGCAGGTGCAATCGACCGAGCCCCAGGAATTGTTGCGCGTGGAGCTGGCCCATACGCCCACCGCCGGAGGGCTGCACCGCGTGGGTATCCGGGCCAAGGCGGAAGGGGTCGACGGCCCCGAAGGCGAGGCGAGCCTGTCCCAGTTTGTGCGCGTCACCGACGATAAGATCCAGGTTCTCTACATCGACCGGCCGCGATATGAACGTGCGGCCATTGTTCGGGCACTGGAAGCGGCCAGCGAGCTGCGCGTCACCAAGGTGGATCTCCTGCAATCCGCGGAGAATGCCCCGGCGTCACTTCCGCAGTCCCCGCTTGAGTGGCGGGCCTATCACGTGGTGCTCATCGGCGACGTCGATCGCAAGGCGTTTCCTGTTGGCGACTTGGCCGCTATCGGCGAACTGGTTCAGGAGCATGGCCGTGGCGTGGCCATGCTGGGCGGCGTGCGCACCCTGGGCAGCGGGCACTACGCGGAAACACCGCTGGCCCGGCTCATGCCGGTGGACTTATCCGTGGTGGGGCAGTTGCCCGCGCCGGTGACATTCGAACTGACCCCGGCCGGCAAACGACACGCGATCTGTCGCCTGGGAGCCGATGTCGCCGCCGGCGAGGAGATCTGGAAAAAACTGCCGCCGCTGGACGGCGCGGCTCGCCTCGCGGGGCTGAGGCCCACGGCGGAGACGCTGCTTCAAAGCGTGCAGGGCGCGCCGTTGCTGGTGGTGTCCGAGACCGGCAAGGGCCGCATGGCGACAGTCGCCTTTGATTCCACGTGGCGGTGGTCGTTTACCGATCAGAAGGGCCTGGAAGCGCAGCGGCGATTCTGGCGTCAACTGGTGTTGTGGCTGGCCAACCGCCGGCCGGAAGTGTGGGTCACGTCCGACCGGCCGCGCTATGACTTCGTGCGGCTGCACTCCGGCGCGGATCAAATCCTTCTTCGGGCTGGAGTTACCGACCAGACCACCGGTCGGACCCCGGAAAACGCGAAGCTGACCGGAACGATCACCGGCCCGGACGGCCAGGCACGCGAGATCCGCTGGATCCAGACCGCCGAGGCCCTGGAGGCCCGCCCGACGGTGAGCGAACCGGGCGAATACCGCGTCAGCGTCAAGGCCGTGCAGGGAGGCGGAGGTCCCGACCAGCGCGCGGACGGCGATCTGTTGGGCGAGGCCGAGACGGCCTTCGTGGTGGCCGCCGCCGACCCCGAACTGGCTGACCCGACCGCCGACCTGGAAAACCTCCGCCGCTTGGCCGCCCGAACGCGCGGATTTGGAGGCGATTACTTCAACATCAATCAATTCGGCAAGCTCCTGGAGCGTCTGGCCGCCCGCCCGCAGGCCGCGGAAGTCCGGCAGATCCGCCGGCTGCGGATTGTGGACGACTGGCCCTGGGGCTGGTTCGGAGTCTTCGTGGGCCTGTTAACGCTGGAGTGGGTCATCCGGCGGCGGGCCGGACTGGTGTGAGGAGCGGATCGACCGATCGCCCGGGGGATGTCCCGCCCGGGGGTTTGCAAAAGCCGCCAACCCATGCTATTATGGCCATAGAGCCATGAAGAGGAAACCTGCTCACTATTACGAGGCTCGGGCCAGAATCGCCCGGGCCATGGCCCATCCCAGCCGGCTGCTCATTCTGGATGCACTCCAGGAGCGCGAGCACTGCGTCTGCGAGTTGACCGAACTGGTCGGGGCCGATCAGTCTACGGTGTCCAAGCATCTGGCGGTGCTCAAGGGCGTGGGCTTGGTTCAGGACCGCCGGGAGGGCGTCATGGTCTTCTACCGGGCGCGGTGTGCGTGCCTGTCGAGCTTTTGGGACTGCCTGGAGAACGTGCTCAAGGAAAACCTCAAGAGCCACGCGGCGGCCATCGGCTGAGCCGTTTTTTTGGAGCAGATATATGGCAATTGGACCATATGTCCATATATCATAGGATGCGGCCGGAAGTGATTAGGAGGTTCAATTGGATATCCGAATTCTTGGAACGGGCTGTGCCAGGTGCAGACAGCTATACGAGCAGACTGAAAAGATCGTCCAGCAGCTCGGCCTTCCGGCCACCTTGAGCAAAGTTGAAAAACTCGACGAAATCATGGGCTATCGGGTGCTGATGACCCCTGCCCTGGTGATCGACGGGGAGGTCAAAGCAGCGGGCCGTCTGCCCACCGAGGCCGAGTTGACTACCTGGCTGACGACGGCCGCTGACAAGCCGAAAGGACGTTAGGGCCTGTTCCGCAAGCTTGCGTGCCGTTGCTCTTGAGCAATGCCGGACCACTCTGGTCCTTGCCGGCCGCTGAGCGCGTTTTCGTTGAGGATGCGTGATGCCTGACTTTCTGGAAAAACACGTTGACAAGTTCACCTTCCGCGTGGCCACCGATCGGCTCTACAGCCCGGAAGGCGTTTGGGTTCTCGCGATGCAATCACCGGTGGGCACGCAGGTGCAGCTGGGCATCACTGACTACGTCCAGCAGCACAGCGGAGATGCGGCCTTCGTCTCGGTCAAGCCCCGCGGTACGAGACTCGCCGCGGGTGAGGATGTGGCCGAATTTGAGACGGTCAAGACTGCTTTCAGTCTGCTCTGTCCGGTGGCCGGCACAGTGGTTGCGGTCAATCCCGCCCTGGACGCCACCCCGGAGATCGTGAACGACGATCCTTATGGTAAGGGTTGGCTGGCCGTCATTGAAACGGCGGATTGGGGGTCGGATCGGGCCCGCCTGCTCGACCCTCAGGCGTACTTTTCCCTGATGGAGGCCCAGGTTCAGCAGGAGCTCCAGGAGCCATGAGCGAGCCAGCGCATACTCATGCTGTCGTCGTCATACCGTGCAGCGGGATTGGTAAGTCCTTCGGGACAGTCAGTCGCGAGGCCGCCTACCAGCTTTGCGAAAACTTGTGCCCTGATCAGGCGCGGTTGGTGGCCCTATCCAAGCTCGTGCTGGGAGAGGGCGAAGCGCGCCAGGCGGTGGCCGCCAACCCGACCGTGACCATCGACGGCTGCAAGCGGATGTGTGCCGCCAAAGTGGTTCGCGAGAGCGGCGGAACTGTGGTCTGTGAGAGGACGGTTCTGGAGGTCTTCCGGCGGCACAAGGACCTCAAGCCCGAAGGCATTGCCGAGCTCAACGAAGCGGGTTTGAAACTGGCTCGGGTCATGGCTGAAGAGATCGCGGAAACGGTGATGCGGATCAACGCGGCCAAGGAGGGCGGCCATGCCTGATCTGTCTCCGAGAAAAGCGGGAATCGTTGCCTGCTCCTGCGAGGAACTGGCCGAAGGTACGGTGACGCGTCTGGCTGCATTGAAGGTGCTGCACGCGTTGCGCCCGCAGGATACGGTGACGATCTGCCTGCCGCTGTTTCTGGCCGGCGGCCAGGGCGATCGCGCGTTTGCCCGCTTCCATCCGACCATCACCGTGGACGGTTGCGAGCTTCGCTGCGCGGCCCGGGCCACGGAAATGCACTCGGGCAAGCCCGCGGTGAGCCTGGTGGTAAGCGAACTGCTGGCCGCTCGTGGCATGGACAAGCCGGAAGGCCGGCGGAGGCTCAATGAGGCTGGAAGGCGGGCCGTGGAAGTGCTGGCCGAGGTGCTTGCGGCCGAGGTGGACAAAGTGCTCGGCAGGCGGGGACGGCTCGCGACCACTCATGGTGCGGAGCCGCAGTCTCGCGGTCAAGCCGCCTGCTCATGTGGCTCAGGAATCCCCGTGACAGTACTGAGCATTGCGGGCCAGCCGGTCGAATTGGTGGCCCTGCCCTTGGTCCTTCAGCAGTTCCGCGAGGCGGGCCGCCAGCCGGATGAAATTCTGGCCCGCGAGTTGTTGGATGCCGTCAAGGTCTACAACCTGATTCCGCCGCAGCTCGAGGCCGTCTACCGGCAGGCGATCTTGGCCGAATACGCGGCTTCACTCGAACAAGAGGCGGCCAAATGAGCCAGACTGCCACTTATCACACCTGGGTACGCTGGACGGGCGAACACTGGGGCCACCTGGTTATGGGCAACGGCCCGGAGATGAAGTTTTCAGCTCCGCCCGATGCCCAGGGTCACGCCAACGTGTTGACCCCGGAGGATGCCTTTGTGGCCGCGGTCAATACCTGCGTCATGCTCATGTTCGTGTGGGCGGCAGGGCGGTTCAAACTCAAGCTGCTGTCCTACGAATGCCGCGCGGAGGGCGTCAAACGGATCGAACTGGATCGGACGGAGATGTTTACCTGCTTGCACCTCCGCCCGGCGATCCGGGTCGGAGTCAATGGCGAGGCGAAGGAAGTCGTCGAGGCTCGGACCCGTCGTGCCCTCCAGGCCGCCCGGAAATACAGTCTGGTGGCCAACTCTGTGAAATCTGAGATCGTCCTTGAGCCTGAAATCGTGGTGGAGATGCCATGACAAGAGATCGACGTCGTCTCGCGCGGGCGGGTCTGGGCATGGCCCTGGGCATGCTCCTTGTAGGAACGCACCGGTTGGGCATTGCGGCCCAACCGCACGGCGGCACGGACCGGGCAACGGTCCACAAGGCCCAGGCCGTTCGAAACGCAGCAGAACCGGCCCGGCGGATCGCGCACAGGGCGATCTCCACCCGGCCGGCCTCGCAACCGGCGTCCCAGCCCGCGGCGATCCGCCCTGCCGCTGAAACACGGATGGAAATGGTTGTCTATTACTTCCATCGCACCCTGCGCTGCCCGTCGTGCCTGCACATTGAGACAACCGCTCAACGAGTGGTTGAGGAAAGCTTTGCCGGTGAAATCGAGACCGGCCTGGTTCGCTGGAAGGCGGTGAACATACAGCAGCGTGGCCACGAGCACTTCGCGAAGGATTACGACTTGAGCGCGCCCTCGCTGGTCTTGGTGAAGAGGATTGACGGCCGGCAGGTAGCCTGGAAAAACTGCGACAAGGTCTGGAGCCTTCATCGCAATGAGCTGGCCTTCGCGGAATACGTCCAGCGCGAGCTGGTCGGCATGTTGTCAATGTCGGACGTGACGGCTACCTGTCCCGCGGGATCACCTCACAAGAAAGGAGCGCCTTGATATGAGCAAGAGTGCCGGATTGACGGTTACGACCGTGGTGCTGCTGGCCGCGGGGGCGATCATCGTGTTCAAGAACCGCAACGCTTCCACCGAGGCGGCACGGGATCCGTCGGCAGAAGCCACTTCCCTCGCGGCCTTGCCATCCACGCGGCCGGGCGCCACAGAAGGCGCGCGGCTGCCCCGCGTGGTGGACCTCGGTGCCGATAAGTGTCAGGCCTGCAAGGAGTTAGCTCCGATCCTGGAATCGCTCAGAAAAGAGTGCGCCGGCCGGGCCCAAGTCGATTTCATCGATGTCTGGAAGAACCCGGAGGCCGCGGAAGAGTACGGAATCCAGATGATCCCCACGCAGATCTTCTACGACGCTCAGGGCAGGGAAATCTGGCGTCACGTGGGATTCCTGCCCAGGGAGGAGTTCGTGGCCAAGCTGCGGGCGGCGGGGATGCAATAGCCAGCAGTCGCTGGCAGCTTCCGGGAGATCCGTTAGTTAAGACGCGGTTCAATCAAAGAGGTGTCAGATATGGAAGAACAACACCAACGGCATGATCTACGAGACCAGGTGCGCGAATGTTACGCCGACGTTGCCCGGCAAGGCGCGTGGCGGCGGCAACCCTCCGGCGGAAGCGGTTGCTGTTGTGGAGGCGGCCCTGACGCGGAAGGATTGGCCCGGCAGATCGGCTATGAGTCCGCGGACCTGGCCGGGTTGCCCGAGGGGGCTAACCTGGGGGTGTCCTGCGGCAATCCGACTGCCATTGCGTCTCTGCGGCCCGGTGAGGTGGTTCTGGACCTGGGCAGCGGGGCGGGGCTCGACGTCTTCCTGGCCGGACCCAAGGTAGGCCCGACCGGGCGGGTGATCGGTGTTGATATGACGCCCGAGATGCTGATGAAGGCCCGGCGCAACACGGAGTCATACCGCCGGCGTACCGGGCTGGACAACGTGGAATTCCGGCTTGGCGAGATTGAGCATCTGCCGGTGGCCGATGCCAGTGTGGATGTGATCATCAGTAATTGCGTCATCAACCTCTCGCCCGACAAGCCGCAGGTCTGGGCTGAAATCGCCCGTGTGCTCAAGCCGGGCGGACGGGTGGCCGTTTCCGACCTGGCTTTGCTTGAGCCGCTGCCCGATGCGATCCGGCAGATGGGCGAAGCCCTGGTCGGCTGCATCGCGGGGGCGCTGCTCATCGAAGATACCCGGCGAATCCTGCACGAGGTGGGGCTGGTCGATGCGGTTCTGGAGCCCCGGCCGGATTATGCGCGGGCCATGATGGAGTTCAAGGACCCGCTGTACGTCGCGATCGCTCAGAAGCTGCCCGCGGGCCGGACGCCGGCTGACTACATCACCAGCCTGAGTATCACCGCACGGAAACCTTCTTGAGCGGCGACGGCATATGACGCCACCGAGAACCATGAGAACCGGAGTCTCGCATGCTCGATGCCTTCACCGAGGCGCTGAACCAGACCATCCACAGCAACATGTGGCTTGCGCCGCTGGCGGCGCTGGCCGGCGGGTTGCTCACGGCGGCCAATCCGTGTGTGATTGCCAGTGTGCCGCTCATGATGGGCTACGTGGTGGGGCAGGAGAGTCGCGGCCCGCTGCGGTCAATCCTGCTGTCGATGACGTTTGTGGCCGGGCTGACGGTCACGTTTGCGCTGATGTTCTTCACGGCGTGGCTGGCGGGGGCGGCCATCGGCCCGCGTGGATGGACCTATGTGGCCGCTTTCGTCTGCCTGTTCATGGGGCTGCACCTCATGGGGGCGCTGAGCTTTTCCATTCCTGCGCCGGCCGGGTTTCGGCCCTCGCACCAGGGTTTCGTCGGGGCGCTGCTTCTGGGACTGTTGTTCGGGTTGGCCTCCATGCCGTGCGCCGGGCCGATCCTGGTGGCCTTGTTGAGCCTGGTCCCCCTCAAAGGCACGCTCTTCGGCGGAGTGCTGCTGGTCGCCTATACGATAGGCCATTGCGCCCTCATCCTGGTCGGATGCGCCTCGGTGGGGCTGGCCCAGCGGATGATTGAGTCCAAAGGGCTTCAACGGGCCAACACGATTCTCAAGCGCACAGCCGGCGGGCTTATCCTCGGAGTGGGCTTCTGGCTGCTGTTCGCACTGTAAACAATGCGGGAAGGCGGGCGACCGCTGATGGTGGCCCGAAAACAACATGTTGATCGAGAACACTAACACGAAAACGCAAGACATGGCCGGCGTACGCAGTGAATGCCCTCAGCGGTTGGGTTTTCTGGACCGCTTTCTGACTTTGTGGATCTTCCTGGCCATGGCAGTGGGAGTGGGGGGCGGATACCTCTTTCCGGGGGTCGAAGCCTTGATCAACCGCTTTCAGGCGGGCACGACGAATATCCCCATCGCCATCGGCCTGATCCTGATGATGTACCCGCCGCTGGCCAAGGTGAAATACGAGGAACTCGGCGACGTGTTCCGTAACGGCCGCGTCCTGGGGCTCTCCCTGTTGCAGAACTGGGTCATCGGGCCGGTGCTGATGTTTGTCCTGGCGGTCGTGTTCCTGCGGGGATACCCGGACTACATGGTTGGGCTGATCATGATCGGTCTGGCCCGCTGCATCGCCATGGTGATTGTGTGGAACGAGCTGGCTCGCGGTGACAGCGAATACGCGGCCGGGCTGGTGGCGTTCAACTCCATCTTCCAGGTGCTCTTCTACTCGCTGTATGCGTGGTTCTTCATTACCGTGCTGCCTCCGCTGATCGGGCTCAAGGGCGAACTGGTGCCCGTAACCATGGGAGAAATTGCCCAAAGCGTGTTCATCTACCTGGGGATTCCTTTCCTGGCCGGCCTGTTCACGCGGATCATCCTGCTCAAGGCTAAAGGGCGGGCCTGGTACGAGCGGGAGTTCATCCCCCGTATCTCCCCGATCACCCTGGCAGCCCTGCTGTTCACCATCGTGGTGATGTTCTCGCTCAAGGGCGAGTACATCGTTCGCCTCCCGCTGGATGTGATCCGCATTGCAATCCCGCTGTGCATCTATTTCGTCATCATGTTCATGGTCTCGTTCTGGATGGGGCGGAAGATCGGCGCGGATTACTCCAGGACA
>Ga0208564_1001254_pt1 | contig 21558 bp, 16 predicted proteins | sample AD_UKC073_MetaG_FD_184439 | JGI IMG/M metagenome (GOLD analysis project Ga0208564, IMG submission 184439) | Active sludge microbial communities of municipal wastewater-treating anaerobic digesters from USA - AD_UKC073_MetaG (SPAdes) (version 2) | ecosystem: Engineered > Bioreactor > Anaerobic >... | reverse complement strand
GAAACGCCAACACCAGTTGTTCCTTGAACTCCGGACTGAACCGAACCTTCTTCGAACTCATTGCACCATTCTCCTTCCACGAGGGATTCTATTGGACCTCGCATCCGGAAGGAATCGGGCACCTCAGATGGCGTCGTGGTGACCTTGAACGCGCCGCTCGGCACGCGCACCGTTATTGACCAATCGACCGGAGAGATGGTCGAGGTGAGCCCAGCCGACAAGGACATTCCTCCGAAGTGACCGCAGGCGTGGATGCTTCAGATGCGCGGCAGTTGAGGACGTCGGGCGAGGCGGTACAACGCGCTGTTTCGTGTGTGGGGGATGCTGGACCAATGAGCACGGGTCTGGGCTGCCGGTGACTGACAACGTCATGTTGTTGGCCATCGGCTGTATGGCGATCGTCGCAATCACCTACAGGGTTCGTCGCGATATCACGGGGCCAGAGTTGACGACCATGTCGAACGCGGCCTCGGGGGTGAGCCTGGGCGCCCTCCTGGTGTGGGTAGCCGCTGACTGGCTTACTGGGGCTGATGACCAGTGGTTCACGACCCTTGCGGGGGGCTTGCCGCTTGCCACCATTGAGTTGGGCTGTCTCACCGTTATGACACTCGACACGTTCCGCCAACGAGCACGTCGCGCAAGCAGCGGACGGCACCGAGCGGACTGAGCGAGTTCCAATGCAGATCATCCGCAACTCGGCATGTGAGTGAAAGTCGCAGCCGTCCGGTGGTGCCTCGTCCGCGGCGCACAGGCGCACATGACCCCCGGATGTCACGGCGACCTGGCCGCTGTCGATAGTCCTCACTCCAGCCGCTCTCCCAGCCAGCCATCGTTCCCTTGTGGCCACGGCCAGTTGGCTCCTCCCGGTACGCGACCCTTCTGCACCCGTGCTCCGGGTGGGCCTCGCGATTGACAGCCGATTGCGGCTCTCCCGCCAGGTCGGCGTAACAAGGCAATGCCGCGCGACGTCTCGGTTCTCGTCCAGACGACCGACCCCGCGCAGCATCGACCCCGATCGTCACCTGCACGTCAAGCGCCCGCTGTTGCCCCCTTGGCACCGGCAAGACCTGAGGCCTCGGCCCGCCACTCCGGCCACCTGTCCGGCAACGTCCCTCCCCCGCACTCCAGAAACCGCTTGCCCCGCACACCCGGTGCATTGTCGGTAACGATTCGGTAACTAGTGGCCCCAACGACCCCTCCCAATGGCGTAGGGAGTTATGACCATGTCGTTGCACAAGCTCACCGCTGGCACCGGTTACACATACCTGACGAGGCAGGTGGCTGCTCACGACCGGGCCGGCGGACCCCGCACCACGTTGGCAACCTACTACTCCGAGCGGGGTGAGACCCCGGGGCGGTGGGTGGGGTCCGGGATGTCCGGGATCGACGGCCTGGCGGTCGGGGACGAGGTCACCGCGCAGCAGATGCGGCTGCTGTTCGGGTTCGGGCTGCACCCCCTCGCCGAGCTGCGCGAGGAGTCCCTTCAGGGCCCCGGCCTGAGCGAGCGGGACTACCGCGCCGCGCGCCGGCTGGGGGTGCCATACAAGGTCTACACGTCCGGGGCGACGGCGTTCCAGGTGGAGGTCGCCCAGCGCATCGAGGAGCACGCGGCCAGCCTGGGGCACCCCCGTGACTACCCCGTCGCTGCTGCCGATCGCGCCCGGATCCGCTCCCAGGTCGCCACCGAGTTCTTCCGGGCCGAGCACGGCCGCGACCCCAGAGACGCCCGCGAGCTGTCCGGGGCGGTCGCGAAACTGTCCCGGCCACGCACGAGCGCGGTGGGCGGGTTCGACCTGACGTTCTCCCCGGTGAAGTCCGTCAGCACCCTGTGGGCCGTCGCCCCGCCGGACGTCGCGGTACAGGTCGAGCTGGCCCACCACGACGCCGTCACCGACGCCCTGGCCTTTATCGAGAAGCAGGCGCTGTACTCCAGGGAGGGCACCAACGGGGTGCGTCAGGTCGATGTCACCGGGCTGGTCGCGGCCGCGTTCAGACACCGCGACTCGCGCGCCGGGGACCCGGACCTGCACACCCACGTCGCGGTCGCGAACAAGGTGCAAACGTTGTCCGGGAAGTGGCTGGCCATCGACGGGCGGATCCTGTTCAAGGCCAAGGTCGCTGCCTCCGAGACGTACAACACCGCCCTGGAGAAGCACCTACGCACCCGGCTCGGCCTGACCTTCGCGGAGCGTGCTGGCACCGAGCCCGGGAAACGCCCGATCCGTGAGGTGGTCGGGGTCGACCCGGCCTTGAACCAGCGCTGGTCGACCCGCCGGGCCGCCATCCAGGCCCGCCGCGGCGAGCTGGCCACCACCTTCCAGGACGACCACGGCCGCCCACCGAGCGTGGTGGAAGCCATCCAGCTCGCCCAGCAGGCCACCCTGGAAACCCGCGACGCCAAACACGAACCCCGCACCCTGACCGAGCAACGCGCCGTATGGCGCGAACAGGCGCAGGACGTCCTCGGCGGCCCCCACGGGGTCACCAACATGATCACGTCGGCCCTGTCAGCCAGGCGAACCGGGGACCGAGTGGCCACGGGCTCGGTGACCGTGGACGCGGCGTGGATCCGGGAGACCGCGCACCGGGTCCGCGACGAGATCGCGGCCCGCCGCTCGACCTGGCAGGTCTGGCACGTGCGCGGCGAAGCCCACCGCCAGATCCGCGCGGCGAACCTGCCCGCCGCTCAGGTCGAGGCAGTCGTGGACCTGGTCACCGACCACACCCTGACCCTCGCCTCCGTATGCCTGACCCCCTCCGGGGACGGCATTCAGGAACCGCCGGAGCTGCGTCGCCAGGATGGGTCCAGCGTGTACGAGATCGCCGGATCCGCGGTCTACACCAGCCAGGACATCCTGACCGCGGAGCAGCGCCTCGTGCACACCGCCGGTCTCGTCGACGGGCACCGGGCCAGCCAGGACGCTGTGGCTCTGGCTCTGCTCGAGCAGGCCGCCAACGGGGCCACCCTCAACCCCGGACAAACCGCCCTCGTCACCGGCATGGCCACCTCCGGTAACCGGCTCCAGCTGGCCATCGCCCCCGCCGGGACCGGGAAGACCACCGCCATGCGCGCCCTGGCCGCGGCGTGGGTCGAGGACGGCGGCACCGTCCTCGGGCTCGCACCCTCGGCCGCTGCCGCGGCCGTCCTGCGTGAGCAGACCGGCGCCACCACCGACACCCTCGCCAAGCTCACCTGGTCCCTGAAACACAACGACCTGCCCGACTGGGCCCGCGCCATCGATTCCAGGACATTGGTGGTGATCGACGAGGCCGGCATGGCAGACACCCTCACCTTGGACACCGCCGTGCACTTCATCACCGCCCGCGGCGGGCAGGTCCGCCTCATCGGCGACACCCAACAGCTCGCCGCGATCGGAGCCGGCGGCGTCCTGCGCGACATCGCCGCCACCCACGGCGCCCTGCACCTGGAGGAACTGATGCGGTTCATCGACCCCGTCGAAGGCGCCGCCTCTCTCGCGCTGCGCGACGGGCGCACCGAGGCCCTGGGGTTCTACCTCGACCACGACCGGGTCCACGTCGGCGACCTCGCCACCATCACCACGCACGTGTTCACCGCTTGGGCCACCGACCGAACCGAAGGCCTCGACACGTTGATGGTCGCCCCCACCCGGGACCTGGTCTCCCAGCTGAACCTGCAGGCGCAAAGCCACCGCCTGGCCGGGAGGGAACCCGGGCCCGGGGCGCCCTTGGCAGACGGCAACACCGCCTTCGTCGGCGACACCATCGTGACCCGATCCAACGACCGCCGACTGCGACTAGGGGTGAACGACTGGGTCAACAACGGCGACCGGTGGACCGTCCAGAACGTCCACCACGACGGGTCACTCGGGGTGCAGCACAGCAGGACCGGTCGACCCGTGACCCTGCCCGCCGACTACGTGCGGGGATCAACCGAACTCGGGTACGCGACCACCATCCACGGCGCCCAGGGCATCTCCGTGGACACCGTCCACGGCCTGGCCACCGGGGAGGAGAGCCGCCAGCAGCTCTACACGATGCTCACCCGCGGGTCCGCCGCCAACCACCTCTACCTCCAGATCGTCGGCGACGGCGACCCCCACGCGATCCTGCAGCCGGACAACATCCGCCCGCCAACCGCGACCGACATCCTCGAGGCCATCCTGGCCCGCGACGACGCTCCCGTCTCGGCCACGTCCACCGCCCGCGACCACGACTCCCCCACGCTGCGGCTCGGTGCCGCGACCGCCCGATACCTCGACGCCGTCCACGTCGCCGCCGAACACCACCTCGGTACCACCGCCCTCGCCCACCTCGAGGCCGGTGCCGACCGGATCGTGCCGGGCATCGTCGAAGACGCAGCGTGGCCGACGCTGCGCGCCGACCTGGTCCTGCTCGCCGCCACCGGCACCGACCCCCTGGTGGCCCTGCACTCTGCCGCCAGTGCCCGTGAGCTGGACACCGCCGACGACCGCTCGGCGGTCCTGGCCTGGCGCCTGCCCGACCTTGGCAGCACCGGCACCGGACCACTCCCCTGGGTGCCCGGCATCCCCGCAGTCCTGCACGACGACCCGCACTGGGGCCTGTACCTGACCGCCCGGTCCGACCTGGTCACCACGCTCGCCGCCCAGGTACGCCAGCAAGCCACCAGCACGCCGAACGTTCCGCCTTGGTGGCCGCCAGGACGCACGCTGCCCGCCCCGGAGCTACTCGGCGATCTCGCCGTCTGGCGGGCCGCGAACACCGTCCCCGACAGCGACCACCGACCCACCGGGCCCACCCATCCCGCGAAAGCCCAGAACCGGTGGCAACACGAGCTCGACACCCGCCTGAGCAGCGGCAACACCGCGACGCTCGCCGACTGGACCCGGCTCATCCACACCCTGGTCCCCGCCGCCCGCCGCGACGACTACACCCCGCACCTGGCCGAACACCTCGCCAAGCTCTCAGCCTCAGGCGTCGACGCCGAGGCCCTGCTCCACACCGCCACCGGCCCCGGGGTGCCCCTGCCTGACGACCACGCAGCCTCAGCCCTCTGGTGGCGCATCCAACGCCACCTACCCGACCCCACCGACCGTGACACGCCCAAGCCAGCCGGATGGTCGACACCACACGAGACACCGGCGGTCGGGGATCGGCGCGCCGGCCTCGAGGACACCCGCGACCCACACCACCGCGCCATCCACGACCGTCGCAACAGCCCGGTCCGCCGTCCCCAACCTCGAGGGCCCGGGATGGCGCGATGACCCGCCCGCGTGCTTCATCCCCCCGGTTGCGACACGTCGTGGTCGAGCGGATTCCCCGTCCCGTGTCCATACACGCCTCTCAGCGGGCTTTAGGACAGCAGGAGGTAGTCATGACCACGAAAGTCCACCGACAGTTTGAGTCCCTGTCATCAGCCGCTGAGCGCACCGGGCTGAGCATCCGCACCCTACGCAGAAGAATCGCCAGCGGCCAGCTGGCGGCCTACCGCAACGGGGCACGAGTCATTCGGGTCGATCCAGACGATGTCGACCGAATGATGGTGCGCATGCCGACCGCCTGAGACTGATGCCGACTCGTCACTACGATCGGTGTGCGGCGCGCCGGCCTGTCATCCGGGATATGTGGGTGATCCGTCCTCAACTGCCGATGGTCGGGCGGTTGTGATTCGGCGCCTGTGGCGTCACAATGGCTCCATGCCGAGTGTTCAGATCAAGGATGTGCCGGAGAGCACCCATGCGGTGTTGCGCCAGCGTGCCGCAGCCGCGCACCAGTCGTTGCAGGAGTACCTGCGTTCCCGGCTGATCGCTGAGGCCAGCCAGCCGACTTTGGAGGAGGTCCTCGACCGGGCCGGCGGGCGCTCCGGCGGATCTGTCCCGCTCGCAGACGCGGTCAAGGCTGTGCAGGGGGATCGTGCTCGTCGTTGACGCCAGCGTCCTTGCGGTCGCGTTGGCCGATGACGGCCCGGACGGGGATGCCGCTCGCACCCGGCTGCGGGGTGAGACGTTGGCCGCCCCAGAACTGGTCGACCTTGAGGTCGCCTCTGTACTGCGTCGACAGAACCGTGCCGGGATGCTCGACAACCGCCGGGCGGATCTGGCCATGACAGACCTCGGGGCGCTGCCCATGCACCGCGCCTCGCATCTGGCGCTGCTACCACGCTGTTGGGAGCTGCGGGACAACGTGACCACCTACGACGCCGCCTACGTCGCCCTGGCTGAGGCGCTGGATGCGACGTTGCTCACTGGCGACCGGCGCCTTGCCCATGCGGCCGGCCCCACCTGCACCATCGAACTGCTCAGAACGCCCCGCCGCGGGCGTTGAGCACCGCCCTGATATGCCGCGATGCGCGCAGGTCAGGCGCTCTGGAGCGGCTGGATGTGATCGAGTGCGCCTCCAAGGCGGTCCTTTTCGATCTCGAGGTCGTAGCGGGTCTGAAGGTTGAGCCAGAACCTGTCGGTGGTCGCGAAGAAGCGGGCCAACCGCAGCGCGGTGTTGGCCGTGATCCGGCGCTTGCCGTAGACGATCTCGTTGATCCGCCGCCGGGGGACACCGATGGAGACAGCCAGCCGGTGCTGGGTGACCTCCAACGGAACGAGGAACTCCTCGAGGAGGACCTCCCCGGGGTGGATGGGCGCAAGGGTTGCCATGTGTGTGCCCCCTTCTAGTGGAAGTCGATGATCTCGACGTTCTCTGTGCCGGCCGGGTCCTGACGAAGCAGATCCGCCACTGCTGGTTGGTCCAAATGCTGTTTGTCCGGCGCGGTCGGCCTTGAGCGCGTCGAGCCGGTTCCCGGGTGGGACCTTGAGGCCGTCGAGGACTCCGGCAGCATCGAGCATGACGAGCTTGCGTAGGGCGGTGCGTTCGATCTGGGGGTCCAGCCTCTTGGTGCGTTGTCGTGACCAGAGCCGCTCGGTGGGAGCGTCCCCGAACGACTGAACACCCATCGAGCATAACGCGACGCGTTATGCCATTTCGACTGTGCAAGACAGCGTGTGAACAGGCCTGCGGGGGCCTCCCCGACCTGCGGCCTGGGAGCGATGAACGATGCATAGTCGCTGCAACCACCAGCAGAAAGGGCCCCGAACTGGCGTTTCCGCAGTTCAGGGGCCCTTTGTTACTGCTCCCCCGGTTGGACTCGAACCAACAACCTGCCGATTAACAGTCGGCTGCTCTGCCAATTGAGCTACAGGGGAAAGGCCACCACGGGATCGCCGCGGTAGCGCTCGCACACCCTAGCAAAGGTCATGAGCAGCGACGAAAACGGCCCGAAATCAGTCGAGTCCGACCTGCTCGCGCACTCTTCGCAGCCCGTCGGAGACCTGCTCGGCCACACCGGGATCCGCGCTGCGCACACCCGGGCCGAGGACCGCCTGACTGAGCAGCGCACCGGTGGCGAGGTCCTTGCGGACCACGACCTTGGCGGTCCGCCGGCCCCCGAGATCGAGGGTCTCGGCGAGCACGACCGAGGCCTGGACGCGCTCTCGCAGGGTCTCGGGGAACATCCCGAGCTCGGTGAGCTGGAAACGCGTCGGTCGTTGCCCGTCGACCCAGGTGATCTTGAGGATGCCGTCCTCACCACCCCACGACCCGGCGTCGACCAGGTGCCACGGACGCGACAGCGTCACCCGCGCGCCTTCGGGGTCCGGCGCCACGGCATACAGCCGGTGGCGCCCGGCTACCACGGTGGCTCCGGTGCCCACGTCATGGGCCCAGGCCAGCAGCTTCTCGCCACCTGCGGGGTCGATGGCCTCGGCGACCTCGGCGGGCACCGCGGGACGGCGCAGGCCGCTCCACTCGAGCCTCATGACGTGTTCGCCTCTCGCAGGGCGACGCGGTCGAGTTCGAGACGGTGCAAGGCCATGGAGCGCTCCTGGAGATCAGCGGGATCAGCATCTGGGTCGTTCTGCAGTCGGCGCACCGACGCCATGGCGTCGGCGATGCGACGGCCGAGGTGGGCGTCTCTGACACCGGCGACGAGCGAGTTGAGGTAGCGCTGCGGCGGCAGCCCCGTCGACGGGTCGAACTTCGTGGGCAGCGGAGCCACCGACAACTGCGCGACGAAACCACGCACCCCCAGGGCGCAGGCATCGGTCACGGCGGTCACCCACGCCATCGTCGACGCTCGGCGGGCAGCGTGGCCGGCGATGCGGATGCCGTCGAACACCGCCCGGTGGACCGGGGCGGTGAACGCGTCGGGGACGAGCACATCGATGTCGGCGTCGGTGAACTGCTGGGGGTACTGGATGAGGGCCTGGAGCAGCTGCCGTTCGGTGAGGACCACCGGATCGCGCAGGTCGGGGGCCGGGAGCTGCGCGAGCTCGAACGGACCGGGCTCGAGGACCTCGTCGGTACTGGCCGGTCGGGGCTGCCGGTCGGCGCTGTCGTCGTGCTTGAGCCGGCCCGCCTTCTTGACCTCGGCCGCCAGCTGTTCGACCTCGACGCCGAGCCAGCCGGACACCGTGCGGGTGTACTCGGGCCGCAGGCTGGTGTCGCGGATGGACCCGACGATCGGGGCCACTGCCTTCATCGCCTGAACACGACCCTCGGCGGTCTCGAGGTCGAAGCGGCGGATCGTCGTGCGGACGGCGAACTCGAACATCGGAACGGCGTCATCGACGAGAGCGCGCACCGACGCGTCACCCTTGGCCAGTCGAAGCTCACACGGGTCCATGCCGTCCGGTGCCACGGCGACGAACGACTGCGCGGCCCACCGCTGGTCCTCCGCGAAGGCCCGCATGGCCGCCTTCTGACCAGCGGCATCCCCGTCGAAGGTGAACACCACGCGAGCCTGTGGGCCGTCGGTCTCGTCGCGCATGATGCGGCGAAGGATCTTGATGTGGTCGATGCCGAACGACGTCCCGCACGTGGCGACCGCGCCCTCGACGCCGGACAGGTGCGCCGCCATGACGTCGGTGTAGCCCTCGACCACCACGGCGAGGCGCTGAGTGGAGATCGCCTTCTTGGCGGCATCCAGGCCGTAGAGCACCTGGGACTTCTTGTAGATCGGCGTCTCGGACGTGTTCAGGTACTTGGCCGCGATGCGGTCGTCGTCGAGGACGCGCCGGGCGCCGAAGCCCACGGTGTCGCCGGTGGTGTCCCTGATCGGCCAGACCAGCCGCCCCCGAAAGCGGTCGTAGAGCCCGCGACTGCCGCGGCCGGTCAGGCCACCGGTGACGATCTCGTCCTCGGTGAAGCCGCGCCCGCGAAGGTGACGCGTGAGCGCCTCACCGCTGCGCGGGGCGAACCCGATGCCGAAGCGCTCCGCGGACGCGCCATCGAAGCCGCGCTCGCGCAGGAAGTCCCGACCGGGCCTGGCCTCCGCAGTGGTGCGGTCCTGCAGGACCTCGGCGTAGAACTCCTGGGCGACCCGGTGCGCCTCGATCAACCGCGAGCGCTTGCCGAGCGACACCCCACCGTCGCGGGGACCACCGCCCTCCTCGTAGCGCAGCTCGAAGCCGATCTTGCTGGCCAGCCGTTCGATGGACTCGGTGAAGGTGAGGTGCTCGACCTTCTGGACGAAGGAGATGACATCACCGCCCTCACCGCACCCGAAGCAGTGGTAACTACCGACCGCGGGTCGAACCGTGAAACTCGGTGACTTCTCGTCGTGGAAGGGGCACAACCCCTTCAGCGAGCCGACCCCGGCAGGACGCAGCGTCACGTGGTCCCGGATGACGTCCTCGATGGACGTGCGCTCCTTGACCGCCGCGATGTCCTCTGCCCTGATCCGACCCGCCACGAACCATCCTTTCCGGTGTGCCGTGAGTCTAGGTCGTCACACCGACTCGTCAGATCACTTGCTGGCCTGGCGCTCGTCCGTGCGGAAGGTGCCGAAGCATGTGTTGGGAACAGTTCTACGGCGTGTCGCGACACCACCTGCGGTGCAGGGTGAGCGCCCGGACGTCAGTGAGCGAGGCGACTTGGTCGACGAGGACTCGCAGGGCGGCCCCGTCATCGCCCGCAGCCTCCCAGTCCCCGCGAAGGTCCGGATCGAGCCGGTGGGGATCGCTTTCGTACGCGGCAACCAGACCCGCGATGACGTCACGCTGACGGGCGTAGAGGGCCACCCGCTCAGCGGCGTGCATGACGAAGTGTGCCGCCACGGCCTTGAGAACCGCGCACTCGGCCCGAGAACCGCGGGGCACGACGAGCCGGCCGGTGTGGCGGGTCAGTGGCTGCGGGCCGTGCTCGGCCCGGGTGGCCTGCTCGACGGCGGTCACGAACCGCCCGATGAGGTGTGAGGTCATGTCCTTCAGGGCTGCCAGGGCCGGGCGCGACCCGTCGTACGCAGACGGCACGGCGCCGGTGGCGAGGAGGCGTTCCAGGGCCGCACCGAGTTCGTCCGGCGACAGGTCGGGCTCGTAGATCTCCCCCGCGACGGCCAGCACCGCGTCGACGTCACTGGGGTCGCGCAGCCTCTGTGGGTCCAGCCACCCGGAGGCGATGGCGTCCTCGACGTCGTGCACGGAGTACGCCACGTCGTCGGACCAGTCCATCACCTCGGCCTCGGCGGACCGGCGACCGGGCTCCACACCATCGCGGAACCACTCGAAGACGTCGAGATCGTCGTCGTAGACCCCGAACTTGACGGTGGGCCTCGGGCCCGCGCCCCGCCGCCACGGGTACTTCGTCGTGGCGTCGAGGCTGGCTCGCGTGAGGTTCAGCCCGGCGGAGCGACCGTCGGGCCGGGTGCGCTTGGCCTCGAGGCGAGTGAGCAGCCGCAGGGTCTGCGCGTTGCCCTCGAAACCGCCGATCCCGGCTGCCACGGCATCCAACGCCGTTTCGCCGTTGTGCCCGAACGGGGGGTGCCCGAGGTCGTGGGCCAGGCACGCGGTGTCGACGACGTCGGCGTTGCAGCCGAGAGCGGCGCCGAACTCGCGGCCGATCTGGGCGACCTCGAGCGAGTGCGTCAACCTGTTGCGGACGAAGTCGTCGCTGCCGGGGGTGACCACCTGGGTCTTCGCCGACAGCCGACGCAGGCTGGCGGAATGCAGGAGTCGGGCCCGGTCGCGGGCGAAGTCATCGCGGTCCGCACGCTTGAAGGCCGGGTCCTCGGCGACCCAACGCTCCCGGTCGCGGTCGGTGTAGCTCATGTGGCCGCCGTGCCGTCTGCTGCTCCGGCCGCCGCGGCCCGGGCGACCCATGCCGGGGTTGCGCCGTAGCGCTGGCTCCTGATCATCTGCCCGGCCGCGCAGTCGGCGACCAGTTGGGCCATGCGCGAGTCGCGGGTCTTCTCCTGCTTGGCGGTCATGACCCAGTTGACGGCGAGCTTGCGGTAGCCGTTGGTGGCCGCACCCCAGAAAGCGTTCGCCACCACGTCGGCCTCGAGCATCGCCCGGTAGGCCGGAGTCAGCTCGAGCTCGCGCGTCTCGTAGGTGTAGACGCCGGAGCGGTCCTCTCGGCGCAGGGCGAACGCCGCGAGCCCCGCCGGCCGCATCCGGCCGGCCTCGGTGAGTTCGGCGACGGCCTTGATGTTGACGGCCGACCAGTTGCTGCCCTTCTTGCGCGGCGTCCAGCGCTGGCGGCGGGTGTGCTCGTCGATGCCCTGCGCCATGCTGTCGATCCAGCCCCAGCACAGCGCCTCACGCACCGCCTCGGGCCACTGCAGCCCGGCATCCGGGTGCGCCTTGCGGTACAGCCCCATCCACAGCTCGGTCTCGGTGGCGTGGTGCCGCTCCAGCCACCGGCCGAACTCCGCGGCATCGGCGAAGAACAGGGCCGGCCGCTCGGGCGTGCCCCCCGGTGTCCCGATCCGATCAGTCATGCGCGCGACGATAGCGATCCCTCCTGACGGCCACCGGCCCGATGCCGCCCCACCGAGGGCTCAGCCGCCGGAGACGCTCAGCTCGGCCTGCGCCACCTGAGCGGCCTGGGCCTCGTCGAGCTCGCGCGAGCGCAGCCAGTTCTCCGGCAGGGCCACCACCCGCGGCGACCCGGCCCGACCCCGCTGGCCCTCGGCCGCATCCCCGGGCCAGGGGACGTCGAGGTCCATGGTGCCGATGAGGTCGTCGAGCGCCTGGAGGCTGTCGACGAGAGCCAACTGGTGGCGCACGGTCGACCCCGCCGGGAAGCCCTTGAGGTACCAGGCGATGTGCTTGCGGATGTCGCGGCAGGCCCGCTGCTCGTCGCCGTCGTAGAAGTCCACGAGGTACTCGGTGTGCCGCCGTAGGGTCGCCGTCACCTCGCGCAGGCCCGGGCGCACCCGGACCTGCGACCCGGCGAAGGCAGCCGCGAGATCGGCGAACAGCCACGGCCGCCCCAGGCAGCCACGGCCGACGACGACGCCGTCGCACCCGGTCTGGCGCACCATCTCGAGAGCGTCCTCGGCCGACCAGATGTCGCCGTTGCCGAGCACGGGGATCGAGGTCACGGCCTCCTTGAGCCGGGCGATGGCCGACCAGTCGGCCTGCCCCGAGTACGCCTGGGATGCCGTTCGCCCATGGAGAGCGACCGCCGCCACCCCTTCGGCCTCGGCGATCCGCCCGGCCTCGAGGTAGGTGATGTGCTCGGCGTCGATCCCGACCCTCATCTTCACGGTGACCGGCACCGAGTACGGCGACGCCTCACGCACGACGGCCGCGACGATCGACCTGAACAGCTCGGTCTTCCACGGCAGGGCCGCCCCGCCACCCTTGCGGGTGACCTTGGGCACCGGGCACCCGAAGTTGAGGTCGATGTGGTCGGCCCGGTCCTCGGTGACGAGCATGCGGGCAGCCAGCCCCGCGGTCACCGGGTCGACGGAGTACAGCTGCACCGACCGCGGGTGCTCCTGCGGGTCGTGGGAGATCAGCCGCATCGACTCCGTGCTGCGCTCGACGAGCGCACGGGAGGTGACCATCTCGCTGACGTACAGGCTGGTGGCACCCGACACGCCCCCGGCCGCCAGACCCACGCTGCCGGATTCGCGGCACAGGCGCCGGAAGGCCCGGTTGGTGATGCCCGCCATCGGTGCGAGCACCACCGGCGACTCGATGACGTGCCGCCCGATGTGCAACGGCGGCAGGACGGCGGTGGTGGCAGACATGGTGATCCCAGTGTGACCGAGGGTGCCCGGGCCACCCAAAATGCCGGTCAGATCGAACCGGGCACCGTCCTGGAGGCCGAGCCGGAGCGCGCTCACGCGGGGGTGGGCTCAGCGCCCTCTAGAGTGGATCGGGTGAGCCCAGCCGACGGAGTGCGAGCCACCTGGCTCGGGCACGCGAGCGTGCTTCTCGACCTCGGTGGCGTCCGCCTGCTCACCGATCCGCTGCTGCGGCCGCGTCTGGGACCGCTGCGTCGCCGGCACGACCTGCCGGTGCACCGCCACGTCGACGACGTCGACGCCGTGCTGCTCAGCCACCTGCACCACGACCACGCCGACCTGCCCTCGCTGCGGCGGCTGGGCGACATCCCGGTGGTCACCGAGCGGAGCAACGTGCCCTGGCTGGACAAGAACCGGCTGGGGATCGGGGATGCCGCCAGCGATGACTGGCACCCCATCGCCCCCGGGGTCGAGGTGCTCCTCGTCAGGGCCGACCACGAGGCCCGTCCCATGCCGCACCGGCCGAACGGCGCCACCGGGATGCTCGTGCGTGGCGGCGGGGTCGTCGTGTGGTTCGCCGGTGACACCTCGTTGCACCCCGACATGGACCTGCTCCCCCAGCTCGCCGGCGCCCCGATCGACCTGGCCCTGCTCCCCGTCGGCGGGTGGGGACCGCGGCTCTCCCCCGGTCACATGGGACCGGCAGAGGCGGCCGAGGCAGCCGTGCGCAGCGGTGCCCGCCACGTGCTGCCGATCCACTACGGCACGCTGCACCCCTCCGGCTGGCCGACCTCACGCCTGGCCTGGACCACCGACCCCGGCCACCGCTTCGCCGACGACCTGCGGGCCGTCTCGGATGCCGTCGCGCACGTCCCGGCGGTCGGCGCCGCCGTCACGATCCGCGCGCCGCGCTGACCAGCTCCCACAGTGCTGCCGCCGTCTCGTGCGGGTGGGTCAGCGGGAAGACGTGCAGCCCGTGGCGCACGGTGACCACGCGCACCCACCGGGCGCTGACCGCGGCCCGCGCGTAGCGCCGGACGTCGACGCGAAGCTGGTCGAGCTGGCCGTTGACGAGCAGCACCGGGCAGGTCACCTCGCCGAGCATCGCCGGCCGGCAGTTGCCCATGACACCAGCCCACGCGGCCGGTATGCCGTCGAAGCCGTAGCCGGCCTCCTTGATGACGGCCGCGAGCTCCTCGGGCAGCATCGCGGCGAACTGCCGGTCCAGCGCCCGCGACATCCGGTCGACCCCCAGGCGCTGCTCGGCCGAGGCGATGCTCCGGTACAAGGCGGCCCCCGGCCCCGCCGGTACCGCCGACGACCCGAGCAGGCCGAGCCCGGACAGGCGCTGCGGGTGGGCCGCGGCATACGCCATCGCCAGGTAACCCCCGAGGCTGTGCCCCACGAGGACGACGGGCACGCCGGCAACGCCACCCTCGACGGACTCCCCCACGACCTCGAGCGCGCGTTCCCAGGTGAACGCCTCGTCCCGACGGGTGCCGTGTGCCGGCAGATCAGGAACGGCGAGGTCGACATCGGGCCCGAGCAGGGTGGCGTAGCGGGTCCACTGCGCCGCGCTCAGCTGGGAACCGTGGACGAGGACGACACGCACCTGACCAGCCACCCGACCATCCTCCCCCAGCGCGGCATCCGATCGGTGCTTGGATGGCGGGATGAGCGCCCTGGTGACCGCCGCTGACCTTTCCGACGACCTGTCCCGACGGGCCGTGAAGGTCATCGACGTGCAGTACAACCTGCGGGGGACCCCGGGCCGCGAGCTGTACGCCGCGGCGCACCTTCCGGGTGCACCCCACCTCGACCTCGACGCGGCCCTCGCCGGCCCACCGGGGTCAGGCGGGCGGCATCCGCTCCCCGACCCGGGGGTGCTCGAGGACGCGCTGCGCTCCTGCGGGATCGACGACGACGACGAGGTCGTCGTCTACGACCAGAGCACCTCGTTGTCCGCGGGTCGGGCCTGGTGGGTGCTGCGCTGGGCGGGCCACCCGCAGGTGAAGGTGCTCGACGGCGGCCTGGCCGCGTGGCGGCAGGCCGGCTTGCCCGTCTCGGATGCCGTGCCGTCGCCGTCGCGCGGTGACCTCACCGTGCGCGCGGGCTCGGTCCCCGTCCTCGATGCACTCGGCGCCGCAGACATGGCCCGCGCCGGCGTGCTGCTCGACGCCCGCACCCCGGAGCGGTTCCGCGGTGAGAGCGAGCCCATCGACCGCGTCGCCGGACGCATCCCCGGGTCGACGAACCTGCCCATCGGCGACCTGCTGAACACCGACGGCACGTTCCGCTCGCCGGAGGAGATCCGCCGGGTGGCGGCCGTGGCGGGGGTGCACCGCGACACCCCGGTCGGCACGACGTGCGGTTCAGGCGTCACCGCAGCGCAGCTGGCTCTGGCGCTGCACACGGCCGGGATCGACGCGATCCCCTACGTCGGCTCGTGGAGCGAGTGGATCGAGGACCCGAACCGGCCGATCGCGACCGGCCCGACGGTCTGAGGCCTGACAGCACTCAGATCGCGAAGGACCCGGTGAAGTCGCCGAGCATGAGACTGGCCGGTCCGATGTCGGCCACCCGCCACAGTCGGGCCCGGGTGACGTCCCAGGCGAGCACCCGGCGCACCGTTCCCTGGAACCCCGCTCGCTCGGACCGGGACTCGAGGAACACCACGGCGGACGGGCCCCATCCGAGGGCTCGGTAGCACTGGGCCGGCACGAGCGGGCCCTCTGTCGCGGCCAGCACCCGCGGGATCGGGGGCAGGTCCCCCTGGGCGGCCATCAGCCCCTGCGATCGCTGGACCGCACGCTGGTAGGTCTCCGGAAGCCACGCGCCCGTGCTGACCCAGCCCTCGGTGTTGGAGACCGACGTGCCGTGCGGCACGAGCGGTGGGCCGCGCAGGTCCTTGGTGCCGGTCAGCTCCCCCTCACCGGAGAAGGTGCGCAGCACGGTGGCGCCGCCGGAGTCCACCAGGTCTGACCAGTCGGGGCTCACGGCGTTCTCGGCACGCCGGACGCCGTAGTTCTCGGGGTCGATGAGCCATCCGGCATCGCGCCCACGGGCCACGACGGTGCGCCCGTCACGCGCCCAGCCGGCCGCGGCGATGGTCGGGTCGGGCACCGGCACCTCGATGACGGAGCCGTCCCGGGCATCGAGGATGACGACCGCGGCCGGTCGGTGGAACACCACCCGGTGTCGGTCGTCGGCGATCGAGCGTGGGCCGAGCGGTCCTGAGCGCAGGGACGACAACGGCATCTGCACCGACCGCACGAGAACGTACGGTGTCGACGCGTTGGGGGCGTAGAGCACCGGCGACGAGCGATCGCCCGAGGTCGCCACCATGAACACACCCCGAACGGCGTTGGCGACCCCGGTCAGGCCCTGCTCGCCCAGAACCGCTCGCGCCTCCACGGGACCGGCGGCCAAGGTCTCGGGGAGCGCGAGCTCTTCGCGCAGGGGGTACACCGGCAGGTTGGCCTCTGAGCGAGGGTCCGGCGCGAGGTAGACCCTGACGCCCTGGACCTGGAGCAGCGGCAGCCGACCGTCGGCGACCGCCGCGGACGACGAAGACGTGGGCACCGGGCGCGGCCTCGGTGGTGCATCGGGCTCGCGCAGCGCCACGGCGGCCACCGCGCCGCCGGCGAGGACAAAGCCTGCGGCGAGCAGGCTGCGCCGCACCACCGAGCGCCGCTGCCGCCCGGCCTGCGCCCAGGCGTCACCGAGGAGGTCGGTCTCGGGCAGGTCGTCGCTGGCCAGCTCGAGGTTCTCGCGGGCGTCATCCGGCGTCCACCCGAGCAGCGCGAGGACGGCCTCGTCGTCGCGGCGCACCACCCGCAGCGGCCGACCGAGCAGGGGGGCAGCAGCGTCCTCACCGTGGTCCTCGAGGTGGCAGGCAACGATGACGGCCCGTTGGGCCGGGGTGAGCGAGTCCAGTGCCGCCATGACCTCGGCGCGACGGCGTTCGTCGTCGGCTGCGTCCTCGTCCTCGTCGAGGCCACCGTCCTGCCACCGGATGCCGTGCTCACCGGCCCGCGGGGACGGCAGGTCCCGACGCCGCCACGACGCGACGGCGTCGCGGTACACCAGGTGGCGCACCACGGCATCCGGTCGTTCCTCCTCGACCCGGCCCCACTGCCGCGCGAGCGTCACGAAGACGTGGCGCAGCACCCCCTGCGCGATCCCGACGTCACCACACACGAGGTGGGCCACCCGCAGGAGCTCGGGTTGGCGCGACTGCGCGAACGCGACGAACTCGGCCTCGGCCTCGGACAGCCCGTTCGACCCGTTCACACCCCACCACCTCCTCGCGTTCGGTCTGCTTAGATCGTCCCGTGACGGGGGCGACTGACTCACCATTCCACGTCGACCTGCGAGGCGTGGTCGACCTGTTGTCGCAACACCTGTACTCCGGGCCCCGGGTCTACCTTCGTGAGCTCCTCCAGAACTCGCTCGACGCCGTGACCGCCCGCACGCAGGACGATCCGCAGGCCCCGCGCCGGGTGCGCATCGTGCCAGCGGACCTCTCCCCGGACGGCTGCCTGCACGTCGACGACTCCGGTATCGGGCTCGACGAGGACGGCATCCGGGCGGTGCTCGCGACCATCGGCGCCTCCACCAAACGCGACGCCCTGGGGTTGGCGCGCGAGAGCTTCCTCGGTCAGTTCGGCATCGGGCTGTTGTCGTGCTTCCTCGTCACCGACGAGATCCGGGTGACGACGCGGCGGGCCGGCACCGACGAGACCTGGCTGTGGGTGGGCCGCGACGACGGCACGTACTCGGTGGCCCCCTCCCCGCAGCCACGCGCCGAGCCCGGCACCGACGTCGCCCTGCGACCCCGAGGGAGCGCAGCCGACCTGCTCAGCGCCGAGGTCGTCGAACGGCTCGCGTCGTCCTACGCCTCCTACCTGCCGGTGGATCTCGTCGTCGAGACCGCGGGCGGGCCGGTGATCGCAGCAGGACGGCGCTTCCCCTGGGAGGGTGGCGGTCGGGATGCCGCGCTGTCGCTCGGCGAGTCGGTGGTCGGGGCACGGCCCCTGGACGTCGTGGACCTCTCCGACCCCGTCTCGGGGGTTCGCGGACAGGCCTTCGTCCTGCCGCACCCCACCGGCACGCGCGGTGGGCACCGGCTCTACGCCAAGCGCATGCTCGTCGGCGAGTCGGTGCCGGACGTGCTGCCCGACTGGGCGTTCTTCGTGCGGGCCGTCCTCGACACCGAGCGGCTTGCCCTGACCGCCTCGCGCGAGTCGCTGGCGGACGACGACGTGTTGGGGCAGACCCGCGCCCGGCTCGGCGACCAGCTCAAGTGCTGGCTGCTGCGGATGGCCCGCACCGACCGGGCCCGCGCGCAGGAGTTCTTCGGGGTGCACCACCTGGGGCAGGTGGCCGCCATCGCGCGGGCCGAGGACATCGCGGTGCTCAACGCCGGGTACGCCTACGACCGCACCATCCTCGAACGATGGGTCGCCCGCACCGACGGGGTGGAGGCCGTGCGCCTGGAACCCGAACACCTCGCCGGCCGGTTCAGCGATCCCGATCCCGACGAGGCCGCCGCCTTCGCGCCGCTGCTGGACGTCGCCCGCCAGGTGCTCGGGCGATCCGAGGTGAGGCCGGTGGTGCGCTCGTTCCGCCCCGCCACGATGCACGCCGTCCTGTTGGTCGGCCGCGATGCGCACCGCGAACGCGACCGACGTGACGTGGCTGCCGCGGTCGACGACCCCTGGTCGGCCGCCCTCGCCGAGATCGCCGAGCCGGATGCCGTGGCGCGCTTCGTCCTCAACGCCGAGCACCACGCGGTGCGCCGCCTCGCGGACTGTGGTGACGCCGAGCTGCAACGGGTCGCCCTCGAAGCGTTGTACGCCCACGCCCTGCTCGCCGGGCGGCACCCCCTCACCCCGTTCGACAGCGCCCTCGTGGCCCGAGCGCTGCCGGCACTGATCGACCGGGCCGTCGACGGAGGACCAGCATGAGCCAGTGGGATCAGGTGTCAGAGCAGTTCGCCAGGCTGTCGCTGGCGGCGGACGAGGCACCCATCGGGATGGAGCGTGTGCGCGCCCACGAGATGGCGCTGCGCCTGGCTCAGTCCAACCAGTCGTTCGCCGAGGAGTTCGTCGCCCGCATCGACCTCACCCAAGCCCTGTACTACGTGCCCGACGACCCACACACCCTCGTCCACTTCACGTGGCTGCGACGGGCCCTGGACCCCGTCCACGAGCTGGAGGAGGACGACCGCCACGCGGTGCTGTGGCGCCTGAAGTGGGCGATCGACCTCATCGAGACCCTCCCCGAGGTGCCGTTGTCGGCCTTGGTGGCGGCCATCGACGACGTCGAGGAGGTCTACCGCGCCGAGGGTGCGGCGCTTCGTCCCGTGTACGCCGCTCGCGCCCGCCTGGCGCAGCGCCTCGGCGACCGGGATGCCGTCGCCCGCGAGCTCAGTGCGTGGCTCGCCGAGCCGCGGGACAGGCACAGCGACTGCCTGGCCTGCGAGCACCGTGGGCAGAGCCGGCTGGTCGCCCCCGATGACCCGGCCCGGGCCCTCGACCTGCTCGCCCCGGTGATCGACGGTGACCTCACCTGCGGCGAGGAGCCGCGCACCAGCCTCGCTGACGCCGCGCTGCTGCGCCTGCACCTCGGCGACGTCGAAGGCGCCGTCAGCGCCTTCCGCCGGTCGTGGCACCTCGCCCAGGACGACCCCACCGCCGCCCTGAACGTCGGCACCTGCCTGCGGGTGCTGCTGCGCGTGGGCAACACCGACCGCGCGATCGACCTCCTGCTCCCGCGCCTCGGCTGGCTCGACGACCTCCCCTCCCCGTGGGCCCGGATGTGGTTCTCCGCCACCGCTGCACACGTGCTCGACCGCGCGGCCGCCGTGGGTCTGGCCCCTGACGACATCGACGGGCGCCCCGTCGCTGACGTCGTTCGCGACCTGACCTCCACGTCGGACGACATCGCTGCGGCCTTCGACGCGCGCTACTCCTCGACGGTGGTGTCACGGTCTCTGGCGGCCGCCCATGACCCCTCGCTGGTGCCGACCGAGCCGACGTTGCCGCCCACACGCCTTCCCACGACGGCCGCGCCCACGGGCGGGCGCCGCAGCGCGACGCGTGCCACGGCATCCACAGACGTGCTCGAGCGGGCGCGGGCCCTCAGCGAGGCACTGCTGACCCTCGATCCGGCCACGGAGGACCACGTCGCCGCCTGGCTGCGCGACCGGGCCGCCCTGCTACCGGTCGAGGCCCCCGAGCAGTGGGCCGCCGTGGGCCTGCTCGACCGGGTCAGTTCCGTGGACGCCCCCGGTGACGAGCACCGCGCGATGCTCGAGTCCGCGAGGGAGGCCTCGCAGCGTGGTGGCGACGACGTCGGCGTGATTCGCTGTGACGGCGAACTCGCCCTCCTCGACGACGACGGGGCCGAACGGGCCCGTGAGATCGCGGCCCACCTGGAGTCCATCGGGGCACACACCGAGGCCGGCGGCCTGTGGCGGCGGCTGTTCCACCGCCCGGGAGGCGGCGAGCTGCGCGACCTCGAACGCGCCGCGGACGCCTACCGCGCCGCACAGTCCCGCGAGCGCACCCTGCTCTGCGAGGTCGAGACGGCGATGGCGCTCGCCTCGACCGACCCTGACCCGGTTGCCGCTGACGCCCGGTTCAGCGCCGTCATGCCGCGGATCCAGGACGTCCCGGTCCTGCGCTCGATGGCCCTGGACGCGCGCAGTCGGATCGCGAACGCCGCCGGTGACAGCGACTCGGCCCTGACCCACCTGCGCTCGGCCCTGGAGGGGCGCGGCCTGCCCGAGCGCGCCCGCATCCCGCTCCTGCTCGGGCTGTGCGAGGTCCTCGTCGAGCAGAACACCTACGACGAGCTGGAGGAGCCGGCCGCCGACCTGGTCGCCGCAGCAACGCGCCTGCGCGACCCCGTGCTGCTCGCCCACGGACAACGCTTCCTCGGCTTGGCCTACGTCGAGACCGGTCGACCGGTCGAGGCGGCCGAACTGCTGGAGGCAGCCCTGCCCGTCCTGCGCGAGACCAGCCCCTCGCTCGTCGGCCCTGCTGCCTGGGCCCTGGGCAACGCTCTCATCGGGCTCGGCCAGTGGGCGCCGGGACGCACGGCGTTCGCCACGGCATCCACCGCCTTCGAGGCCGAGGCACGGATCATGGAGTCCGCGCACGCCCAGTGGCGCGCGGGCAACTGCGCCTGGGATGCCGGCGACCTCACTGCGGCAGCGGTGCACTACGAGAGCGCGGCCGAGCGCGCCCGCGAGACCGCGACGGTCGACCTCTACCTCGAGGCGCTGCGCTCGCGCGCTGCGCTGCGCGCCGACACCGAGGACCTCACCGCCGGGATCGCCGACCTCGACGCCGCGATCGGGCTGGCCCAGGTGCTCGCTGACGAGGCCGGCGTGGACGACGACGAGTTCGACGGTGAGGTCATGGAGCCGCACGTGCTGCGCCAGGGCGCACACCTGCTCGCCAAGCACGGCGAGGTGGATGCCGCCGTCGCCCGTTTCGCGGCCGCCCAGGCTCTCGTCGGTGCCGAGTTCGAGGTGCTGCTGCGTGCCGAGGGCGCGATGGTGC
>Ga0208564_1001248_pt1 | contig 21586 bp, 18 predicted proteins | sample AD_UKC073_MetaG_FD_184439 | JGI IMG/M metagenome (GOLD analysis project Ga0208564, IMG submission 184439) | Active sludge microbial communities of municipal wastewater-treating anaerobic digesters from USA - AD_UKC073_MetaG (SPAdes) (version 2) | ecosystem: Engineered > Bioreactor > Anaerobic >... | reverse complement strand
TTTGCTACTTATAATATAATTTCTGATGATAATGAAAATCCTAATCATTCAAATTATGATTTAATTGATTTGAGTAATAATATTAATAATCATAATTTATATTATGACACTATAAGGTTGCATATACTAGCAGGATATAATTTTGAAAATATAGATGCTTTTTCTTTTGATGTTAATATTATAGAAAATTCAAATAAAAAAGTTAAATTGTCTAATTTTTATTATCCTAAATCAGGTAATTATATTAATAATCAAAATTTAGTATTAACATTAAATCCAAATCCAATAGTAGTTGCTGAACGTACTTATGATAAATATGTTACTTTACTAGTACCTTCCTTACATAGAATATTAGAAGATCAATTATTATATTCAAATCCACCTAATACATCTATATTTTCTTATTTATACTCACATCCTGTATCATCACAAAATCCTAATAATGGTGGCATAAAAAGTGACTCTACAATATATGTAAATTTATGTGAATTAGAAATATCAAAAACAAATAATAATATTGAATATTATTCAATAAATAATAAATATACTGCTACAATATTACCAGCGGATGCATATAGTAATTTAAGTTGCATTATAAAAGAAGCTGATAATGGTGATTATTTTGAATATTATCCTATATATGATGGTGGTTTTATAAATGATTATTTATATAATCTTAATTCAGTAAATAATATGAATTGGAGTGTTATACATAACATACAAGTTATAGAACAGGTTGCTGATAAGTTTTATGTTACATCTGATATGACAATACCACAATCTACTAATTTTGATAGACCTAGTTATTTTAGACCTGTTTTATTATATTCAGACATTTCATTTTCATATACTATTGCTTATACAATGAGATTTGTTAATAGTGCTAATGGTGAACAAATTATAAGAAAATCTACATTAACATCATATAATCCAAAAAAATATGGACTAAATATAAATAGAATAAAAATAGATGATGGAATAGAACCTTTAAAAGTATATAATAAAATATCTAATGATACAATAATTATAAATAATACATTGAATAAAAGAATATATGAAAATAATATAATGATAAATACAAAATATATTAATTTATATACTAATGTAATAGATGTTTGTATAAATATTAATAATGTTAATATAAATGAAAATTCAGATTTGATATATGGGCAAGGATATGCTAAAATAAGACTTAACAAATTTGACAATTTAATTAAATTTAAAATACAAAAATATGAAAATGGATATATAATACCTATTGATTTAACAAACAAAAATATTGTGCTAAAATTTTTAACAGATAATTTAGATGAAATAACAATATTAAAATATGACGATGATAATATAACTATATTCCCAGAAAGCGGCGAAATAATGTTTTTAATTGATAAAAAGAAGTCTAATATGATATTAAAAAATAAAAAAGAAATGAATTTTTATATTATAGATAAAAGTAGCGAAATAGAAAATGTAATATATACAGGAAAATTTATTGAATTTAAAAATGGTGAAGATATAGATGCTGATTATGGTAAACCTATTAAATTAAAAATCAAAGAATATGAAGATATTTTAACAAAAGAAATCAATAATTATAAATTGCTAAATAAAAAATTAAGCTCAGTAAATAATATAGAAGTAAGTAAATTACCGACATATAGTGTTTCATCTTCTATTAAAGAAACAAAAAAGATAGCAAAAGTTGAAAATTCTAATATTATAAAACAAATTAAGCCGCCAAATATATGATATTTAAAGAAATTTATATATATAAAAAAACAATAATATTATGAAAACATTATTTAAAAAATTAAATAATGACAAAAACAAAATTAGTAACAAAAAAAGGGATGAATATTTAAATTATATTTTTGCATATCTTAAAGATGAATTAGGTGGATATATTAATAAATTGAATCCAAAATTAAAAATATTCTCTGATGTTGATTACAAATCACCTATTATAAAAAAATTAAGAATGCAAGGTATTGAGTTGGGATTACGGGGTCTTCCTACTGATACTTATGCTATAAATCCAAATAATAATGAATTTAAAAAATTTATTAATGATTTTTTTATAGCAGAAAACGAATGTGTTAAAAAAATTAATAATGAATTATATTATGATGATAATGATTTAAAAAATCATATTTTTAAGAAAGAATTTGAAAATATTTTCTCAAATATTTATCTTTATATTTTAAATAAAGATGAAAAAAGTGGTGGCTATTGTGCAAGTGAGATTAGATATGATCATAAAAATGAAAATTTTGATTTTTATACTTTTAATTTATTTTATTCAACTAAAAATGAAAAAAATTCCTTTGGTATTAAAGATGGTGATTTATATTCAAAAGAGATCGCCATTGAATTTATTAAAGATTATTTTGTTAAATATAAATATCAGGAATTAAGAATATATTCTGGTTATTTTGAATATTTATAAAAAAATTTTTATATTTTAATGATTTTAAATGCAAAAAATAATAATTTTAGGATTGAATTACCTAGATCATTTTTTAGCGATTATATAACTAATAAATATATACCTTCTATTAAAAAATATCAGACAATATATAATAATATATGGGACTTTATTAATGCTAGTATACAATCGTGCACTGTGCCGACACCAAATTTACCTATAGTTGAACAAGAAAGACTTCATAATACTAAAAGTATATATAAAGGGAAGGGCAATGTTAATTATTATTTGGATAATGATTTTACTATAACATTTAAATTTTACGACGGCTTTTTAAATTATTTTATAATGTATGAATTACTAATTGAATTTTATGAATATAGAAATAAAAATACTAATTTAGGTGATTTATTATTAACATTTTATAATAATTCAGGATATGAAATATTTAATATTGTATATGAAAAAATTGTATATAACTCCATATCAGAATTAAAATTAGAATATCCGTCTAATACACCAACATTTCAAACATTTGATTGTGGATTTAATTTTAATGATATAAAGTTTAATCCATTAGTTTAAAAAAAATATAATTATTATGAAAAATATTAATAATTTAAAAGAAATAAATAATAATGAGTTAGAAAATCAATTATTTGAGGAATATAAGCAAATATTAAATGAAAATAATATTCAATTAGACGAAGGTATAATAAAAACACTTGCTGGTGCAGGTGTTGGCTATATTATGGGGCCTGCTCTTGGCAAAGCAATATGTAAAGCACTTGGCATAGAAAAAGGTATACTATATGATTTGATGACTTCTAAATTGGTAACTACGGCAATTGGCGCTGCCCTATCAAAATGATTTTTTATGAACAAAAAATATTTTTGTTTTTTTGATTTTAGTATAAATTCAACCGCATGTTCTTTATATAATTATAAAAACAATAAATTAATATTTTTTTCATTTCCCAGAAAAAAAATTATCAATAATAATATTGTTAAAAATTTAATTGATAGTGATGTAGTAGTAACAATTATTGATGATAAGATAATAACAAATGATCAGCAAAAAAAAGAAATTGCTAATTTAATGGATGCTGATTATTTAATGAATATAATATGTAATAAGTTAAGTGAATATATAAAAGATAATAATATTATTTTTGGTGTGGAAGGAATTTCTTTTGGTAGTTTTGGTAATATGCAAATTCAATTAGCAGGATATAATTATTTATTAAGATATATGTTAAAAAATTATTTTAATATAACGTATGATGATATATTAGTTTATTCGCCAAGATATATTAAAAGGAATGTGGGATCAGGAAATTATAATAAAAATATGATGATTGAAAAATTTATAAATAGTAATAATGATTTATTAATAGACAACAAGTTACAATTAGCGTTAAAAAATGGAATATTTGTAAAAAAATCACATAATAAAGATAGTAAAACATATTATAAACCTATTGATGATTTAATAGATTCTTTTTGGGGATTAGTTGCATTAATGAATAATATTTGAATATTATATGTTAAATATTAAAAAATATAGTTGCAAATGTTTATATTATGTTAAAATTAAATAAAAATTTATATATATATATATATATAAATAATAAAATTTTGTATTTTGACAAGAGATGAATTTAAAGAATTAATTAATACGGAGCTTACTGTAGGGGGAGCATTGCCGTATACTATTCCTGATAAGGAAATGGAAAGAATAATTAATCAGGCATTAAACTGGGCATGGATAAATTATCAATATTCTGTTACCATACAATATTATGTTATAAAATTAAGTGTATTTAAATCACAAGAATTTAAAAGAAACAGAACAATAACATTGCCTGATTGTATAGTATCTATTTTTAATGTACAAGAAATCAAAGGTCATACATTAACAACATTTAGTAATTTTGGCCCTGATTTTTCTATAGAAAAGATTATGGCTCAAGAAATTTATTTATCACCTTATAATACTGATAGTGTTGTATTAGCAGTAGCGTATGAGTCATTTTGGGATTTAAGTAAAGCGTTATATTTAGATAGGATAGCATTTGAATTTAATCACAATTCAAAACAATTAACAATAACTGGGCGAGATCCGAAATTTGATGTATGGCTACAAACATATGTTAAAATACCTGAAGAAAAATTATATGATGATTGGACATTTCAAAGATATTGCGCGGCAAATGCAAAAATATCATTAGGTCGAATGTTAAGTATGTTTGAATTTAATTTACCTGGCGGTGTATCTATAAATGCAGACCAAATAAAAAGTGATGGTGAAAATGAATTAGAAAAAATATTAGATACAATAAGAGAAGAAAATACACCAAATTGGATTTTCGTTTATCATTAAAAAATTATTTATTTTAAATGGATGTAATTAACAATATAAGTTTATCAAAAAAAGGCAAAAATTTTCTTATATTTAAGACAAAATTATTAGAAAATATTATAAAGATATATGATTATAATGATGATATTGATTGTGATGATAGTGTTGCAAAATATTTTTCATGGAGTATAGATGATAAAGTGTGGAGTTATTGGACATCACTTAATATTAATGATTTGTCTGTAATAACTGATTATATATCAAATGGATTTTTTATTAGATTTAAATATGTTTCTAGTAGTGATATTAATGTAAAAGATATTAATTTACTTGTTGATTATAGAGATATAGATGTTAATAAAGTAATAAGACAATCAATATCGATGAGTAATCAGTATATATTTTTTAATGATTCTGGAGTAGAAGATTATGATATATTAAATCCTATTGATTTTGATTTATATAATATAAAATCATCAATAAAACTTTATAATCAAATATTAAAGGGTGTTAATGATTTTATTGGTGTTAATGCTATTTATTTAAAGGCAAGTCCTAGCAAAGATTCTGCTGATTTTATATTAAAAGAATGGACATTATATTCTGTTGAAAATGCTAGTTGTTTGAAGATTATAATGCCTGATAATCAATTACCAGTAAATGATTTTAATTATGATTTTTTAGGCATGGAATATGTAAAAGAATTTGAAGTGCATATAATAAAAAATGTTTTTGAGAGTGTATTTGGTAAGAATACTGCTCCTCAAGAATATGATATTGTATATATACCTTTAATTAAAGATAGATTATATGAAGTTAGCAGTTCGCAATTAGTATATGATTTTATGGGAGAAGAACCTTATTGGAAAGTTAATTTAGTAAAATATAATAATAGGACTAATGTGGATAAACAGTCAAATTTAGATTCTATATTAAATGCAATAACAAAAAGTTCAAAAGATTTATTTGAGAATAATGTTATTAATGATATAAAAGATATAACAAAGGATCAAGAATTTAATAGATATTTAGGCAATGTTATTAATCCAGATGACAATATAAATAATATAGAAAATAGGGCGTTAGACCCCATAAAAATATTTGTTGATAAAAATTTACAAATTATTGATTATCAATTTAAAAATAATAATATAATAATAAGTGAGCATCAATATAATTTATATAATAGTAAATTATTAGGTAAAATAGCTATTAAATATAATATAATGTCATCTTCATTAGGTGATAATTTTTCATATTCTTCTTGGTTTAAATTATTAGATAATAAAAAGTATGTTGATGATGTCATAATAAAAAATAAAAATGATAATAATATTGGAATAAATATATTAGCAATTAGAAATTATAATATTAATGATTTATTATATTTTGAAAGGGCAAATAATTATTTTATTGGCACTATAAATGAAAAAATAGATAATAATAATTTTAATATAGATATATTATATGGTGATATAGATAATTTATATAGTAAAGGATGGAAAGTATCATTAGCTAATGAAAATATTTTAATAGATGGATATAAAGATAAAAAAGGGTTACAAATATCTATAATTGAAAATAGAATAATAAAAATAGTTGTTAATGATAAAATATATTATTTTAAATTAAGAGATAAATTAGTTAATAATATATGGTATACAATATTAATATCGTATTCAAATATTTTTAGACAAATTAATTGTACTATTTATAAAATAAAAGATATATATAATGATGGTACACTAGCAATTATTTTTAATGAAACTAAAAATAATATAGAAAAAGAAGTTATTGATGATGGTGATTATTTTAAAATTTTTTATAGTAATATAGTAATGACTAATATAAGAATATATAATGAGATTATAAATTTTGATATGCAAGATTTGTTATTAAGTAGAAAGAGTATTGATGATTTTAGTAAAATAATATTATTTGATATGTGTGAACCTAAAATATTTGCATTTGAAGGATTAGTAAAATAAATTATATTTTAAAAAATTTATATATATATTATATTTATTATTGTTTTTTTGTATATTATAATATATTTTATTTAAATGAAGGAAGAAGTTCGTAAAGAGAAAGAAGTTTTGATGAGTACATCAGCTGAGCTAAAGAATATAATTAAGTCTTTAGGATTATCTATTAATAAAGATAATATTGTCAATAATTATAATAATGATAAAACTATTGATAATATTGCTAATGATATCATTAATTTTATTGATATGGCAGATATTAATAATAAAGCTAATGATTTTGCTAAAAATATTGTTGAAAAAAATGCAACATTTTATTTAGTTGATGATGATATCATACAAGATCCTTATGTACAACAAAAAATATTATCTGACATAGCTATAATAAAAGATTTATCTATACAATCAATGATAGCTGATTATTCAATATCAAAAATGATAAATCAAATTGATGCTAGCTTTGGTAATGTGCATCCTCGTCTTTTTGAAGTATTATCTAATTTTCAACGGTCAAAATTGGATATAACAAAAACCATAGCTCAATATATCATTATGATACAAGATAATTTTAAAAATATAAAAATGGATTACTTAAAACAAAAAGAAGAAAAAGAAATCCAACTAGATATATCAAATAATAGCGATAGTATTGTTGCCAAAGGCACTAAAAACTTAATTGAGAATCTAAGCAACATATTAACTGAACTAAAAACTAAAGAAAATGAATGAAAATATGATTTGGAGTACAGAATTAATTAATGAGCAGATAAGAAAGATTGATTCTGGTGAGACTGTAAATATGGATTGTTTTTATGGTGGTGATGTTACTTTAAGAAATTCTGATATTTTATTTCAGTATACAAAGGATGAGCAAAAGGAATTATTAAAATGTGCCAGTGATGTTGTATACTTTGCTAATAATTATTGTTATACGATGACTGACGAAGGTATAAAACCTATTGTACTTAGGGATTATCAAATAGAAATGTTAAGGATGTTTCAGAATAATAGATATTCTATTGTAAATGCATCAAGGCAGGTTGGTAAGACAACATGTGCGTCTATTTTTATGATGTGGTATATTTGTTTTAACTATGAAAAAAATATATTAGTGATAGCAAATAAATTAACAACTACCATTGAAATTGTGGATAAGATAAAAAACATTTATAGAAATTTACCATTTTTTTTAAAACCTGGCATATCTTCAGATGCAAAGACATTTATGAAATTTGATAATGGATGTAGATTATTTTCACAAGCAACTACAAAGACGTCTGCTATTGGATTTACTATTCATTTATTATATGCTGATGAGTTTGCTCATATAAATAGAAATTTTATAGTACCTTTTTATCGTTCTATATTCCCCACATTATCATCATCAGATATATCTAGGATAATAATAACATCCACTCCTAATAAGTTTAATTTATTTTATGAATTATATATGGGTGCAATAGAAGGTAAGAATGATTATAAAGCAATGGTGGTGCCGTGGTACAAGGTAGCGGGTAGGGATGAAGAATGGAAGCAACGAGAAATAGCAAATTTAGGTGGCAATGAAGAATTATTTAATCAGGAATATGGATGTCAATTTTTGACATCAAGTAGTATGTTATTATCGGGCAGTATAGTTAGATTTTTAGAAAAAATAAAAAAGCAATATATATGGCAAGAAAATGAAAAGATGAATGAATTAGTAGAAAATTATGGTGATTTATTGTGGGATGATAAATTTGATTTTAATAATATTAATAATAATGATAAATTTATATTTTCTATTGATTTAAGTGATGGTGTAGGCAAAGATTATACAGTATGTAATATTTTCAAAATTGAACCAGTATCGATAGCACAATTTAAAAAAAGAAAGAGAATTAAAGATGAGACTGATATGTTTCGGCTAAGACAAATTGGTATTTGGAGGTCTAATATTTATTCAATAAATGAATTTGCTAGTATACTAAGTGCATTAGTTTTTGATATATTTAATTCGGATAATGTAAAAATTGTTTTAGAAATTAATTTTAAAGGTGATTTATTGATAGAATATATGAGTAAACATCGTAATTATTATAGTAATATATTTTTACATACACGACATTCGTCATCAAATAAACAATTAAATCCAGGCGTAAAAATAAAAAGAGATAATAAGGATATATATGTGTCTGAATTAAAGACATTAATACAAAATAAATATATAATTATTAATGAAAAAAATACTATTGAAGAAATAGAAAATTTTGGATTAGATAAAGATGGTAGATATAGGGGTCAAATGGGTCATGATGATTGTGCTATGACTTTAGTTAATTTAGTTGCTTTTATAAATAGTAATAGTTATGGTGAAATTATAGAAGATATGATAGATATTCAGCCAGCTATATATAGAAAAATATATGATAATAAAATATTTAATGAAAATAATGATAATAGTAAAATATTAGTTGATTTTTTCAAAGAAATACAAAAAGTAAATTTATTTTAAAAAAAAATTTATATATAGATAAAAAAAATAAAATTATATTATGGCTAATTTAGTTTTTGATTTAAATAAATTTAAAGCAGCAGGTGTATATACTGTTGAATATAGTACTTCTGAAAGTAGACCAATTGCAACAGATACTTTGCGGTTAGTAGTGGGCTTTTCACGTCAAGGAATATTTAATACACCAGTATATCTTGATAATGTTAATACATCACGAAAAATTTTTGGTAATATAGATCCTATATTAGAAAAAAGAGGGTCATTTTTTCATAGATCAATTGAGACATGTTTACAACAAGGGCCTGTGCTAGCACTTAATTTAATGGCACTTAATAATGACCCCAATAATGGTGATATGGTAGAATATAAATCTTTTTCATTATCACCTAGCCAGGATAATTCATATATAACAAAGGAATTATTATCATCTTTTTACAATAAAGAAAGATTTTGGTTTTTAGATAATTCTAATTTTCATGCAATTGTTAATAATCATATTAACACTAAAGATATGCTTATTAGTTTTGTTAATGTAGGACAGAGACCTGTTTCTTTAATTGTTAAAAAATCTGATAATGTATCTGGTTTTAATATAACAGCACGTGAATATTTTGGTAATGGTAATGTTCCTGAATATATGCAAGATTATGATTATATATCTGATTATTTTATTGATGTTATTATAATAAATGGTGATTGGACAAACTATATTAATTTATCAATAGATCCTTATTATGCAAAGTATTTTAATAATAATGGTATAAAAATAAATAAGTTAGATGATTTCTTATCTGATAGTAGTGTAGATGTTATTGCAAGCATAACAGGATGTATAATACCTGATTTTATAGATAATAATGGTACAAATAGATTTATTGAAACATTAGTTAATAATCAATCACAGCAAACTGGTGTATTTATGACTATAAATAGAGATATGATAGATGATTATATAAATTCAGAATATAAAATTGATATGGTAGGTCATAGTCTAATAGATAGTAATAAATCTTCATTAAACTTTTTATCATACAATTCGCCTATTATGGAAGAGATAATTTTTAATACGCCGACTGATTTTTCTGTTGATGAAAATACAATAACTTATTCTGATAGTGATTTTAATAATACAATAAAGATATCATCAATACCGTATGAAAATGATGCTAGTCCGTTTTTTAATACATTTATAATACCTAAACCGATGCCTAATGCAACTGTATTTACATTAGAAGAATATAATAATTTAGTTAATAGTATAACAAAAAATACTTTAATTAAAACTTATGGTAGTGGCAATAGTCAATATTTAAAAGTCAGTGATATTAATAATACTGGATTATCACTAGAATTAACATTAACAAATCCTGACAAAAATAGTAATAATGCTGGTATATATAAGGCAATATTTGATAATCCAGACGAAATAAATAAAAAATTTTCTATTACTACTACTTATACATCATTAAATCAATTTGATATTATATATGTTAAAGGTACTAATAAGTATTTTGTTGTTAAAGATGTAACTATATCATCACCTACAATTGATATAGAAATATATGGAAGTGAAGATGATTTAATGCAAGATTTATCATCTAGTGATTATTATATAAAAGATTATGTTGATTATGTAAGTTATTCATTTACTGTTAATGAAATTGATAACAAAGAAGGATATATATGCATAATATCAGATCATAAAAATTATATTCCTGATTTAAGAAATAACATATTAACATATATTATAAATCCTTCTTTAATAAAATTTGATGATACAAATAAAGTTATTGAAATATATAATGGAAATGATTTATATAAACAATTGGATAATGGTTCAATAGTAAATGGTGATTTTGCATATACAAATAATTCTTTATCTAGTCAAGTATATTTATCATTTACAAAATCAATAGGTGAATATGGATTAGATTGCTATAAAGCAAAAGAATACAGTGATATAAATCTTACTGCATTAGCAAGTTCTTTTGTATCATCATTTTATTGTTTAGATGGTTCTCAATGTAATAATGGAATATGTATACAAACAGGTATTGGTAATATTAAAGAATATATTCCTATTATACCAATGTCATTAAATAATCTTAAAACTAAATTTAAAATTAGTGCAGATGATAATAACAAAATTAATGTTAATTCATTATTAGTATGCGGTGATATTAATGAAAAACATTTAACAAGAGTAATAAGCAAAACTAAAAGTGTTAATAGTAATGGAATTGTTGAATATGAAATTTCTGTTAATGAGCCAATATTTATTGAAAAAATATCAGGTAATGATTATGTATGTAGATATTTACCAATAAATGATTTTGCTACTAATTTACAATTCACAAAATTAGAAGGATTTAAGATAACATCTTATCATATGCCTGGCGGTGAAAATCAACTTTGGAAAATATATGGTGTATTAGAAAATACTAATTTATCAGAAGTATTATCAGATAAAAATTTAATTGATTTTAGATATATAGTAGATACATTTGATGGTGGATTAGAACCGCAATGTGGGGCAAAATCAATTTTGTCTAGATTAGCGAAAAAAAGACAAACATGCTTAGCTTTACTTAATTTACCATCTATATCAAAATTTATGGCTTCTACTGATCCTATGTTTACTGACATGCCTGATATTGAAAATGGAAATCCGAAACCAGTATTAAAGGTAGAATATATAGCAAGTGGTGGCAATTTATCAATGGCACCTAGTTTCAAATTCACACTACCTGATGATGAAAATGGTGGTAAATATTGTGGATTTTTTACACCATTTTTAAAAATAAGAGAAAATAATAAGATAAAATATGTGCCGCCAGCTGCTGATGTTTCTAATAATTTTATAAGAAAATTCCAAAATGGTATTCCTTATGATATTGTGGCAGGACCTAAGCGTGGCGTATTATCAAATAATAAACTCGTAGGATTAGAATATGACTTCCTTAAATCAGATAGAGTATATTTAGAACAAATGGGCATAAATGCTATTATCAATGATAGAAATTATGGTATAATGATTTATGGTGATATGACATCGTATCAAAAAATGTTAGATCCATTAAATTATTTGCATATAAGAGATTTGGGAATAACAATAGAAGATAGAATAGAAAAAATATTAAGTAACTATGTATTTGATAAAAATGATACGAGAATAAGACTAGAAATTAAAACATTAGTTGATAATTATTTAGAATCTGTTAAAAATAATGGTGGTATATATGATTATATAACTATAATGAATGATAAAAATAATACAACAGATGTGATAAAAAATGCTATTGGAATAATTGATGTTATTATTGAACCATATTATGGTATGAATAAGCTAATTAATAGAATACAAATAGTATCGCCAGGACAAATTGCAAGTGGTGGATTTTATACATTTACATAAAAATTTATATATATAAAAAAACAATAATATTATGGCAGGTTTACCTCATTATAAAAATTCAAAAGCAGCTGTTAATAACTGGGAACCAGTTTATTATGCAAATTTTGAAGTTATGATAACACCCCCAGCGGGCATTTCTGATTGGGATTTAGTTATGGAAAATATTATTAGCGTCGGGGGAATAGATTTAACAAAAGGATTTCCAACACCCAAATACCAAAAATATAAGAATTACCCTAGAGCATTTGTGGGTGGTGCAATTACAGATCCTACACAAGAAATTGAATTATCTTTTGAAGTTAATTTAAATGATGCTAATTCAATGTATGTATATAAAGCAATACGGCAATGGTGTAATTTAGCATATGATCCTTTGACAGGTAAAATGGGATTAAAAAAGGAATATAGCGGCGGCCCTATGACAATTGTGCAATTTAATAGTAATGGTGATATATTCAGACAATTAACATTTCCTAATGTTATTCCTGGCAGTATGGTAAAGGGGCCTGATGAATATGATTGGTCGTCAGAAGATATTTTTAGAGTTGAAGAATGGAAATTAATAGCAACATATTGGGACGAAACAATATTATAATAATTGACATTTGTGTTAAAATAAAATAATAATTATGGAAAATAAAGAAATTGAAGCCCAAAAAATAATAGAAGGGCTAGAAAATAATGATTTGGGTAATATAAAAGATATTGCTCCAATAAATAATATTAATTTAGATAAAGATAATGTGGGGTGGAAGCCAATATCATTAGAATTATTACCCACACAAGGTCTTTATTATCCTGATGGTACTAAAATAGCAATAAGAGCGGCTACATTCGGGGAAATTAGACATTGGTCAATGATAGATGATAATGATCCTATATCTATTGAAGATAGTTTAAATTATATAATAGAAAGATGTGTACAGATAATAATACCTGGCAAAAAAGCAACATATAGAGATTTAAAGGAGATAGATAGATTTTATTTAGTTATTGCAATACGGGAAATTACTTTTAAAGAAGGCGAAAATGATTTAATAATTGAATATGCTAAAAATGATGGTAATATAGAAAAAATAAAAGTTCAAAAAGAAATAATTAATTATTTTAATCCACCTGATAAATTAATGAAATTTTATTCACATAAAGATAAATGTTTCGTATTTAATACATCTAGTGGTATTATATTAAAGTTATATATACCCAGTTTAGGTGTTGTTGAATTTTTAAAGAATTATAATATTGAAATGCAACAAAATGGTAAAAAAATAGATGAAATATTTCAACGATATTCTTTATTTTTATTTGATGATTGGCGTAAACTAGATAGGACAACGTATAATAATATGTTACAAGAATCATATTCATGGGATTTAGAAATAATATCAATTTTATCTAATGTTGTTGATTTATTAAAAGATAGTGTTAGCACTATGATAAAAGCAAATGTTCCTGGCGAAGGGGAGGTCGCCATTCCATTATCCTTTCAAGGAGGGATTAAATCCATTTTCATTGTTTCAGATATCTTGGACAAGCTTAAATAATTATGAGTTTACATTAATAAATAGATTACATATCCAGCCATCTGAAATTGATAAGATGGAATTTTTTAGAATACAATATATAATTGATAATATAATAAATATGGATAACGAAGCTGAAAAACAAAGAAAAAAAGAAGAGATAGAATACAAAAAAGGGAATGAAAAATATCAAAAAATGTTTAAATCTAATAATTTTTCTATAGATAAATTATCAAAATATAAATATTAGCAATATGAAAGATCCCGCCATCACACTAGAAAATATACTTAATGTAGTTATTAGAACTGAAAATATTATATCTAATATTAATAACAAACTTGATGATAAAACAAAGGATGATTCTAATAATAATAATAATGTGTTAATTGGTGGTAATATAATAAAAAATAGCAAAAATGTAAATCAAGAAAAAATAATTTCAAAATTAGATACAATAATATCAATATTAAAAGATAAAAAAGAAACAACTAATAATGTAGTCAATAATAAGTCTTCATCATTAAAAGATATGGGTAGTGCTACAATTTTATTATCAAATGGATTATTAAAATTTAGTATTATACCTAAAAGTGTTAAAACTGATTACATTAATTTTGTAAGTAGATTATTTGATATTTTTGATAAAAAACATACTAATATAGATAAAAATGTCAAAAATTTTCAAACAATGAGCAATGCAATATCTGTGATGACTAGTACATTAGTTAAATTATCAAAAAATATACTGTTTATATTACCGTTTGAAAAATTATTAATTAAAGTAATTGGTGATTTTGAAAATGTTTTTTTAAAATTAGGCAATGCACAAAAAAATATAAAGCAAGGTAACATATCATTAAATTTAATAAGTAGTTCAATAAAGAATTTTGCTATATCTATATCATTATTAGGTATTACTTTTGCAGGCATTGGTGCATTATTTGGTGGGGGTGGTATTGCTGTTACTGTTACTGGTATTGCTATTGGAATGATAGGCATAGCAAGTGCTATTATGATATTTAGTGATAAAAAAGTAAAAGAAGGCATAAAAACATTTAATAATGTAGGCAAAGGGTTTATTATACTAGCTGGTGGCATATCATTAATGGCATTAACATTTGTATCTATATCAGCATTATTTGGTGCAAATAATGCGGCAGTTGGTGTACTTGCGATGACAAGTAGTTTATTAGCTATTGGTGGTGTATTTGCATTTTTTGGTGTGCTAAATCAAACAGGTGTTATGAAGAGGGGTGTTAATGCAATAAAAGATATAGGAGTTGGTTTTTTAATGTTAGCTGGTGGTATATCATTAATGGCATTATCATTTGCGTTATCTTCAAAATTACTGGGTATAAAACCATTAGCATTAGGTGGTGCAATAGCTGTTGCAATGATAGGCGTTGGCGTATCATTTATGGTGATGGGAAAAATGAGCTCACAAATATTATTAGGTTCATTATCTGTTGCTGTTATTGGCATGGGATTAGTAGTATTAAGTATAGGTATTAAAAAGATGTTTGATAATATTCAAGATAAAAGTTGGGAAGACATAGGTAAGATAGGTACTTTTTTATTAGGTCTCAGTGCGGCTTTTGTAGGATTGTCATATGCGTCTCCATTTATTGCTGTCAGTAGTGGTGTAGTATTATTAATGGGATCATCATTAATATCACTTAGTGCTGGTATAAAAAAATTTAATGAAAATAAAGCATTAGATTTTGATACAAATAAATTCAAAGAATTAACAAAAGGACTTGCTGATGGCTTCGGTATAATAGGATTAAATCCAATTTTAATGAAGTCAATAAGAGCAGTGGGTATGATTGGTAGGACATTATCAAAATTAGCAAGTGGGGTAGGTGCATGGGCAAAATTACAAAATATTCAGTTAATAACAGGATATGATAAAGATGGTAATCCAATTTATGGTGGACATGTTGATATAGATATGGCAATGCAGAATATAATGACTTTTATTGGTGATGGTAAAAATAAAGGAATAATAGTACCTTTTAAAACTATATCAGAAATAGAAGATAAGAAAGAATTTATAAAAGGTATACGAATGACTAGAAAGATAGGTCGTTCATTATCATTATTAGCAAGTGGTGTCGGCAATTGGGCAAAATTACAAAATATTCCTATTATATCTGGATATGATAAGAATGGTAAACCTATATATGAAGGGCATGCTGATATAGATATGGCAATGCAAAATATAAATACATTTATTAGTGGGGGTGGGGGTTCAAAGAGTATTGTTGATGTATTTTCTGCTTTTGATATGGAACGTTCGGATAGAAAACAATTTAAAGCTGGTTTAAGAAGTGCTATGCTATTAGGAAAGTCATTATCTGATTTAGCAAAAGGAATTGGTGGATGGGCTAATTTACAAAATATACCACTTATTGATGGATATGATAAAAATGGTAAACCTATATATAAAGGTTCGGTAAATATTGATTTAGCAATATCACAATCAATAAGTGCTATAGAAAAATTAGCAACAGGGTTAATAGGCTTATCTGGGGGTAATATCATAGAAGATGTTAGTGGTATGACAAGGAAAGAAAGGCGAAGTGCTAAACGAGGTCAAAGAATTGCTAAAAATAATACAAGTTTAATTGGCAAGGCTGTTAATGCAATAGCACCAATAGGTGATATGTTAAGTGATTTTGCTGAAGGATTAAGTACATTTGCTAATATAGAAAACATAAAATTGGAAGATGGAAGTACTATAAGCATATCAAAGATAACACAAAATATTACTGGGTCAATATCAATGTTATCTAGTAATTTAATAAATATTGCTGGTGAGCCTGATGCAAAGGGGAAGTATCCAAAGACAAAAGCATTAGGTCGCATAACTAAAGTATTATCACCAATAGGTGAGATGGTATCAAATTATGCTGAAGGATTAAGCACATTTGCTAATTTATCTAATGTAAAAGTTAAAAAATTAGTTTTAAATCCTAAAACAGGTAGAGAAGAATGGGTTGATACAAATGAAAATATTGATATAAAAACAGTTACTAGTAGTTTAGCATCGTCAATATCTATTTTAGCAACAAACATATCAAAAATAAATATTGACAAAAAGAAGACTAAACATGTTATGGGGTTCTTATCAGAATTTAGTAAACAATTAGTTAAATTTAGTAACATAGCTACTCCGTTTGAAAAATTTGCTAATTCTTTTGATAAATTTTCAAATTCCATGAAATCATTTGCAATTAATTTTTCAAAATTATCACCAAATTCTATTAAAATGTATACTGAATTTACTAATGCAATGACTAATTTTAGTAAATTAGATATAAATAAAGTTAGTAATAATGTAGATATGTTATCAAAGATGTTTAATGGTAATGATACAGAGAAATCAAAAGTTACTAATATAGTAGAAAGTAAAAAAGCACGATCAATGATAGAGAAAATGAACAATCAAAGTACAGCAAAAGTACCAGTAGCTACTACTAAAACAGAAAAAGATAATAGAATTAATATATTATTAGAAGCTATATCAGAAATGAGTATGCAAATAGTATCATTACAAAATATATTGAGAACACAAACAATAGATGTTAATGTTACTCGTTTACCCGCAGAAACAAAATTTTAAAAAAAATTATATATGAAAAATAATGAATTATCGTTATTTGAATTTAATGAAAAAGATAATATAAATAAATTTATTAACATTAATAAAGATGTGTTTTTGTCTATTTTGAATAATTTAGAAGAAGTAAATAATATAGATAAAATAAAAAAAGAATTATTAGATATTATTCAAATAATAAAAAATCCAAATTCTGATAATTATGGGTTAATTAATATTACTAATAAAGGTGATATGATTAAATATAATACGAATATAATATTAAATGAAATTAATACTATTTTAAAATCTCAAACTATAGAACGTATTTATTATTATATAAAAAGATTAAAAAAGAGTATATTAGAAGTAAAAACAAATGGGATTAATGATATAAATTTAAATAATTGGAAAGAATATGATGATATAATAACAGATAGTTTATGGATATTACATAAAAGAGATAATTCTGGTTCGCATAATGCAAAATATTGGGGTAATTTTATTCCGCAAATACCAAATCAATTTTTACAAAGATACACTAAAAAAAATGAATGGGTTTTAGATCCATTTTTGGGTAGCGGGACAACATTAATTGAATGTAAACGACTGGGACGAAATGGAATAGGGGTAGAGTTACAACCAGAAGTTGTTGAATTAGCTAAAAATAACATAACATTAGAAACAAATATTTTTAATGTTAAAACTGAAATACTTAACGCTGATAGTACTAAATTAAATTTCAAAGATGAATTAAAAAAATTAAATATTTCATCTGTCCAATTTTTAATTATGCATCCACCTTACTGGGACATTATAAAATTTAGCGAAAATCCTAATGATTTGTCTAATGCCGATACTATTGATAATTTTCTATATCTTTTAGGGCAAGTCATAGACAATACCTATGATATTTTAGATTATAATAGATATATGGCATTAGTAATTGGAGATAAATATTCTAAAGGTGAATGGATACCATTAGGATTTTACTGTATGCAAGAAGTTTTAAAAAGAGAATATCTTTTAAAAAGTATAATTGTAAAAAATTTTGAAGAAACAAGAGGTAAAATGAATCAAAAAGAATTATGGAGATATAGAGCATTAGCAGGCGGATTTTATGTTTTCAAACACGAATATATATTTTTATTTCAAAAATCAAAATGATAAATATTATGATTATTAATATATCTAGAATTAAAAAAAATTATATATATAGTAAAAAAATATTATGAACAATAAAAAATTTATTTTAGTTGATTATGATGATTATATGGCGTCATATAATCAACAAAATAAGTATGCTATATTACCATCACCAAATGGTGATGAGATTTTTTACACTATGCAAAATGCTCTTGATGACACACAGCAAGTATATAGGGTGGGCATATTTTCACCGCCAATATTCTTTGACGATGCCTTTAAAAATAAATAAAAAATTTTATGCCGATTAATGAAATTTATATAAAAAATCCTAATGATAGTACATATCAGGATAATATATTAGAACATTCTGATATATATGAAAGTATATTAGCAAAGATAAGAATGATATTAGGAACTAGGACTGGTGAAGTATTAGGGGATGCTAATTTTGGCGTCAATTTAGAAGAGTATGTTTTTTCTTTAAATGCATCAAATGAGACTATAAAAAGAAAAATTAAGGATCAGATATATTATTATATACCAGAAGCATTAGTAGTACCAATTGATGTTGATGTTAGTTTTGTCAAAGATAAGTATAATGATGTTTGTATAGTAGATATTTCAATTGATGGACAAAAGGCATTGCGTAATTTGATTTATTAAAAAATTTATATATATATAAAATATAATTTTTGTATTCTAAATGGCACAATTAAAAATTTTTGATAAAGCAAAAATAACTTATAATGAGTTATATAATTCAGCAAAAAATTTTTTACAAAAGCAATATGACCAAGTAAATCAAGTTTTTACTAATGCTTCACCATTTGGTCAATTATTATCTGTTATATTAGATTTAGGTAGACTTATATTATATTATATAGAAGATTCTATAACAGAACTTAATATAAACACAGCAACTAGGGCTAATTCTATATATGGACTATCAAGACTTACTGGGCATAATCCTACAAGGGCAATTGCTGCTAGTGGTAATATATTATTAACATATAATAATGAGAATATTAACATTAATGGAAATACAGTAATTATACCTAATTATACTAAAATAAAATGTTTAGATAATAATTTACCATATTTAATACAATTACCTACTGATGATATTAGATTTTTATTATCACCAAATAATAGTATAGAAGTTAATATAGTACAAGGTGAATATGAAGTACAAAATGTTACTGGCACAGGAAATAAATTACAATCATATTCTATATTTCCTAAGCGCGGTAGATATATTGATAATTATAATGTACGAGTATATGTGAATTCTGAATTATGGAAAAATTATGATTCATTATTAGATATATCATATCAGGCAAAAGGATGTATAATAAAAACAGGAATATCTGGTGGCATTGATATATATTTTGGTAATGGATATAATGGGATGATACCACCACTTGGTGCTAATATAAGAATTGAATATTTAACAACTGCTGGTGTTGATGGTAATATAAGGTATGGTAGTGATGTTAAATTTACAATAGAAGATACTGGATATGATATGATGGGCAATGATGTTGATTTATCAAAAATATTTAATATTAGTTTAGTTACTGATATATCATTTGGCACAAATAGTGAACCATTATATTTGACAAAGTTAATATCACCGATGACATCTCGTAACTTTGTGTTAGCAAATCCTGATAATTATATATATTTTTTAGAAAAGTTCAATTATTTTTCTTTTATTGATGCTTATAGTAATAAGAATGATGAAGACATAACTGATGACAATGTTATATATTTATTTTTAATTCCTGACATACAAAAACGAATAAAAAGCAATGAAAATTATTTTAGTGTGCCACAGAGCGAGTTTTTATTAAAGGAAGATGAAAAGAATATGATATTAAAGATGATAGATGAAAGTGGGCAAAAAATGATAACAACGGTTGTTAAAATAGTAGATCCTATTTTTAAAAGATATGCAATAAATATAAATCTAGAAATATTTGAAGGATATAATAGAGATGTGATAAGAAATGAAATAGAAAGTGCATTATCAAATTATTTTTTGAATAATAAAAGAGTTGATAAAATACCAAAGTCTGATTTGATTGCTATTATAGAAGATATTGATGGTGTTGATAGTATAAATTTATGGTTTATATCAGAAGAGAATGAGAAAAACAAAAAAATCAATCCAGATGCTGATGATATTGGCATAGATGAATTTGGAGATATAGTATGTGAAAAGGGTGATTTGGTATTGATAAGAGGGGGGTGGTACACTCGTGATGATATATATATTAATGATGTAGTAGATAGTAATAAGTTAGGTAGTGTAAATATAAATTTTAATAAAGTCAATAAGAAAATAAGAAAATAATATGAAAAAGTCATATTTTAAAATATCACGTAGTGTACTGGATGATTATAAGAATTTAGGATTTAATTATGAAGGTCAAATATTTAAAAGAACATTGTCATCAGCGTTTTTTGGTGATAAAAAACGAGTAGATATATTAAATGAGTTTGAAAAGATGATATTTTTTTTAATTGAGCAAGTTAAGAATATAAAAAAAACATTTAATTATACTATTGATAAAGATTCTAATAAAATAAATTAAAAATTTATATATATATATATATATATATATATAT
>Ga0208564_1001246_pt1 | contig 21591 bp, 15 predicted proteins | sample AD_UKC073_MetaG_FD_184439 | JGI IMG/M metagenome (GOLD analysis project Ga0208564, IMG submission 184439) | Active sludge microbial communities of municipal wastewater-treating anaerobic digesters from USA - AD_UKC073_MetaG (SPAdes) (version 2) | ecosystem: Engineered > Bioreactor > Anaerobic >... | reverse complement strand
ATCTGCTTGTTCTGCGCAATATACCAAAGGTCCTCTTTTTATTGCTACTTTTTCAAGATTTTCCCTTACAAAAGGATGACTTTCTAAATAATTTATGGTTATTGGAAAATCTAATTCAATTTCATGATTTCCATTCCAGTTTTTTTCTAATCTTAAAAAACCTTTTTCTTTCTTTACTTCTATCTTTTCTCCATCTACTGATATATTGTAATTATCCACCCAATTTGGTTTTCTTAAAAACAAGCTAAAGACTTCGTCCGTTGCTGATGAAACTATTATTTTCATCTTTCCATCCCATGGATATTCAGTTTCTTGTGTTATTTTTACTTCACTTTTTTTGTATTTTAAATTAGCTTCACTGTTTTCAAATAAATTAATGTAAATTCCATCCTTAGATGTTGCATACATGTATCCAGGAAAGGAAGTTAATGTCCTTGCTATGTTTGGTGGGCAACAAGCACAGTCATACCATGATTTTCTTCTGTGCTTTCCTCTGTCTTCAAGTGGATTAACGTAGAAATAATTTTTACCATCGATCGATAATCCTGAGAGCAATCCATTGTATAATACAAGTTCCATTAAATCAACGTATTTTGCTTCACCTGTTGCTAAAAACATCTTGTAATTCCACATGAATGAAGCTATTGCTGCACATGTTTCAGTATATGCTCTTTTGTTTGGAAGTTCATATTCTTCTCCAAAAGCTTCTCCTTCATATCTTGAGCCTGCTCCTCCTGTTACATACATTTTTTTAGTGACTAAATTGTTCCAAAGTTTTTCTAAAGTAGAGAGCAATTCTTTATCTCCTGTTTCTAAATATATATCAGTCGCTCCATTACATAAATACAGCATTCTTACAGCATGTCCGGTCATCTCTTGCAATTCTTTGAAAGGTTTGTGATCTATATAATATTCAGGATTAAAGAATTTAAAAGTACTTGCATATCCATTTCCTCTTTCTTCTAAGAAATATTTAGCAAGGTCTAAATATTTTTGATTTTTTGTTTCACGATACAATTCAACTAACGCCATTTCTATTTCAGGATGACCTGGTGCCCCTCTTTTTTTGTCTGGACCAAATGTATCTGCTATTAAATCAGCAAACTTCATTGCTACATCTAAAAGGGTGTCTTCTTCAGTTACCCTTTTATGAGCAACAGCTGCTTGTATTAAATGTCCTGCACAATATAATTCATGTTTTGTTGCTAAATCGCTCCACCTTTCCTCTTTCCTTTCAAAAGTAAAATAAGTATTGATATATCCATCTTCATCTTGAGCATCTTTGATTTCTTGAATAGTTTTATCTACTTTTTCTTTCAATTCTTTATCATCTGAAAATAGTAAAGCATAGGAGGATGCTTCAAGCCATTTGTACACATCTGAATCACTAAACACCATTCCCTCAAATGAACCTTTCTTCTTACCAGAAGCTATTAGAAAATTATCTATCGTTCCTACTTTTTCCAACATTTCATATTGGGATAAGATTGTAACTTTTAACATCTTTTCTAAATATTCACCCATGAAACCGTTTATCTTCACTGAGTCAATAGAAAATGGTGTTATTTTGTTTTTAGACGAATCTAAAAAGTTTATTATCTTTGCACTTTTCACTTTTATTCCTCTCTCTCAAATAATATTAAAAGGGGCAAAGCCCCTTTGATTTAATTAAGAATATTTATTATTTTGCTAACCTTATAACGTTCCAAGAAAGTGGAGATAGATCTGCTTTAACTTTTCCATCATTATTTTTGGCATTTCCATTATTATGAGGTTTAACATTATCGGGATTGTCTTCAGTATTAACAGCTTTAAGATCATCATTTTCTAATACTATGTGTTCTATTACCGAATAATCTTCAAATCCCTTTAATTCACATTCAAATCCCATTTTTTCTTGTGCTCTGTTTACAGCAAAAATAGTTAATTCATTCTTTCCTTCATTAAAAACAGGAATAGAATCTACGAATGGAACTTCTTTAAAATCTTTCGTGTCATATTTATCGGTTGAAATTACAGGTTGTAAGACTGTTCCTCGACCAAAGTTTGAGGCATGCATAAATGGATAAAATATAGTTTGTCTCCAAGCTCCTCCACCTTTTCTTGTCATGATTGGAGCTATTACATTTACCAATTGAGCTAAACAAGCTATTTTTACCCTATCTGCATGTTTTAATAAGGTAATTAACATCAAACCAACTAGCAAAGAATCTTCAAAGGTATATACGTCTTCTAAAAGTGGAGGAGCAATCTGCCAGGGCTCTACTTTCTTATCAGCTTCTCTTGAATGAAACCAAACATTCCATTCGTCAAAAGATATATTTATTGTTTTGTTGGTTTTTTTACGTCCCTTTATATAATCACAAGTAGCGATCGCAGATTTAATATATGAATCCATGTCTAATGATTTTGCTAAGAAGTTTTCTATGTTATTCTCATAGTTATCATAATAAGCATGAAGAGATATATAATCGACATAATCGTACGTATGTTCAAGAACTGTTGCTTCCCATTCTCCAAAAGTAGGTATATGCCATCCTGAACTTCCACAGGCAACTAAACTTACTTTTGGATCTACTAACTTCATTACTTTTGCAGTTTCTTCTGCTAATCTTGCATATTCTTTAGCTGTTTTGTGACCAATCTGCCATGGCCCATCCATTTCATTACCTAAACACCATACTTTTATGTTATGGGGTTCTTCATAACCGTGTTTCTTCCTTAATTCTGCATAATATCCTCCACCAGAGTGATTACAATATTCAACAAAATTACGTGCTTCATCTATACCTCTTGTGCCGAGATTTAAACTCATCATAGGCTCAGTATTTACCTTTTTACACCATTCAATGAATTCATTGGTGCCAAATTCATTTGGTTCAAGAGATTGCCAGGCTAATTCAAGCTTTTTTGGTCTATCTTCTTTTGGGCCTACCCCATCTTCCCAATTGTAACCTGAAACAAAGTTACCTCCAGGATATCTCACTATAGATACATTGAGTTCTCTAATTAAATCAATAACATCTTTTCTAAATCCATTTTCATCAGCTTTGGGGTGCCCTGGTTCGTATATCCCAGTATATACTGCCCTACCAAGATGCTCTATGAAAGAGCCAAATAACCTATCGTCCACTTTATCAATCACAAAGTTTTTGTTTATATACATTTTAGTCTTTTTCATTCTATATACCTCCGTTTTTTAAAATATATAGTGTCTACCTAGTAACCCCTCCAAGTTGTGGCTTAAAGTATTTTTGAAGTGAAAGAAATACAATAAATAATGGAATAATAGCATAAAGACTCGCTGTTAGAGTTAGATTATAAACCGGAAATCCTTGTGGATCTGTAATTGTTGTTATGCCTAAAACCAAAGGCATTTTTGTTCTTGAATTTAACATTACCAAAGGAAGAAAGAAATTGTTCCAAATTCCTACAAAAGCTAAAATAAAAAGAGTAATAAAACCAGGTAAAATATTAGGTAACCCAATCCTTAAGAAAGTAGTAAAGTCATTTGCACCATCAATTTCAGCTGCATCAAAAAGCTCTCTTGGAACTTGATTCCAATAAGCAATCATTAGATATGTTCCAAAAATGTTTACAAAAGAAGGTAGCAAAATTGCCCATCGAGTATCTATTAGATTTAAATTACTAAAAATCATAAATAGGGGTAACGTAGTTGCATAACCAGGAACCATAGAAAATCCCAAAATAACAATAAATAAAGTTTTTTTCCCAAAAAATGAATATCTTCTAAATGAATATCCCGCCATAGAAGCCAGAAATACACCTACAAATGCTCCAACACTTGAATAAATCAAAGAGTTGATTAACCAATGAAAAAAAACTCCTCCTTCATAGGCAAAAACATTTACAGTATTTTCAATAAAATGATTGGGAACACCTGGTAACAGCGACTTTTGAAACAATTGGCTAACATTTTTAGTTGATCCAATGATTAACCAATAAAAAGGGAAAATAAAAATTACTGCTAAAATGGATAGGATTATAAAAGTTCTCTTCATATTTTTTTTCATTAAAACTTAAGCCTCCTTTAAAATAGACTTTACTCAGTAAACATTTCTTTCGTCGCACTTTTCAAGAAATAGAAGGATATTAAAAATGTAATTGCCGCTAAAATTAAACCCATTGCTGCAGCGTAGGTAAAACGTCCATGAGCAAAAGCACTGTTGTATATATACATTGCAGGAGTGTAATTTGTAGGAAGGACGACCAAGCCTCCTAACATCCAAGGCTCATTAAAAACTTGTAGAGCTCCAATTGCATTAAAAATAAATAATGTTATTAGCATATCTTTTATTATCGGAACTTTTATCCTAAATGCTATTTGCCAATAACCTGCTCCATCCAAAGTTGCGGCTTCAGTGTATTCTTTAGGTATTGAAAGCAATGATGAATATATCATTATAGCAGTATAACCAGTAAGTTGCCATAAAATTATTATCAACATTACTAGAGGAACAATCTCTCGAGTGAGAAGTTTACCAGAAAAACCTACTAAGTTTAAAATGGGTAGAAAAGGTGACATAGAATCTGAAAACATGTAACCCCAAATAATTGCCGCAACAATAGCTGGAATAGTTGAAGGTATATAGTAGACTAACCTGAAAAAAGTAGCACCTTTGCGTCCTTCTACCTTTTCTAATAGTAAAGCTATAAGTATTGCACAAAAAATCATTAACGGAACTTGGACTAAAAGAAGATAAGCCGGTATTTTAAAAGATTCCCAAAACTTAGGATCTGTTAAAACCCTTGCATAGTTGTCAAAACCTACATACCACATTCTTGCACCTCTTTGACCTTTTAAAGAAAGATCAAATCCTTTAATGATTGGATAAAGAACCATAAATGAGAAAAAAAACAAAAATGGAGATAAAAAAACATATGCTTTAACTGAATCTAATCTTCTTTTTTTCAAGAAAAAACCACCTCCATGTTTTAATTTTTGGTAAGAGGAGGGAAATAACCTTCCCTCCATTAAAACTATGGTAATTCCCCAACTACAACATTGTTATACCCAAATTCTTTCATAATACTAATTGCTTCTTTTTCCCATAGCGGTAGGATATCAGCAAATTTTTCTATTTTACCGTCCAAATAATCTTGCATCAACATAGTAATACTATTAGCAAGGTTTGACATTACAGGTAGATGTTTAAAAGACGTATCAACCAATTTGTGCGATTCCCATAATGTTTCAACAATGTTTTGACCCCCAAAATATTCATCTGGGCCTGAAATTTCCTCTATAATGTTTTCGTATCTAGTGGAAACCATTATTGGTAAATTGCTATAATTATGTAAGCATTTTAAACTTTCAGGATGTGAATTTAACCAATTTACAAATATAGCAGCAGCTTCTGGATTTTTTGAATGAGAAGTTACATAGAAACCAGAACCACCAGTCATACCATTGTGAGGATTATTTATATCCCATTGAGGAGGTACAGAAACTCTCCAAAGTCCAGAAGAATCTGGTGCATTATATTTTAGCCATTCAGAAAACCAAGCTCCTAACATTATTGAAGCCGTTTGTCCAGTATTTAAAGCATTATACCAATCAGGTGTCCACCACATCTCCAGTTTTACTATTCCTTCATCTATTAACTCTCCCCAAAATTCAAAAACCCTTTCCGCTGTAGGATTTGTAAAGTCAATGTACCAATTTCCATCTTTGTAATCAAATAATTTCCCGCCAGCTTGCCATATAGGTCCGTCTACCCACCAATGATCAATTGGTAAAGTTATAAAATTGATTTCTGGGTTTAAATCATGTAATTTTTTTGCTTGTTCCGCAAATTCTTCCCAAGTTTTCGGAACTTTTAGATCGTATTTATCGAATATGTCTTTCCTATAAAAAAACCCTAAAGCTCCACTATCCTGAGGTGTTCCATAAATTTCTCCATCCATGGAACACCATTTTAATGCCGCCTCTCCATATAATTCAATAAATGTATCTTCATCTAACCATTTATTTATTGGTTGAAAGGCTCCTAAGTCCATGTATTGAGGCGCATAACTATATTCAACCATCAAAACATCTGGAAGTCCACTTCCTGCCGATAATGCTGTTTGTGCTTTAGTGTAATGAACTCCAAAGTTTTCCCATTGAACTTTGATATTAGGATACGCTTTTTCAAATTCTGCAATGGAATAATCTTCATTACTTGTCCATGCCCACATTGTAATAGTCACGGGCTTCCCTTTGTATTCAGGATAATATTTTTCATCCTGAGCAAAGGAAAAAAGCGATATTAATACAACTAAACTTAAAACTAAAAATACTTTTCTCTTCACTTTCTCCACCTCCAAAAATTTTATTTTTACTCGCTTTAGAAATTCTAAAAATTAAGTTTTGCTAATCTTTTAGTTTTAAATTTATTCAAAAATACTTCCCCGCTTCTAATCCTTGCTGATTCTTAATTTTTTTACCATTTTCGGTACAAGTAGAGAGAGGGATCCGCCATTCCCCTTCTACGAATGGATAAACGTAATAGAAATTCCCCTCTTAAGAGAGGGGCGGATGCGACGCTCTTTGTCGCAACCTGGGTGTGGCGATGGACGGGGTAGTTTAACCATTATAAATTCAAACGCTTATTTTTTGAAAATCCTCATTTCTAAAGTCAATGATCTTATTAGCTTTTAAAATTAATTCCCATCATCTTTCACTTCGAAAGTAAGTGAATTTGATTTTATTTCATAGCCATTAATCCTAACTTTTGCCCATACTTTAAAACTGTCACTTTTCATATTTTCTAAATTATTTAGAGAAATTAAACTATTATAACCAGTTGTTATGTCATAATTGAAATCAACAAGTTCGGGGTTATCCGTTTCAAACCATATTAAAGCCTCGCCCAATTCGCAAACTTCTCCATTTTCCATTAAACAATTTGTAATTTCGATTCTTAGAGTGTCGTTGACACCTATTTTGCTTTTTGTAGAATCTATTGTAATTGTTTTTGGTTTCACAAAATCCTCTGCTTTAGTTTTTAAACGCAATACAGAAACAGAATTTTTTTCAATTTGATAATCAAAATCCTTTGAAACTTCTATTTGTTTAGTTTTAGGAATAATTTTATTTGGATTAGATAGAGTATTCCCATCATTAAGATTTCCTGATATTATAGTAATTAACCCCTTAGGATATATATAATCAACTCCTGAGATAGTAATGTTAGTTTTTAAATCTTCTTGCGAAGAATTTACCACTTTAATTATTATGTCTCCGCTTTGCTCATCATAATTTACTACTTGATATAAAGGTCCTAAATTAGGGCGAATACTAACATCAAATAAAAGCTCTTTATTATTTATTTTAGAATCATTAAGTTCTGCCATTTCGATTTTTATGCTATTTCCAGTGATATCTATGAAAATTCTATAAGCCTGGTTTATTGCTAATGGAAAATAGTTGTAAGGACTCATTTGATAACTTATCCCATCAGAAACTAATTCTAAATATGATCCTTCATTAGCTAAATGTAAAAGAAGATAGTTGTTTTTATCTTTTAATCCTAAATAAACCACTGCTTCCCCCAGTCTTTGAGTTATTTTAAAATCAACTGAAATTGAATAATCTTTCTGATCATCCATAAAAAATTCATTAAGTTGAATACAACTAAATCCCGAAGTTTGATGAGAAGAAAGGAGCTTATTTTCCAGTATCTCAAAATTACCGTTTACTATTGTAAATTTCATAGTTTCATCTAAAGGTTCAGAAAATCTTTCAGCAATAACCTGATTTTTCTCTTCCAATATAATTAAGTTTTCAAAAATCACATTTCTTCTGGAACCTAACCCTATTTTTCCTGTTATACTGTAGGAAGTTTCTCTTTGTTTAGCGAGTGAAGACTCAATGACATAATCGCCTAAGTTTCTACTAAATAATTTCCATACTTGATAGTTAACGGTCGGAATAGCTTCAGTATCTGTAAACCATACAAAATTAGGTTGCCATTGGTTATATCCTATTTTTGCAAAAAGAGGCGCGTAAGAAACCATTTTAACTACGTCTGAATTTTTTTCAATAGCTGTTAGAAAGGCAGCTTCAGCTAATGCTGATTCAAGATTGTTACTCATTTTATCGTTATGAGCTGCTAACTCACCTATAAAAACCTTTGGCATATTTCTATCATAATTATCATATCTGTGAATATTGGTATAAAACCATTCAGGAGATCGGTAAATATGTTCGTCTATATAATCCGGTTTTTCTTCTTGAGGCAAATCGGTAATCCAGTTCATTGCTTCATGATAAAGTGCATCATCGGGTGATGGACCCACTCCTGCTATGAGATTTATTTCAGGAAAATGCGCTTTTAATGAATCATGAAATAATGAATATTTATTAAAATATGCCCAACCCCATTGTTCATTTCCTATCCCTACAAAATTTAAATCAAATGGTTGAGAATGGCCTAATTCTCTTCTTACCTTTCCCCACTCTGAATCAGTAGAAGAATTGGCAAATTCAATAAGATCTATCGCATCTTGAACAAATTGATATGTTTGGTCTAAAGCTAACGGTCCACCTCCTCTAGCTTGACATGTCATTCCACAATTAACAGTTGGAACAGGTTCTGCATTCAAATAGTCAGAAAGTAAAAAATATTCGTAAAATCCTAAACCATATGATTGAAAGTAATAAGGAAATTCTCTACTATACCACAGGTTATAATTCATTTTTCGTGAAACTGGTTCTCCAATAGTATCTTTCCATCTATATATATTTTCAAAACTATCTCCTTCAAGGATACAACCACCCGGAAATCTTAAAAAGCGTGACTGAAAGTCTTTCATTAATTTAACTAAATCATTTCTGAGGATTCCGTTCCAAGATCGTTCCGGAAACATTGTAATCATGTCAAGCAGTAGGGTCCCTTTTCCTTTTAAATTTATAACTAATCGTGCACTTTCTGTAGTTTTACAAGGAGTTAATATAATTTCATATTTTTCCCATTCATTGGTAAGTGGTTTATCAAAAGCTCCTTTTCCTATAACCTTTCCTTTTTCATCCTGCAGAAAGATTTCTATTTCACCATTAAAATTTTCGTTTTGAAGATAAAGAGAAACTTTATAACTATCATCTTGAATTACATAAATGCCATCAAATCCTTTGTTCAATAATTGCACTCGTTGATCCTGATCACTATTAATAGATATTTTCAAATAATTTGGATTATTTTCATTTATTGATTTAATAGATTCAATCGATGTAATAATTTCTTCTTTATTTGTTGATATTATCTCCCAACTATACATTTTATCCTTCGTATATGCGTTTTCAAATTCAAAAGAACTATTTTGAATTAAATTTGCATACAATCCTCCATCTGCGGCATAATTAATATCTTCAAAGAATAAGCCATAAAGTAAAGGACTGATTTCTTTATCTTTTTTTGAGAAATCAATATTCATTTGATAGTCTGACGCAAAGATTGAAAAAGATATTACAAATAAAAAAATTAAGACAAAAATCATGAATTTTCGAGTCATCATTAAGTTTGAACCTCCTCTAACTGTCAGAGCTTACTGCCCCAAATTGTTACGGCTGTTTCTGAAGATAAAGCAGTAAAAGATATAACTTCTTTTTTTAAGCCATTATCCCATTGTTTCAAGATAATTCCATTATAAGTTTTTTCTTCTAAAATTAAGGTAATTTGATTTTCTTGATTAAGATACCAGCTTCCTTTTACGTTGCCATCTATTAGTATAGATCCATTTGGATTTAACTTAATATATGTTGATTCTTTAATTAATGGTGAAGTATCTCTCCCATGGTTTATAAATTGGTAAGTTCCGGACACCTGCTCTCGCTGAATTTCATAACTCTCCATACCAGAATACCGATGAGGAGCAATTAATGGCCAGCCATCTTCGTTGAACAAAAGTTGATGCACCCTAAGGTTGTGGATCTCTCCTCTATTCGGAAACCGTGTATGGAAAAAAATAAAATGTTTATTTAGATCAGAATCATAGAATGCTGAATTATGTCCTGGTGATACATATCCTATGTTAGAATCTTTGAAAAGAAAATTACCAATTAATTTGGTTCCATATGAATCAAAAGAATTACCTTTTGCATCAATCATGTTATTATTCATGGAATCAAAATAAGGACCATTTGGATTTTTTGACCGAGCAACTCGTATATTATATCCTCCATCTGTAGAAAGAGTACCAAAAGATAGAAAAAGATAATAATAATCAGTATGAGGGCTGTATAAGATATACGGGCCTTCCATAGGAGCGTGAAATCCTCCTGCTAATTTTTCACCGTATCCTTGGTTTTCAAAAGGCAGACCAGTCTTTGGATTCATTTTTAAAATGTAAATTCCACCGAAATAAGAACCATAGACCATCCACAAATTGCCTTCTTTATCAAAAAAAACATGTGGATCTATAGCATTAGGGTGAATCATAGGATTGTATCCTTCTTCAAATCCTGAAGTTAACACTATGGTTTCATATCTATAATATCCTTCTACATTATCAGAAATGGCTAAAACAATCGCTGATTTTGGGCTCCCCCAAGAACTTACACTTAAATACATGTAATATTTTCCGTTAAGTTCAATTATTGAACTTGCCCAGGTATCAATATTCCCAATAAGATCAAAAACTTCTTTAAACTCCGAATAAAATTGATCTGATACTAATGGATTTTTTACACGAATTTGAGGTAAATCGGTAGATATTTGTGACCATTTAATTAAATCATTGGATTTTGCACTGGCAAGATGTGAACCAAAAACATAATAAGTATTTTCGACTTTTATTACATCAGGATCATGAACAGAAACTTCGGCAAATTGAGGAGCATTATTGTTCTCAGAGAATCCTAAAGAACATATACAACATGTAACCAAAATTATAGAAGAGAAAATAAATATATTTTTCATTTTCAAAAAATCCTCACTTTTTACATTTTTTAATTTCAAAAGTCTTTTAAAAATAGTTCAGATTAGAAAATGCAACTCATAAAAAATACTTCAAAAAGAGCGAGGAAGGAGGAAAGTAAATTCAAAGTATTTGTAGCTCCTTCCTCTTACTTTTCAAATTATGTTTGAACTAATTGGGAAGTTCTCCAATTATTAAATTCCTATATCCAAATTCTTTCATAATACTAATTGCTTCTTTTTCCCATAGTGAAAGAATGTCCGCATAGTTTTTAATTTTTCCGTCCAGATAATCTTGATTTAACTGTCCTAATATTGTGTCTAAATTCGACATAATAGGTAAAGAAGCAAAGGATGTATTTACTAATTTATGCTCATCCCAAAGCATTTTTACTACATGTTGCCCACCAAAATAATCGTCCGGAGCATCTAATTCTTCTATGAGTTCTTCGTATCTTGTGGAAACCATTACTGGAAGGTTACTATAAGTATACAAACACTTCAGAGATTCGGGATGTGAATTTAACCAATTTACAAATATAGCAGCGGCTTCTGGATTTTTCGAATGAGCCGTTACATAGAAACCAGATCCTCCCATCATAGCATTAGTAGGATTATTTGGATCCCATTGGGGATGAGGAGCAAGTCTCCAAAGACCTTCGGAATCTGGTGCGTTGTATCTAAGCCATTCTGAGAACCAGTTCCCAGCTATAACTGCAGCCGTTTTTCCCGTGTTCAAAGAGTTGTACCAATCCGGTGTCCACCAATTCTCCAATCTTATTACGCCGTCATCTATTAATTCTCCCCAAAATTCAAAAACTTTTTCTGCAGTAGGATTCGTAAAGTCAATATACCAATTTCCATTATCATAATCAAACAACTTCCCACCAGCTTGCCATACTTCCCCTATATAGAATAAGACCCATACTACTGGCGCTGTCACAAAACTTATTTCAGGATCCATTTCATGTAATTTTCTGGCTTCTTCCGCAAATTCTTCCATTGTTTTGGGAACTTTTAAACCATATTTATCAAATATGTCTTTCCTATAGAAAAGTGAAACCACACCGCTATCCTGAGGTGTTCCATAAATTTCTCCATCCATGGAGCACCATTTAAGTGCTTCTTCTCCATATAATTCAATAAATGTATCTTCATCTAACCATTTATTTATTGGTTGAAAGGCTCCTAAGTCCATGTATTGGTTTGCATAAGTATATTCAAGCATTAAAACATCTGGAAGTCCGCTTCCTGCCGATAATGCTGTTTGTGCTTTAGTGTAATGAACTCCAAAGTTTTCCCATTGAACTTTGATATTAGGATACGCTTTTTCAAATTCTGCAATGGAATAATCTTCATTACTTGTCCATGCCCACATTGTAATAGTCACGGGCTTCCCTTTGTATTCAGGATAATATTTTTCATCCTGAGCAAAGGAAAAAAGCGATATTAATACAACTAAACTTAAAACTAAAAATACTTTTCTCTTCATTTTCTCCACCTCCACATAATTTGTAAGTTTTTTCTATACTCTTACACATTCAATCCCTACCATTTCTGCAAGTAGTTCCCACCTCCTTGTTGTGTCTCCTATGTTGAAACATTGATGATGGGTCCCTCCGTTTTTGAGCCATTCTGTCATTGATTTTCTCACTCCATTATCTGGTTTGAAATGAAAATATGGCATTTCAACGTTTGGATAGTCTTCACTGTCTATTACTTCTCCTTTTGAAATAACTAATCTGAAATTACCTTCACAAATTGGAGCTAATGAAACTATCGTTCCTTCACCAGGCTGAACATTGAATACAACTGTTGGAGGGTTGTTTAGATCTCCTATTCCTAAGAATCTGTCTATGAGTTTTATAGGTTTATCTTTTCTTGCGACCTTCCAGTTCCCTTCGCCCATATGGCTCATGAAAACGGAGTTTCTTTCAAAGTCCATAGCATACATCTCTGTAAAATGCCCTACTTCTCCTAATATATGCCCGACAATTACCGCTGTTGCAACGAGTGCATCTCCTTCTGCTCCATATCCGTATCCTTTTGCCATCAAGTTTGAAGCTGCCATCATTGGTAATTGCTCAAACCTTCCGTCGTCTTTTACTGAGTCAAAATAAATACTGAATCCGTCGTATTCTCCATCTTTCAAAAATTTTTCAATCGCAACTTGGAATTTTGCAGCGAAATTGTATTGATCTTCTTTTATATTTGGATCGATTTCAAAGTTCTTAGCATTTTCTCCCTTAACTTTTTCAATTTCTTCTTTTGTTACTTTTTCAAGATAAGAGTAGATCTTACCCATGCTTTCATCAACCACTTCAACTCCAAGCTTTTTAAGTAATGCTGATGAATCAAAAGTGATATCCCCCATTCCCGGCATTCTTCCAACAACTGCGATTCTGGTTCTTTTTAAAGCTTTGGCTGCTTGCGCTGCTAGAGCCCAATCTTTCACAAAATTTTTAAATTCTTCTTCTTTCCAGTTCCCTGTTACAACGGGACAATTTATTCCTAATCTAACTATTGCATTCATATTATCCTGTGCACCATGTATACCTTGATTGTAGGTAAGATGTTCCATGTTCCATTCTTGAGTAACTGAGGGTAATGGTTGGATGTTTGCTAGCATTATAGGCAAGTTATTCTTTTTGAGAGCGGGAACAATTCTTTGGCCTGGACTGTAAGTCAACATCATAATCATTATTCCATCTAACTCTTTATCGTTGTTGTAATCTTCAATGATTTCTTCTAAGTCTTTTCTGTCTCTTGCAGGTTTTGTAAATTTGAAATCTGCAACGTCTTTTAATTCGTTAATTACTTCTTTAACGTAATTAGATTGTGTTTCAACGATATTAGGGTATGTTTTATCGTACAATTTTTGCATGATTCCTAAAACCCCAATTTTTGGCTTTCTTTTTACTATCATCATCACACCTCCGAAGTTTTTTATAATTTTGATATTTTATGCATTATGTCTTTTGTGTTTTCATACAATTCTAAGAATAGTTTGTAATATTGATCATATTTTTTGAAATTTTCTTTTTGTGATTCTATTTTAGATTCTATTTTTATCCATTTTTTAATATCTTCCGGTTTTTCAAATATTCCAGTTCCTAATCCCACAAGAAATGCGTCTCCTAAAGGAGCTTCTATGTTGTCAGATAGTTTTATCATGTTATATCCTGTAACATCTGCAAATATTTTGGTCCACAATTCTGAATTGGCAACTCCACCTACTATCCAACAATCTGGATTTAATTTAATACCAGATTCTTTAGCCGTTTCCATGTTATGTCTCAAAGAGTACGCTGCCGATTCCATTAAAGCTCTGTAAATATGTTCTTTTTTGTGATAAAGCGATAATCCTAATATGACACCCCTTGAATCTGGATCCCAAATTGGTGATCTTTCCCCCATAAAATATGGAAGCGCAATTAATCCTTCACTTCCCAAAGGTATTTTTTTTGCTTTAAGTTCTAAAAGATCGTATGGTGAATAGCCCGCTTGATCTCCAAAACTTTTCTCTAATTGGCCAAATTCATCAATAAACCAATTTACTAACGCTCCTGTTGTAGCACTTCCACCAAATGTATAAAGGCAATTTTCTTCATTAACTACGTAAGGATAATTTACAAGCTGTGGTGTAGGTGGCTTTTTATCGTAAAGGAGAGTTCCCCAACAAGTTGAGGTCCCTGCCATAAAGACGTGTTCTCCTTCGTTTAATACTCCAGCACTGAGTTGTGCCATAGGGGCGTCTATTCCTCCAGAGATTATAGGGGTTCCTTCTTTTAATCCTGTTAATTTAGCCATTTCTTCTGTTAAATAACCTGCTATATCTTTAGAATGTAGAATCTTTTCAGGAAGCATATCTATTGGTATCCCCAAAGCTTCTCCCATTTCTTTAGACCAATTTTTAGTTCTAATATCAAATACTCCCCCAAGATTTCCAGCTGAACTATAATCTGTTGAAAGTTCCCCAGTTAATTTGTAAATTACATAATCTTTTGGACTAACAAATTTATATGTATTTTTCCAAACTTCTGGTAAATTGTTTCTTATCCACATTATTTTTGTAAATCCAAAATAAGAATCCACATAATTTCCAGTAATTTCAAAAAGTTTATCTTTTGCAATATTTTCTTTAACCCATTGAGTTTCTTTCCAAGCTCTTCTATCCATCCAAATAAGGCATGGATATATAGGGTTCATATTTTTATCTACAGGAACACCCGATCCTCCGTAAAGACCGCTTAAAGATACCCCCGCAATTTCCGAAGGATTTATGTTAGCTTTTTCAACACTTTCCTTAAGAGTAGCAACAAAAGCATCTAACCAAATATTGGCATCTTGTTCTGCCCAAGAAGCCTTTGGTGTATTGACTTTGTAAGTCTTTGTTGCTTTGGCAACAAGATCCCCATTTTCATCTAATATAACCGTCTTTGTTCCTGTAGTACCTATGTCAGTTCCTATTAGATACATTGTTTATCCTCCTCAAAATTCTTATTTTGTTTGCCCATAATGCGAATGATGGAATTCAAAAAGCCTTTGAGCTTCTTCCTTATCTAAAGGTTCTGGATTCCCCATTGTTTTTGCAAGGTAAGCAGTTTGAGCTACTTCTTCCAAAAATATTGCTTTTCTGACCGCTTCGCTTATATCCTTTCCCATTACTATCACGCCATGTTTGCTTAAAAGAACCGCTCGTGCTTGATTGACTACATCAACAACAGCCTTTCCTATTGCTTCTGTTCCAACAGGAGCATAGTTAGAAACTGGAATCTCTGTTCCAAATACATCAGCATGAGCGGTACTATAAACAGGAAGTGCTTGATTTAAAAGAGCGAATGAAGAAGCATAAGGTGAGTGTGTATGGATTATGCTTTTAACATCTTCTAATTGTTTGTATAAATACAAATGGGTTGCAGAATCAACCGAAGGTTTAAGTGCTCCTTCCACAACTTTTCCTTCCAAATCTATAACAACCATATCTTCAGCTTTTAATTTATCATAAGAAACCCCTGAAGGCTTAATAATGACATGCTTATCTATTCGAACACTGACGTTTCCACTTGTGTAAGCAACTAATCTGTATTTTTCTAAGTTTAGGTGTGCTTCATATAATTCTTTTTTTAATTCTTCGTACATCGTGTGTCACTCCTTTATATTCTCTGTAATAGATATTTCATAACTGTTATTTTTATTACGTGTAATATAACTTGTATGATATTAATGTTAAAAGATGTATAGTATTTAATTTTATATTTTCCTAAGTTGTATATACAAATTATATATCTAAATCTTTATATATCAAAACGTATTTAAAATCAATTACAGATAATTACGAAACTTTGAAGACAAATAACTTGTATTATCAACTTTTTTCTTAGTTTTTGATAAATATTAGTTTTTGATAAACAAAAGATAATTTAAAGAAATAAAATTTGAGAAGTCTATAAGAAGAAATTTTAGAATTAAAAATTATTTAATAAATTCTTTTCACTTTAAATCCCCTCTTATAGCATAATAAGAAGTATATAGCTTAGGTAATATCTTTATATCTATGCTAACAGGCTCGTTTATTCTATTATCGAGTTTGACCATTTTTTCCCAATAATTGCTTGAATCTTAATCACCCCTTATGGAGATTGGAGAAAAATGAAAGAAATGGTAAAATAAAATAAGGGTAAGTATACGAAAATGAAAAAGGTTTATTCCAGTGATTTAAAGCTGCAACTTGTTAAAGAATATCTTAACAGTGAAAAGTCTTTAAAAGAGCTCTCTAAAGTTGTTCTTTGTTGTTGATACTATCAAAGCTAAAGCTAAACAAAAAAGATTCGTAGGGTTCTCTTATACTATCGATGGTCAAATTGTTGAGGATGAACGTATTAAACAGATTATAATTTCAATTTATTCTAATAATAATCCAAACGATCCAACTTTTTACTTTAAATCTCTTGGAGATAAGAAGTTATCTGTAGTCTTTAAGAACCAACTTGGAATAATTGTTAACCACAAAAAGATTTACAGATTAAGAAAAGAACTGGGCTTTGTTAGACCATACAGAAACCATGCATATATGTTCTTTTATCATAACTTAAGACCACATGGTTCTTTGAATTATATGACACCTAGTGAATTTAGTAGAATCTTTTCTGATGATAATAATTGTTTTAATTCCAAAACCATTTTTGTGAAAAAGTAAGATTTCTTTATTTATTCTCCAATAACAGGGGGTGAGGCCGTTTTTAGAGTGTTTTAAAAAGATGATCAATCATGTTTTGTGAAAAACGACATAATATAGTAAAATAAAGATAAGAAAAGTTCTAAGAGTTTGCTTACTTTTTATAAGGAGAAAAAATTATGAGCTCTCTATTGTGGATCCTTGAATCAACAGATAAAGAAAATTTCCCATATAGAGTGTCTATAAGAAAAGATAATAAAATATTGTTGGCATTATTTGTGCAAGACAAGTGGCCTGGAGCAGGTAAACATATATTTTGCCTCAGAGATAAAGAAAAATCTGCCAACATTTATTCAGAAATAGAAAGAATACCCATTATTTCTATTAACCGTTATGGTAAAAGACTTTCTGTGGTCCTTGATAGAAACGTTAATAAAAGATGTGACTTTCTCTTTTTAAAAAAACAATACAAAAACAAAGCTGGCGAATACGAACAAATATTTTGGCGTACCGAACAAGGCATGAAAGAGCATAAACCTCGTGTTAAATTGACAGCAAAAGGCAACAACTATCTCCATATACTAATAGATAAAAATGAAAAATACCCTTGGAAATTTACAAATTGCACCGTTGAAAAAAAACAACTTAAAGCTGGCGATTATGCTCTAATGCTTAATGATGTAATAATTGCGGTGGTTGAAAGAAAGAGCTTTGAAAATATAATTTCAGACATTAAAAATTTGCCTATTTTTCATTTGAAACTTGGTGAATTAGAAAAATATAAGCATTCAGCACTTGTTATCGAAGCCAACTACTCTGATTTTTTGAATCCAGATAAATTAAAAGTTTATTCTCCTTCGTATATTTCAAAAGTAATAGCAGAAATTTTCGCGTTTCATCCAAACTTTCAAATTATCTTCGCTGGAAACAGAAAGATAGCAAACGAATGGACCCTTAGATTTTTTCAAGCAGTTGTTTCTCACGAAAAAGAATCTATACCCAACATAGTTGAGGAAGAAACCATGCAATTCACTTCTTCTAAGGATTTTAAGGGAGGTATTTATTACGATATAAGGAAAGAAATTATCCAAAATATTGAGGGGGACTTCACTATAAATACCTTAAGAGACAAATTCCCAGTTGCCTCTGACTCCACAATTAGAAAAGTGATGAACGACCTCAAAAAAGAGGGTTTAATAGACAATTTTGGGCATGGTAAATCAACTGTTTGGAGAAAGATATAGGGACATTTCCGCGTTAGATCATATTAAATGTCCGTGAAAACAATCGGTCAGATCATAATTAGATGTCTTTGAAATGATATCATGTCCTTCCAGTTCACCCTTTCAATGACAATCAATTATGATCTAATACGTCATAAATTTCAAAAAACACAATAAAAGCCTTGAAAAAGTAATCTAATATTTGGAACTAATTTATAATCTAATAAAAAATCCTAGCTAAAATTTATTTAGCTAGGAATACAACACAACTAAAATTAGATAAGTTTTAATGATAATTCATAATTTTCTTAATGGGAAATTATCAAACAATTTCATCATGCTTTCTATATTTTCTATCCCTTCAGTTGTTCCGCTTTTTGAAAGGCAACAAGTTGCTGTTACTGTGCCTACCTTTAGGGCTTGAGTCATATTCCATCCTTGATGGATTGAATATAAAACCCCAGCACAAAAGGCATCTCCTGCACCAACTGCTCCTTTTATGTATCCTTTTGGTAGTTCAAACGATGGTTGCTCATAAAAATTATTCTTCTCATCTATCCCAAAAGCTCCTTCTGGTGAATGAATTATCACCCACCTTCTTACTCCCATTTCTTTTAATTTGAAACATATAGGTTTAATATTATTAACCATCAAATTATCGTCGGAGTCTCTTATAGGAATATTAGTTGTTAAAGAAGCTTCGATTTCGTTTATAATACAATAATCAGTGTATTTTAAAGAGGGTGGAATAATTTTGGAAAATCTATCAGAATTTTCGCTTACTAAATCTAAAGATGTTTTTATTCCCTTTTGTTGAGCTATTGCGAACGTTTTTGCCAATACTGTTCCGTATTCAGGATCGAAAGAATCAAGTCTATCTAATAATAAAGGATAACCTATATGTAATATCTTCGATTTTATTTTTTCGAAATCAAAATGAGAGAAATCAAGTAATGAATTGGCTCCACGATAATGGAAAAAAGTTCTTTCACCTGTTGATTCAATAATCATGTCATCAGTAAAAGAAGTTCCAATTTTATTTTGTATATATACCATCTCTGTATTTATACCGTTATCTTTTAAACTTTTTAAAACATACTTACCTGATTCATCATCCCCAATCATTCCTATAGCTTGAAGGGACAAAGATTTGTCTATTTTTGCTAAGTCTATTAAAGTATTAGGTACAGCTCCTCCAACAGAATAGCCCATTGATAATATGTTTGCTAGTTGACCAACTTTAGGATAGTTGTCAATAATTTTTATATAATCAAATACAATAATTCCACCAATTGTAATACCTACTTTTTCCATTCTACGTTTCTCCTTTTATGTGTTCAAATCAATCATTGATAATGCCACTAAAATAAGTCATACTTCTTAATGACTTCATCAACCGAAGCGTTTTCATGAACAATTTCTTTAAGACATTTTATAAGAGATTCCATTTTAGAATTTTGCCATACGTTCCTTCCAAATACTATTCCTTTTGCCCCTGCTTCTATGGATTCTTTAGCAACATTTAGTATATCTTCTATGCTATCCATCTTTGGCCCACCTAGTACAAATACAGGTACTTTTAAATGCGTAATTAATTGTTTAAATTCTGATACATTCCCTGTGTATGGAATTTTTAAAATATCAGCCCCTAGTTCAAGTGCCATTCTAGCAGCATGTTCAATTAATTTTGGGTCATTTCTTTTATCTTTTGAAGTATGACTGCCCCAAAAAACTGGTTCTACCATCAATGGAATATTCCATTTGTCACAGTTATTTGCGACCGTGGCTACGACTTCAATACTCTCCATTTGAACACTCTCTTTCTCACCCCAAGGTAACAAAACTTTAACTACATCTATAGCATTTCTTAAAGCAAATTCTAAATTGGCAATTATTTTATGTCCAATTATATTCCCACTTTCACCAGGAATTGTTGAAGACAAAGGCAAATCGATTGTTAATATTCTCCCTGGAGCATCTTTTGAACAGAAATATTCATTGGTTATTTTAGCTATGCCAGGGCTCATCAGAGTTCCATCTATTCCTAGTTTAACAAGCTTTTCTAATATATTTATGGGATCTTGAAGTCCTTCAATATTTCCCATTACTAATCCATGATCTATCGGAATAATAACAGATTTACCACTTTTTGGATTTAGAATGTGTGATAATCTAAGATCTTTTATTTCCATTTTTTCTACCTTCTTTCATAATCTTTTAAAATTTGGGTCGGTAAATATATCTGTTGCATCATCACTATGTGAAGAAAATTCGGAAATTACAGCTCCTTCTTCTCCAGCTTTGAACCAGTGAAGAGTATTTGGTGGAATAGTATATTGTTCTCCAGGATTTAAAATTATTTCATGAGAAGCACTAAAATAATTATTTGGCGGTTGTACGTGCCTTTCATTTTTCTCCCCTTCAACAAAGAGATATACTTTTCCATATCTGCAACGAAAAGTCTCTTCTTTTCCTATGTCTTCATCATGAGGAGGATGCTTATGTTCTGGACACGTTTGATTTGGTAATAACGCCATTTCTTTTGCACAATATCTTTCTCTGTTTACATAAGTAATTATTTGAAGCCCCAGTTCTTCAATTTTTCCTAAACCACCATCGACTATTTCTATATTACTTTTTTCATCCTCTCTTAATACAATATTTGCTTTTTCAAAAAGTTCTAGAGTCTTTTTAATTACTTTTTCGTATTCTTTTCTTTTTAACAAGCTTTACTCACCTCTTTTTTTATAAAAAAATATGAACTAAAATAAGAAACATTTTATTTTAAATATAAATAAATTATAATATTATTCATTTAATATTATTCATTCCAAAATTTTTTACTTATAGTAGAAGGTAACACTGCTAATAAAATTACCATCCCTTTAATTACTTGTTGAACATATGGAGAAACATTCATTATAGCCATACCATTATTTAAAGTTCCCATAAGAAGGCCTCCTAAAAGAGTTCCTAAAACCCATCCTTCTCCACCAAATAAACTTGTTCCACCCACAACAACTGCAGCTATAGCATCAAGTTCGTAACCAGTAGCAGCGTTAGGTTGAGCACTACCCAATCTTGAAGTAAGAACCATTCCTCCAAGAGCTGCAAAAAATGAGCTAATTGCAAAAACAGAAATCAGAATAAACTCTATTTTAATTCCAGCTGCATATGAAGCTTTTATATTTCCTCCAGTTGCATAAACACTCCTTCCAAAACTTGTATAAGAAAGTATTAACCAAACAATAAGAGTTGAAATTATTACTAA
>Ga0208564_1001245_pt1 | contig 21604 bp, 18 predicted proteins | sample AD_UKC073_MetaG_FD_184439 | JGI IMG/M metagenome (GOLD analysis project Ga0208564, IMG submission 184439) | Active sludge microbial communities of municipal wastewater-treating anaerobic digesters from USA - AD_UKC073_MetaG (SPAdes) (version 2) | ecosystem: Engineered > Bioreactor > Anaerobic >... | reverse complement strand
ACTGCACCGCCTGCCGGCCGCTGGCCGACCTGCCCGGCGCCGGCCACATGGACCTGCTGGCGCCGTTTCCACGCGCCATCGCCGAGGCCGAGGCCGCCCGCCAGCCGCGCGGCGGCGCGCTGCAGCGGGGCTTCAACCCCGCCGAGCGCGACGCGGCCGTCCAGGCGGTGGCGGACTTCCACCGCCGCCACCTGGGGCCCTGGAAACCTCAGGCGGCCGCGAACGCCACTTCCAGCTGCGTGCGCCAGGCGGCCTTCTGCGCCGGCGTGGCGAACGCGGCCTCGAAGCCGTTGGCCAGCAGCGCCCAGGCCTGGGCCAGGCCCAGCTGCGGCAGGGCTTCGAAGGTGGCGGTGAAGTTGGCGTTGAGGTAGCCGCCGAAGTAGGCCGGGTCGTCGCTGTTGACCATGGCGCAGAGGCCGGCGTCCAGCAGCGCGGGCAGGTTGTGGTCGGCCATGGTCTTGAAGACGCAGAGCTTCACGTTCGACAGCGGGCACACCGTCAGCGGCATGCGGCTGGCGGCCAGGCGCTGCACCAGGGCCGGGCTCTCGGTGCAGCGCACGCCGTGGTCGATGCGCTCGACCTGCAGCACGTCGAGCGCGCTTTCGATGTAGGCCGGCGGGCCTTCCTCGCCGGCATGGGCCACCAGGTGCAGGCCGGCCGCCCTGGCCTGGGCGAAGACGCGGGCGAACTTCTCCGGCGGATGGCCGCGCTCGCTGCTGTCCAGGCCCACGCCGATGAACTGGTCGCGGTACGGCATGGCCGCGTCCAGGGTGGCGATGGCGCTGTCTTCATCGAGGTGGCGCAGGAAGCACAGGATCAGGCTGGCACTGATGCCCAGCTCGGCCTGCGCGCGCACGCAGGCGCGGTGCAGGCCGTTGATCACCACGCCGATGTCCACGCCGCGCTCGGTGTGCGTCTGCGGGTCGAAGAACAGCTCGGCATGCACGACGTGGTCGGCCCTGGCCCGCTGGAAGTAGGCCCAGGCCATGTAGAAGAAATCCGCCTCGTGCAGCAGCACGCTGGCGCCGGCGTAGTAGATGTCGAGGAAGCTCTGCAGGTCGGTGAAGGCATAGGCCGCCCGCAGCGCCTCGACGCTGGGGAAGGCCAGCTGCACGCCGTTGCGCTGCGCCAGGGCGAAGATCAGCTCGGGCTCCAGCGAGCCCTCGATGTGGATGTGCAGCTCGGCCTTGGGCGCGCGTTGCAGCAAGGCCAGCAGGCGCTCGCGCGGCAGGGTGGCGGGCAGATGGGCAGGCAGGGTGGGCTGGGGCATGGTGCTCGCGTGTGGGTCAGCACACGCCGTGGGTGATGCCCAGGGCGCGCAGGTGGCGCCGGTAGGCAGTGGCACTGCGGTCGGCGGCGCAATGCAGTTCCTGCACCGGTGCAGCGTCGCTGATGGGCAGCCGCTTCGGGCGCTGAGATTCGAGCACCGGCTGGTCCTGCGTGAAGATGGTGTGCTGGAAGGCCTGCAGCGCTTCGTCGGGCGAGTCGAAGTCGTTCATCGCGAGGCGGAACCAGACGCGGCTGGACTCGGGCGTGACCGGGCAGATGAACAGCGCGATCGATTCGCGGAAACCGGCCAGCGCCACCGTCGCAGGGTCGGGCACCTTGGTCAGCACGGCCGTGTAGGGGCCGTTGACCTCGTAGGTGTATTCGACCATCGCGCCGGTCTGCGCATGCACGCTGCTCTTCGGCTGCCAGGCCAGGCACTGCGTGGCCAGCAGGCCGGTGGGCGTGGCCTGCACCGTGTACGGCGGCACGGCGGTGTGGCCGCGCTCGCCCAGCCAGTGTTCGTGCACGAAGCCGAAATGCGCCATGTCGAGAAAGTTCTCGACGATGCGCGGCGCGCTGGTGGCCACGTCGTAGGGGCCGCAGTTCACCTTGCGCAGGCGCGGTTCGTCTTCGGCAGCGAAGGCCGGCGGCGCCGTCTCGCCGTCATCCGCGAGCCGCACCCAGACCAAGCCGAACCGCTCGGTGCAGGCATGCACCGTGGCGCGGTGGCCGGCCGGCGGCACGAAGCCAGGCAGCGCCGGAATCACCTGCACCTGCCCGCCCGACGCGAACTGCCAGCCGTGGTACGGGCATTCGAGGTGGCCCTCGCGCACGCAACCCAGGCTGAGCGCCGCGCCGCGGTGCGGGCAGCGGTCGGCCCAGGCCTGCACCGCGCCGGCCGCATCGCGCCACAGCACCAGGGGCTGGTCAAGCAGTTGCACCGCCAGTGGCGCCGCAGCCACTGCGGCCGACAGCGCCACCGGATGCCAGTGGCGGTGCTCGACGGGCACGTCGCTCACTTCGAGGTCGGCGGCTTGCCCTCGACGCCCTTGACGTAGAAGTTGACGCCGGACAGCCACTTGTCGTCGGCATTGACGCCCTTGGCCAGCACTTCCTTGCCGGTGTTGTCGGCCAGCGGGCCCTTGAAGACGGCCAGCGAGCCGGTCTTGATGCCGTCCTTGGCGGCGGCGACCTTGGCCTTGATGTCGGCCGGCACGACGTCGTTGATCTTCACGAAGTCGTTCATGCCCTCCTTGGTGCCCCACTTGATGGCGCCGGTCTTCCAGGTCTTGCCCAGCACGTCGGCCACCACCTTGTCGTAGTACACGCCCCAGTTCAGCACGGCCGAGCCCAGGTGCGCCTTGGGCGCGGCGGCGCTCATGTCGCTGTCCCAGCCGAAGGCGTACTTGCCGGCCTTCTCGGCGGCCTGCAGCACGGCGGTGGAATCGGTGTTCTGCAGCAGCACGTCGGCGCCGCCGTTGAGCAGGGTGGTCGCGGCCTCGGTCTCCTTCGGCGGGTCGAACCAGGTGCTGACCCACACCACCTTCAGCTTGGCGTCGGGCCGCACCGTCTGCGCGCCCAGCAGGTAGGCGTTGAGGTTGCGCATCACTTCGGGGATGGGGAAGCTGCCGACGAAGCCCAGCGTGCCGGTCTTGGTCATGCCGCCGGCGACGATGCCCGCCAGGTACGCGTCCTCGTAGAAGCGGCCTTCGTAGACGCGCAGGTTGGGCGCGGTCTTGAAGCCGGTGGCGTGCTCGAAAAAGACGTTCGGATGGTCCTTGGCCACCTTGGCCATCGCGTCACCGTAGCCGAAGCTGGTGGCGAAGATCAGCGTGTTGCCCTGGGCCACCAGGTCGCGGATCACGCGCTCGGCGTCGGGGCCCTCGGGCACCTTCTCGACATAGGTGGTCTTGATCTTGTTGCCGTACTTGGCCTCGATCGCCTTGCGGCCGTTGTCGTGGGCGAAGGTCCAGCCGGCGTCACCCACCGGGCCGACGTAGATGAAGCCGATCTTCAGCGGCGCGGGCGCCTGGGCCAGGGCCAGGGTCGGCACCAGTGTGGCGGCGGCGGCCACTTGCAGCAGCACGCGGCGGGAGGAACGAAGGAAACGGTCGGTCATGCGCACTCCAGTGAAGGTGGGGAACGGAAAGGATTGTGGGTCAGGCGTTCGGATGGAACGGCTTGCCCAGCGATGCGGGCATGTTCTGGCGCAACCACAGCGGATTGCGCGAGATCAGCACCAGCACCACGATGGTGGCCAGGTAGGGCAGCATGCTGAGGAACTGGCTGGGCAGCTGCACGCCCATGCCCTGCAGATGCAGCTGCAGCATGGTGACGCCGCCGAACAGATACGCCCCGGCCAGGATGCGCAGCGGGCGCCAGGTGGCGAAGACGGTCAATGCCAGCGCGATCCAGCCACGCCCCGCGACCATGCCTTCCACCCACAGCGGCGTGTAGACCGTCGACAGGTACGCCCCCGCCACGCCGCACAGCGCGCCGCCGCAGGCCACCGCCGCCAGGCGCAGCAGGCGCACCGGATAACCCAGCGCATGGGCGGATTCGGGCGATTCACCCACTGCCCGCAGCACCAGGCCGGCGCGCGTGCGGTCGAAGAACCAGGCGGCGGCGATGACGGCCACCACCGTGGCATAGACCATCGGATGGTGCTGGAACAGCGCCGGCCCGACGAACGGGAGGTCGCCCAGCACCGGCACGCTCCAGCTCACCGGCGCGGCCAGCTTCTGGCCGACATAGGCCACGCCGACGAAGGCCGAGCAGCCGCCGCCGAACAGGCTGACCGCCAGGCCGGTGGCGTACTGGTTGGCGTTGATCCAGATCACCAGCCAGCCGAAGACCACCGCCACCAGCGCCGCCACCAGGCCACCGGCGGCCAGGCCGGCCAGCGTGCTGCCGGTGTGGAAGGCCGCCGCGAAGCCGCTGACCGCGCCCATCAGCAGCAGGCCCTCGGCGCCCAGGTTCACGACGCCGGCCTTCTCGTTGATCAAGAGGCCCAGGCCGGCGATGGCCAGCGGCGTGCCGGAGGCCAGCATCGCGGCAATGAGCAGTGCGGTCTCGTTCATGTCTGCCCCTCGTCCGTCGAATACGCCGGCCGATCCCCCGAGGGGATGGCGGGCCGGCTTGGGGCGGCCCGGCGCTCGGCCCGCCTCATGCCGCCACTCCCGCCGCACGCGACGCGCCCGACGCCCAGCGCAGCCGGTAGTGGATCAGCGTGTCGCAGGCCAGCAGCGAGAACAGCAGCACGCCCTGGAACACGCCGCTCAAGGCCGCCGGCAGACCGATGCGGCTCTGCGCCAGTTCACCGCCGATCAGGAAGGTCGACAGCAGCAGGCTGCCGGCCACGCAGCCCAGCGGGTGCAGCCGGCCGACGAAGGCGACGATGATGGCGGTGAAGCCGTAGTTGTTGGACACATGGGGCGTGAGCTGGCCCATCGGCCCGGTGACCTCGAAGGCGCCGGCCACGCCGGCCAGTGCGCCCGAGGTGAGCAGCGCCGTCCACAGCGCACGCCGGGTCGAGAAGCCGGCATAGCGCGCTGCCGCCGGTGCCAGGCCGCCCACCTGCATCTGCCAGCCCAGGTGGATGCGGGCCATGAACAGCCACATCAGCACCGCCGCCACCAGCGCGATGACGAAGCCCCAGTGCAGGCGCAGCCCGGTCAGCATGCGCGGCATCGCCGTGCCGTCGGCAAAGCTCACGCTTTGCGGAAAGTTGAAGCCCTGCGGGTCCTTCCAGGGCCCGAAGACCAGCCAGCTCAGCAGCAGGTTGGCCACGTAGACCAGCATCAGGCTGACCAGGATCTCGTTGGCGTTGAAACGGTCGCGCAGCAGGGCGACGACGGCCGCCCAGGCCGCGCCGCCCAGCGCCCCGGCCGCCACCGCCAGCGGCACGAACGCCCAGGGCCCGATCGCGATCTCCTGCTCGGTGATCCACAGCGCGACGCCGCCGGCCACGATGCCGCCCAGCAGGAACTGGCCCTCGGCGCCGATGTTCCACACGTTGCTGCGGAAGCACAGCGCCAAGCCCAGGCTGCACAGGATCAGCGGGGTGGCCTTCAGGCCCAGTTCGGTCAGGGCCCGCAGGCCGTTGAAGGGCTCGACCAGGAACACCGCCAGGCTCTGGCCCGGGGGCTTGCCCAGCGCGGCAAACAGCCCGGCGGCGACGAGCACCGTGATCACCAGCGAGATCACCGGCGAGGCCCAGGCGAACAGCCGGCTGGGCGCCGGGCGGGCTTCAAGCCGCAGCATGGCGCGCCTCCTGCATCGTGGCCTGTGCACTGCGCCCCGGCCACAGGCCCGACATCCATTCGCCGATCATCGGCACGCTGGCCTCGGCCACCGCCACGGGGGGCGACAGCCGGCCGCCGGCGATCACCTGCAGCCGGTCGCTGATCTCGAACAGTTCCTCCAGTTCCTCGCTGACCACCAGCACCGCGCAGCCGGCGTCGCGCAACTGCAGCAGGGCACCGCGGATCTGTGCCGCCGCGCCCACGTCCACGCCCCAGGTCGGCTGGCTGACGATCAGGAGCTTCGGCTTCGCGTCGATCTCGCGGCCGACGATGAACTTCTGCAGGTTGCCGCCGGACAGGCTCCTGGCCGGCGCATCGGGGCCGCCGGCCTTGACGTTGTAGGCGCCGATCAGCCGCTCGGCCAGCGCGCGCACGGTGCGCTGGTCGATCCAGCCCAGCGGGCCGACCGCCTCGGTGCGGGTGAGCAGCGTGTTCTGGGCCAGGCTCATCACCGGCACCGCGCCGCGGCCCAGGCGCTCTTCGGGCACGAAATGCAGGCCCAGGTGGCGCCGGTGGCGCGGCGACAGGGCGGCGATGTCGGCATCGAAGAGGCGGATGCTGCCCTCGGGCGCACGCCGGTCCTCGCCCGACAGCGCGGCCATCAATTCCTGCTGGCCGTTGCCGGACACGCCGGCGATGCCCAGGATCTCGCCAGCGCGCACCTGCAGCGCGACATCGGCCAGCGTGGTGCCGAAGGGGCTCTGCTTGGCCAGGCTCAGGCCCCGCACCGCCAGCGCCAGGGCACCGGGCCTGGCGGGCCGGTGCGCCAGTTCGGGCGGGGCGCTGCCGATCATCAGGCGGCTGAGCGAGGCATTGGTCTCGGCCGTCGGGTCCACCTCGCCGGTCACCCGGCCGCCACGCAGCACGGTGCAGTGGTGGCACAGGCTGCGGATCTCGTCGAGCTTGTGGCTGATGTAGAGAATGCTGCAGCCCTCGGCCGCCAGCTGGCGCAGCGTGACGAAGAGCTTCTCCACCGCCTGCGGCGTCAGCACCGAGGTGGGCTCGTCCAGGATCAGCAGCTGCGGCTTGGTCAGCAGCGCCCGGACGATCTCGACCCGCTGGCGCTCGCCCACGCTGAGGGTGTGCACCGGGCGCAGCGGGTCGACGTCCAGGCCGTAGTCGTGCGACACGCTGCGGATGCGCTCGGTCACCTCGGCCAGCGTCGGCCCCTTGTCCAGGCCCAGCCACACGTTCTCGGCCGCGGTCAGCGTGTCGAACAGCGAGAAGTGCTGGAACACCATCGAGATGCCCAGCGCCCGCGCCTGCTGCGGGTTGGCGATCTGCACCGGCTGGCCGTTCCAGCGCACCGTGCCTTCGTCAGGCCGCACCGCGCCGTAGATGATCTTCATCAGCGTGCTCTTGCCGGCGCCGTTCTCGCCCAGCACGGCGTGGATCTGGCCCGGCGCCACCTGCAGGTTCACGCCGTCGTTGGCGCGCACCGCGGGGTACTGCTTGCTGATGCCTTGGAGTTCGAGTCGGAGCATGCGGGGTTTCGGTGAGGATCAGGCGCCGGGGCCGGCATCACGGCTGAAGCGCCGCACACCGCCCACCCAGGTCTGCACCAGGTTGCGCTCGTCGCCCAGTGTCACCCAGGCGAACAGGCGTTCATGCAACCCGCGGGCCAGGCTGTCGCGGCGCTGGGCGACGGCGCCGACGGCGACGTCCCAGAGGCACAGGTCGGCCACGGCGCCGACGTCCAGCGTGCCGATCTCGCCGCCCAGCCGCAGCCCTTCAGCCGCGCCGCGCGTGGCCGCATGCAGCAGCGCCCAGGCCGTCAGCCGGTTGCCGGCCATCGCCTGCACCTTGTAGCCGTCGGCCAGCGTGCGCAGCATGGACAGCGAGGTGCCGCCGCCCACGTCGCTGGCCAGGCTGACCGCCACGCCAGCCGCCGCCGCCTGCTGCCAGCCGAACAGGCCGCTGCCCAGGAACAGGTTGGACGACGGGCAGAAGGCGATCTGCGCGCCGCTGTCGCGCAGCAGCGCCCGGTCGGCATCGTCCAGCCAGATGCCGTGGGCCAGCACCGCGCGCTCGTTCAGCAGGCCGGCGCGGGCGTAGACGTCGAGGTAGCTGCGCGCCTCGGGGAAGAGCTCGGCGATCCAGGCCACCTCGGCGCGGTTCTCGGCCACGTGGGTCTGCATGAACGTGCCCGGGTGGTCAGCCAGCAGTCGGCCGGCCATCGCCAGCTGCCCGGCGCTGCTGGTGGCGGCGAAGCGCGGCGTCACCGCGTACCGGTTGCGGCCGCGGCCATGCCAGCGGTCGATCAGGGCGCGGCAATCGGCCTCGGCGCCGGCCACGTCGTCGCGCAGGTTGTCGGGCGCATGGCGGTCCATCAGCACCTTGCCGGCCACCATGGCCATGCCGCGGGCGCTGGCGGCGGTGAACAGCGCGTCGACGCTGGCCACGTGCACGGTGGGGAAGACCACCGCCGCCGTTGTGCCATGGGCCAGCAGCGCGTCGGTGAACAGTTCGGCTGCTGCCTGCGCCACGGCCGGGTCGGCATGGCGGGCCTCGGCCGGGAAGGTGTAGGTCTGCAACCAGTCCAGCAGCTCGGTGCCCCAGCTGGCGATCACATCCACCTGCGGGCAGTGCACATGGGTGTCGATGAAGCCGGGCAGCAGCAGGCGACCGCTGTGGTCGATCTTGTGCCAGTCCTCGCCCGGTGCATCGGCCTGCACCGCCGCGATGCGCCCGTCGTCACCGATCAGCAGCCAGTGCGCCGGACGCCAGCGCACTTGCGGGCTGTCACGGTCGGCCAGGCCGGGATCGCCGCTGAAGTCCAGCAGGTCGGCGCGGATGGCGGTCTTCATGCGAGCTGTTTCAGCAGAACGCGTGCCAGGACGCCCGCCACGGCTGGCATGGCGCTTGAATGGCGGGGTGTGCCGATGGCGGCGCCGGTGTTCATGGCGCCGATGTTATGAAGGTTCAACATGCACCCCGACCCCACGCGCCCCGGGACCGGCTATCTTGCGGGTATGTCCCAGGCTCCGACGTCCCTTCCGCCCGCGCTCCCACCGACGCGGCCGATCCGCTTCGTGCACCGCGGCCAGGTGGTCGAGGTCGCCGATGTGGCGCCGACCACCTCGGTGCTGACCTGGCTGCGCGAGCACGCCCGCTGCACCGGCACCAAGGAGGGCTGCAACGAGGGCGACTGCGGCGCCTGCACCGTGCTGGTCGGCCAGTTGCAGCCCGCCGGCCAGGTCGGCTGGACCCCGGTCAACAGCTGCATCCAGTTCCTGCCGACCCTGGACGGCCGGGCCCTGCTGACGGTGGAAGACCTGGGCGGCCACCACCCCGCGCAGCAGGCGCTGGTGGCCTGCCACGGATCGCAGTGCGGCTTCTGCACACCGGGCTTCGTGATGTCGCTGGCGGCCTGCCGCGCGCGCCATGCGCAGTCACCGGGCCGGGCGCAGATCGCCGACGACCTGTCGGGCAACCTGTGCCGCTGCACCGGCTACCGGCCGATCCTGGATGCCGGCGAGCGCATGTTCGAGGCGAGCGCACCGCCGCTGGGCGACGCCGGCACTGCCGACGCGCTGCGCACCCTGGCTGCCGACTCGGCGCTGCACTACGCCGCCAGCGCCGCTTTCCACGCCCCACGCACCCTGCCCGACCTGGCCGCGCTGCGCGCCGCGAAGCCGCAGGCCACCCTCCTGGCCGGCAGCACCGACATCGGCCTGTGGGTCAACAAGCAGTTCCGCGACCTGGGCGAGGTGATCTGGCTCGGCGCCGTGCCCGCGCTGCAGGCCATCACCGTGGCCGATGGCGTGCTGACCATCGGCGCCGGTGCCTCGCTGGAAGCCGCCTGGGCCGCGCTGGCGACGCACTGGCCGGCTTGCCGCGACATGGGCCGGCGCTTCGCCTCCCGCCCGGTCCGCGAGGCCGGCACGATGGGCGGCAACGTCGCCAACGGCTCGCCCATCGGCGACAGCGCGCCGGTGCTGATCGCGCTGGGGGCATCCATCGTGCTGCGGCGTGGCGAGTCGCTGCGCATGCTGTCCTTGCAGGACTTCTACCTCGGCTACATGCGCAACCAGCTGCAGCCGGGCGAGTTCGTCGAGGCCATCACCGTGCCCTTGCCGCAGCCCGGGGCGGGCGAGGTGCTGCGGGTGGAGAAGCTCAGCAAGCGCTTCGACTGCGACATCTCGGGCCTGTCGGCCGGGCTGTGGCTGAAGCGGGACGGCGCCACCGTGGTCGACGCCCGCTTCGCCTTCGGCGGCCTGGATGCCATCGTGCGCCGCGCCGCCGGCGCCGAGGCCGCCGTGCGCGGCCAACCGTGGACCGCGGCGACCGTGCAGGCGGCGATGGCCGCACTCGACGCCGACTTCACGCCGCTGAGCGACCTGCGCGCCAGCGCCGGCTACCGCCGGCGGGCGGCGCGGGCCCTGCTGCAGCGGCTGTGGCTGGCCTCGCGGCCAGACGTGCCGCTGGCCGAGGCGCAGCTCAGCGTGTGGAGCGGCGCATGAGCCCGCACCGCGACGGCGTGGGCACCGCCCGCCCGCATGAATCGGCCCACCTGCACGTGGCCGGCGCGGCGCCCTACATCGACGACCTGCCCGAACTGGCCGGCACCCTGCACGCCGCGCTGGGCCTGAGCCCGGTGGCCTACGGCACGCTGCGCGGCATCGACCTGGCGACGCTGCGCGCCCAGCCGGGTGTGGTGGCGGTGTTCGGCGCGGGCGACATTCCCGGCGCCAACGACTGCGGGCCCATCGTGCATGACGACCCGATCCTGGCCGCTGACACGGTGCGTTACGTCGGCCAGCCGGTGTTCGCCGTGGTCGCCACCAGCCGCGACGCCGCCCGCCGCGCCGCAGCCCTGGCGAAACAGGTGCTGCAGATCGACCCGCTGCCCGCGGTGCTGACGGCGCTGGAGGCCCATGCGCAGCAGCAGTACGTGGTGCCGCCCATGCACCTGGCCCGGGGTGATGCCGAGGCCGCGCTGGCGGCGGCCCCGCACCGGCTGCAGGGAACCTTCAGCCTGGGCGGGCAGGAGCAGTTCTACCTGGAGGGCCAGATCAGCTATGCCCTGCCGCAGGAAGGCGGCGGCCTGCTCATCCACTGCAGCACCCAGCACCCCAGCGAGATGCAGCAGGTGGTGGCGCATGCGCTGGCGCTGCCGGCGCACGCGGTGCAGGTGCAGTGCCGGCGCATGGGCGGCGGCTTCGGCGGCAAGGAAAGCCAGAGCGCCCTCTTCGCCTGCGTCGCCGCGCTGGCCGCACGCGCGCTGCAGCGTCCGGTCAAGCTGCGGCCCGACCGCGATGACGACATGCTGGTCACCGGCCGCCGCCACGGCTTCGAGTTCGCGTACGACGTGGGCCATGACGACAGCGGCAAGGTGCTGGGCGTCAGCGTCGACATGGTGGCCAACGCCGGCCATTCGGCCGACCTGAGCCCGCCGGTCTTGACCCGCGCGCTGTGCCACTTCGACAACGCCTACTGGCTCCCGGCTGTGGCCATGCACGGCTTCTGCGCCAGGACGAACACCCAGAGCAACACGGCCTTCCGCGGCTTCGGCGGGCCGCAGGGCGCGCTGGCCATCGAGGTCATCCTCGACCGCATCGCCCGCCGCCTGGGTGCCGACCCGCTGGCGGTGCGCCGGGCCAACTTCTACGGCACCACCAGCCACAACGTGACGCCCTATGGCCAGGTGGTCGAGGACAACATCATCGACCCGCTGGTGGCGCAGCTGGCCGGGCGTTGCGCCTATGCCGACAGGCGTGCGGCCAGCGCCGCCTTCAACGCCACCAGCCCGGTGTTGAAGAAGGGGCTGGCGCTGACGCCGGTGAAGTTCGGCATCAGCTTCAACGTCGCCCACTTCAACCAGGCCGGCGCCCTGGTGCATGTGTACGCCGACGGCTCGGTGCTGGTGAACCATGGCGGCACCGAGATGGGGCAGGGCCTGAACACCAAGGTGGCGCAGGTGGTGGCCCACGAACTGGGCATCGGCTTCGGCCGGGTGCGGGTGACGGCCACCGACACGCAGAAGGTGGCCAACACCTCGGCCACCGCGGCCAGCACCGGGTCGGACCTGAACGGCAAGGCCGCGCAGGACGCGGCGCGCCAGGTGCGCGAGCGGCTGGCAGCACTGTGGGCAGCGCAGGTCGGCGTGGCGGCCGGGGCGGTGCAATTCGCCAACGGCCAGGTGACGGCAGGTGACCACCGCATTGCCTTCGACACCCTGGTCGTCCAGGCCTACACCGCCCGCGTGCAGCTGTGGAGCGACGGCTTCTACGCCACGCCCGGCCTGCACTGGGACCGCGCCACGCTCCAGGGCCGGCCGTTCTTCTACTTCGCCTATGGCGCGGCCTGCGCCGAGGTCGTCGTCGACACGCTGACCGGCGAGCACAAGCTGCTGCGCGCCGACATCCTGCACGACGTGGGCCGCAGCCTGAACCCGGCGATCGACATCGGCCAGGTCGAAGGCGCCTTCATCCAGGGCATGGGCTGGCTGACGATGGAGGAGCTGCGCTGGCATCCGCAGACCGGCCAGCTGCTGACGCATGCGCCCAGCACCTACAAGATCCCGACCGCCGACGACTGCCCGCCGCAGTTGCACGTGCAGCTGTACGACGCCGACAACCCCGCCGACACCATCCACCGCAGCAAGGCGGTGGGCGAGCCGCCGCTGCTGCTGCCGTTCAGCGTGTTCCTGGCGATCACCGACGCCATCAGCGCCGCCGGTGGCCACCGCCGCGACCCGCCGCTGCGTGCCCCGGCCACGCCCGAGGCGGTGCTGGACGCGCTGGATGCCGTGCGCGCCGGCTGACGGCATGCACGACCCGCTGAAGGCCGCCGCCCGCGCCTGGCTGGCCGCCGGCCGGCCGGCGATGGTGGTGCAGGTGCTGTCGACGCGCGGCTCGGTGCCGCGCGGGGCCGGCACGCGCATGCTGGTGGCGGCCGATGTGGTGACCGGCACCATCGGCGGCGGCCACCTGGAGCTGCAGGCCATCGACCGCGCCCGGGCGCTGCTGGCCGGTGGCCTCACGGCGCCGCAGGACCAGGCGATCGCCCTGGGCCCCACGCTGGGCCAGTGCTGCGGCGGCAGCCTGGTGCTGCGCACCGCGCCGCTGGACGCTTCAGCACTGGCCGCCTGGCCGGACGAGCCGGCGCTGTTCTCGCTGCAGCTCCACGGCGCCGGCCATGTCGGCCGCGCCATCGTGCGCCTGCTGCACGACCTGCCCTGCACGGTGCAGTGGATCGATGGCCGCGGCAGCGAATTCCCCGCCGAGCCCGACCCGCCGCACATCGCCCGGCTGTGCGTGGATGCGGCCGAAGCCGAGGTGGACAACGCGCCGCCTGGCGGCTTCTTCCTGGTGCTCACGCACAGCCACGACCTCGATCTGGCGATCACCCAGGCCATCCTGCGGCGCGGGGATGTCGGCTACCTGGGCCTGATCGGCTCGGCCACCAAGCGTGCGCGCTTCACGGCACGGCTGCGCCAGCGCGGCATCGATGAAGACAGGCTGGCACGCATGACCTGCCCGATCGGCGTGCCCGGCATTCCGGGCAAGCAGCCGGCGCAGATCGCGGTGGCGGTGGTGGCGCAACTGCTGCAGGTGGCCGCGGCCAGGAGTGCGGTCAGTCCAGGCTGATCGGCGCGCGCTGCAGCACTGCCTGGTGCTGCTGGAACTCCTGCCGCACCAGCGCCGTGAAGCGCGCCGCGCTGCCGCCGAACGGCAGGTTGTCGGCGTTGCGCAGCAGGTCCTGCAGCACCGGGCCGTCCAGCACCTGGTTGACCAGTTGGTTCAGGCGCTGCACCACCCCCGGCGGTGTGCCGGCCGGCGCCATCAGGCCGAAGTCCGAGGCCAGGTTGGCCTCGGGCAGGCCCAGTTCGGCCCAGGTGGGCACCTCGGGCAGGCTGTCGAGCCGCTGCGGTGCGCCCACTGCAAGCGGCTTGAGCAACCCTTGGCGGATGTGCTGGCACCGGGCCGGTGGTCCACCTGCACTTGCACGCCCAGCAAGGGCGCCAGCTGCTCGGCCAGCGCGCGCAGCACCTGGTCACTGATGCCGCCTGGCGGGTACACCGGCAGGATGCGCACCGGGCCCGCGGGCCAGGCCAGCGGCCGCGGGCTGAAGCCCTGGGTCTCGCACAGCGCCAGCAGGTTGGCGTAGAGGCCAGGCGCCCCAGGCTGGCGCACCAGGATGAAGGCCTCGTCGCGCAGCGCGGTCAGCGCCAGCGGGCGCACCGCCGCGCCGGGGCGGTGCGCCAGCGGGTGGTCGATCGGCAGCGCCAGCAGGGCCGGCTCATGGAAAAGGGTCTCGAACAGCAGCCCCGGCGGCCGGCTGGTCGGCACGCGCAAGAAGCCGCAGTGCAACTGCTCGGCCTGCACCGCGTCGGTGATCTCGGCGGCATTGGCCTCGCGCAGGTCCAGCCCGATGTGGGGGTGCTGCTGGGGGCAGGCGCGCAGGGTGCGCGGCATGTCGGCGTGGGCGGCGGCCGAGCTGGTGAAACCCAGCGCCAGCCGCCCCTGCTCGCCCTGCGCCACCTGTTGCAGCCGGTCGCGCAGCGCATCGGCCCCCGGACCACCAACACGGACTTCACCGGCCGACCGCTGGCCAGCACCGCCACGCTGGCCTCCAACCAGCCGTCGGCGCGGGCCTATGTCGACCTGATCGAGGACTGGGTGCACACCGGCAAGGTGACCCTGGCACCCGGCCTGGCGCCGGTGACGACCTTCACCGAACGCGACATGTTCCGGGCGCAGGACCGTCCGCCGGGCGGCAGCAACGCAGCGGCCGACGCGGCCTGCCAGGCAGCGGGCGGCGGCAGCTTCTGCACCAACACCAACAGCCGCGTCCTGGGCGAAAACCCCAACGCCAACCCCAACGCCAGGATCTACCTGCAGGAGACCTGGGCGCGGCCCGACCTGATCAATGCACCCGGCGTCAAGCTGCCGCTCGACCTGGTGACGGCCCTGGCCACCTACGACCGCAACACGCCGGCGCCCAGCGACTACAACTCGCTGGAGGCCATGACCGCGGAGATGGCCGCGGCGATGCAGACCATCCGCGACCATGCCGACGACGACGGCAGCGCAGGCCTGGCCGGCGTCGTTCCGACCGGCCGCGCCTTCCTGCGGGCGGTGCAGGACGGCGTGGCCACGCGCGACATGGACGCCGCCAGCGCAGCCACCGACGGCCTGATCGACCTGTGGTTCAACGACGGCACCCACCCCAGCGCGCATGGGTCCTACCTGAGCGCGCTGACGCTGTTCGGCAGCATCACCGGTCTGGACCCGCAGTCGCTGGGCCGCAACGAGCAGGCCGCCTTCGACCTCGGCATCTCGCAGGCCGACGCCGCGGCGCTGCAGCGCATCGCCGCGCTGGAACTGGGCTTCCCGGCCGCCGTGCCCGAGCCGGGCCAGGCCGCGCTGCTCGTCGCCGGCCTGCTGGGCTTGGCGGGCTGGCACCGCCGCCAGGGCCGTCGGCCGGTGGCGTGAGACGCCTGCCAGACGCGCGCCTTCCCGCTGCCTGTCCTCGGGTCCCGGGCCAGCCTCCGGCCCCGGCCCCGCCCCAGGTGCATCCTCGACACCCTGCGCCATCGCCACGGCCTGCCGGCCGTGGCGGGCGTGCTGTTGCGGGCGCCGGGATACCCAGCGCGTGGTCTGGGCGGCGTCAGGCCTGGCCCAGGCGTGCCAGGCCCTCGGGGTCGATCACCCGCACGTTGTAGCCGGCCACCTCGATCAGGCCCTGGCGGCTGAAGCTGCGCATCAGGCGCGACAGCGTTTCCGGCGTGATCGCCAGTTGCGAGGCGACATCGCGCTTGCGGTCGCTGAGGCGCACGATGCCCTGGCCGTTGCTGCCCGGCAGCGGCACGCAGCGCTGGTGCAGCCATTGCGCCAGGCGGCCCGGCGCGTCCTTGTGCATCAGCTCGTGGGTGTTGACGGCCAGCGCCTGCACCTCGCGCGCCAGCCCCTGGATCAGCCGCTGCGCCAGGCCGGGGTGGCTGGCCAGCCGCGCCTCCAGCTGCTCGCAGGGCAGCTCGATCACGCTGGCCGGGCCCATCGCCTGGGCGTCCATCGCATGGGCGCCGTTCAGCCAGGCCGAGCTCAGGTCCAGCCAGGCCGGGCCGCGCACGATGCGCTCGGTGCGCAGCACGCCGTCCGACGTGCGCAAGCCCAGCGCCACCTCGCCGCTGCGCAGCGCCACCAGGGTGCTGGCGGCCGTGCTGCGGCACAGCACGCTCTGGCCGGCGGCCACGTGGCGCTGGCTGGCCAGGGCCGCCAGGGTGGCCAGTTCGTCGTCCGACAGCGCCGGTGCGCCGAGCAGGCTGCTCCACAGCGCCGCGTCGGCCAGGGCCGCGCCCACGGCCGGCCCGCCCAGCGCCCGCAAGGGCTTGGCCGCCGCGAGGGGCGCGTCGGCGGCGGCCCGGCGATCGGGGACGGCGGTGGCGTAGCTGTGTTCCATGCGGTGTCTTGCCCGGTTGTGGGATCCGCTCCTGGGATCCGGTGACCAGGGGTCCAAGCCCCTGACCGACCCTGGCGGGCATGCTCCCGCAAGTGCGCGCCGGGGGGCTTGCGCTGGATCAACGGGGCGGCGGCGGCCCGCCCAAGGCACGACGGCCACCCCGTTGCCGGGGTGGCCGTCGCCAGGACACGCCAGGCCGGCTGACGCCGGCACGCCGTCAGAAGCGGTGGCGGACGCCGAAGGCGTAGCTGTTGCCGCTGGACAGGCCGCTCTTCTTCTCGTTCATGTAGACGGCGTACAGGTCGGTGCGCTTGGACATCAGGTAGTCGTAGCCCAGGCTCAGGGTCTTCTGGTCGGCGCCCACGTCGGGCGACAGCTGGCCGTACTGCACCAGCACCTTGCCCAGGCCGATGCTGTAGTCCGCGCCCAGGCCCCAGACCTTGATGGTGTTGTCCAGCGTCTTGTTGTCGTTGCTGCCGTACTGGGCGTACAGCTTCAGCGGCGCCAGGTTGTACGACGCGCCCAGCTGCCAGGCGGTGGTGTCGGGGTTGAAGGCGCCGGTGCCCTTCTCCACCTTCTGCCAGGCGACGCCGGCGGCCAGCGGGCCGGCGAAGTACAGCGCGCTCAGGCCCAGGTTGCGCCCGCCGCTGCCTTCGCCCAGCGCGGCGTGGGCGGTGAAGCTCAGGCCGCCGAAGCTGGGGCTGGCGTAGCGCACCGAGTCGCTCCAGCCGGTGTCGCCCGAGACCTGCACGTCGCTGGCCTGGGTGCGCGGCGTGGTGCTGCTGGTGAACGTGTGGCGGATCGACGGCGAGAAGCCGAACGAATCACCGAAGCTGTTGAACAGCAGGGTGTTGACGAACAGCGAGGTGGTGTTGCGGCCCAGCGTCAGCGTGCCGGCGGCAGGGCTGGTCAGGCCGACATAGGCATTGCGCGCCCAGAAGGTGTCGCCGTCGAAGCGGCCTGCGGCGGCGGTGTCGCTGCGCATGAACGACTCCAGGGCATACACCGTGCTCATGCCGCCGCCCAGGTCCTCGCTGCCCTTGACGCCGATGAAGCTGGTGGTCATGTTGCCGCTGTTGACGTTCTTGCTCGACTTGGCGCCCGGCGCCTGCGTGGCGCCGAAGGACAGGTCGATCAGGCCGTACATCGTCACCGAGGGCTGGGCATGGGCGGTGGCGGCGCCGGCGGCGAGCAGGCAGGCAGCGACCAGGCGCAGGGGCGCGGAAGAGCGGGGCATCGGGACTCCGTGTCGTTGATGTTGGAAGTGCCGAGGCTAGCAAAGCCCGTGCCGCGCCAAGCTGACATGGGCCGCGGCTGTCGGTTGCCTGCAACGGTGCGGCGGGCCGCCGATCCGGTAGTCTGCGCAGCCGTGCCGTGCCGGGCCGCTGGTTGCTGCCGGCGCGTCCGCCAAGCCGACAAGGAGCCGCATGACCACCACCTGCCTTCAGGTCCGCCAGGACCAGCTCGCCACCACCCGCACCGTCGACGCGCCCGATGCACCGCTGGCGCCCGGCCAGGTGCGTGTGCGTGTCGAGCACTTCGCCTTCACCGCGAACAACATCACCTATGCCGCCTTCGGTGCGGCCATGCAGTACTGGCAGTTCTACCCGGTGGCACCGGATGCCGACGGCACGGCCTGGGGCTGCATCCCGGTGTGGGGCTTCGGCCGCGTGGTGCAGAGCCTGCACCCCGGCGTGGCGGTGGGTGAGCGGCTGTACGGCTACTGGCCGATGGCCAGCCATGCCGTGCTGTCGCCGGTGAAGCTGTCGGCCGCCGCCCTCAGCGACGGCGCGCCGCACCGCGCCGGGCTGCACGCGGTCTACAACCAAGTCCAGCGGGTCAGCGCCGACCCGTTCTACACGGCCGACAGCGAGGCCGCCCAGGCCCTGCTGCGCCCGTTGCTCCTGACCGCCTGGCTGATCGATGATTTCCTGGCCGACAACGGCTTCTTCGGCACCACCGATGCGGGCGCCCGCGGCCTGATGCTGCTCAGCTCGGCCAGCAGCAAGACCGCCATCGCCACCGCCGCGCAGCTGGCCAAGCGGCCCGAGGTCGAGGTCATCGGCCTGACCTCGGCCGGCAACGTCGCGTTCTGCCAAAGCCTGGGCATCTACAGCCGCGTGCTGGCCTACGACGGGCTGGATGCGCTGCCGGCCGATGCGCCGGCCGTCTATGTCGACTTCGCCGGCAGCGGCCCGCTGCGGCTGGCGATCCACAGCCGCTTCAGCCGCCTGGCCTACAGCTGCTCGATCGGCGGCACGCATGTCGACCAGCTCGGCGGCGCCAGGGACCTGCCGGGCCCGAAGCCGACGCTGTTCTTCGCCCCCGCCCAGGTGAAGAAGCGCCACGCCGACTGGGGCGCAGCCACCTTCGACCAACGTCTGGTGGGCGCCTGGCACAGCTACCGCCAGCAGGTGGCGGCGGCCAACCCGCCCTGGCTGGTGGTGCAGCAGCACCGGGGCGCCGCCGCGGTGCAGGCCGCCTATGCCGAGGTGCTGGCCGGCCGCGGCGACCCGCGGCTGGGGCACATGCTGGGGTTCTGATCCGCCGGCTCAAGCGGCCGCGTCGGCGCCGGCAAAGTCCAGCAGCACCTTCATCGCCTTGCTGCGGTCGCTGGCCAGTTCGAAGGCCTCGCGCGCCCGGCTCAGCGGGAAGGCGCCAGTCACCATCGGCGCCATGTCCAGCCGGCCGCTGTTGATCAGTTGCACCGCGAGCTTGAACTCGGCATGGAAGCGGAAGCTGCCGCAGATGCTCAGCTCCTTGGCCACCACCATGTTCTGCGGAATGCTGACGTCGCCACCCAGGCCCAGCTGCACCACCACGCCGCGCGGGCGCATCGCCTCCAGGCCGGCCCGCAGCGCCCGCTCGTTGCCGCTGCACTCCAGCATCACGTCGAACGTGCCCTTGCGGGTGGCGCCGTCGGCAGCGTAGCGCTGCAGCCAGTCGGTGTCGGTGGCGACGTTGATGGTCACGTCGGCGCCCATCGCCCGGGCCACGGCCAGGGTCGCGTCGGTCAGGTCGACCGCGGTGATCTCGGCCGCGCCGTGGATCTTCGCCGCCGCGATGCTCAGCGCGCCGATGGGCCCGCAGCCCGACACCAGCACGCGCTTGCCCAGCAGCGGCCCGGCGCGCTGCACGCCATGCAGGGCCACCGAGAAGGGCTCGGCCAGCGCCGCATGCTGCAGCGCCACGCCCGCGGCCACCGGCTCGCACTGCACCGCGTCGCACAGCAGCAGGTGGCGGAAGGCGCCTTCCACATGCGGGTCGCGCATCGCGCTGCCGTAGAAGCGCATGTCCAGGCACTGGTTGGGCAGGCCCTCCAGGCAGTGCACGCAGGCGCCGCAGGGCCGGCTGGGATTCACCGCCACGCGGTCGCCCGGCTTCACGGCGGTGACGCCCTCGCCCACCGCCCGCACCGTGCCCGCCACCTCGTGGCCCAGGATCATCGGCCGCTTGATGCGCACCGTGCCGAAGCCGCCATGGTGGAAATAGTGCAGGTCCGACCCGCAGATGCCGCCGAAGCCCACCGCCACCAGCACCTCGCCGGGGCCGGGGTCGGCGGCGTCCTGCACATCGACGCGCAGGTCGTCGGGGGCGTGGATCACCAGGCACATGCAGCGGTAGCGCATCGGTTCGTCTCCAGGTCGGGGTTGTTTGGTGTGATGATATGGTGATTCATCACAGTCCCCAGCGAGGGAAGGAGACACGCGTGAACCTGCTCGACCAGTTCGGCCTGAACGGCCGCACCGCCCTGATCACCGGCGCCAGCAAGGGCATCGGCCTGGCCCTGGCCACGGCCCTGGGCCAGGCCGGCGCGCGCGTGGTGCTGAACGCCCGGGGCGCCGACTTGCTGGCGCAGGCCGTGGCCGCGCTGCAGGCCCAGGGCATCAGCGCCCACGCCGCCGCCTTCGACGTGACCGAGGCCGACGCGGTGGACGCCGGCGTGGCCGCCATCGAGCGCGACATCGGCGCCATCGACATCCTGGTCAACAACGCCGGCATACAGCACCGCGGCACGTTTGCCGAGTTCCCGACCCACGCCTGGCACCGGATCACCACCACCAACCTCGACAGCGTGTTCCTGGTCGGCCGTGCGGTGGCGCAGCGCATGATCCCGCGCAAGGCCGGCAAGATCATCAACATCTGCTCGGTGCAGAGTGAACTGGGCCGCCCCGGCATCGCGCCCTACGCCGCCACCAAGGGCGCGGTGAAGATGCTGACCAAGGGCATGGCCATCGACCTGGGCCCGCACGGCATCCAGGTCAACGGCCTGGGCCCGGGCTACTTCAAGACCGAGCTCAACCAGGCCCTGGTGGCCGACGCCGACTTCAGCGCCTGGCTGTGCAAGCGCACGCCCATGGGCCGCTGGGGCGAGGTGCAGGAACTCGGCGGCGCCGCGGTCTTCCTGGCCAGCCCGGCCAGCAGCTTCGTCAACGGCCACATCCTGTACGTGGACGGCGGCATCACGGCCAGCCTGTGAGGCCGGGCCGGCCGGCGGCCGCTCAAGCCGCCGGCTTGCCGGCCTGGTAGGTGGCGGCGTCGACCTCGGTGCCGAACAGCAGCGCGTCGTTCAGCAGCCGGTCGTCGAAGCGCACCTCGACCTCTGCGCCAGGCCCGTAGAACCGGCAGAAGAAGCGGCGCGAGCGGTGCTCGAAGCGGACCATCACCTCCTCGAAGTCGTAGTCCATGTAGACGTCGCGGTCGCCCAGGTCGGCCTTCGAGATTCCCATCACTGTCCTCCGGTGCTGCGGATGTGGTCGTAGTAGGCGCGGCTCTGTGCCTCCAGCCCGGCCGCCCGCGGGTCACCGGCCGGCAGCTCGCGGTGCTGCTCGTAGAGCGCATGGCCGAGGCCGCCTTCCTTGCCGGTCTTGGCGGCGATCTCGGCATAGCGCTGCTCGCCCAGCACCGCCTTCGCATCGTCCGGCGGATGCTTGGCAAAGATCATTTCCGGCGTGTTGACCTGGATCTCGGCGAGCATGCCGGACTGCGTCTTGACCACGCCGTTGGCGCCGCTGTAGCCCAGGGCATTGGTGTCCGGCTTGAATTCGCCGACCTTGGCGCCGTGCTGCTTCAACAGTGCGACGGCCTGGTCGTACTGCGCCCGCTCGACGACGATGGTGTTGCGCGCCATGTCGCGCAGCTTGGACACCGGCTGGTTCTTCTCCACCAGTTCCAGCGCCTTGACCATCGCGCGTTCCCGCCCCTTCAGGTCCGCCGTCGCCACCCGGCCGCCGGTGGCCTGGGCAATCTGCTCGGCCAGCGCGTCGATCTCGGCCTTGGCCTGCGGCGCCTTGGCGTAGAGCTCGTCGAGCTGCTGCTCGACGGCGGACTTCGGCGCTGCCGGGGCCTTGGGCGGCGGCGCCTCGGCCATCGGCGGCGGCGGCGGCGGCGGCGGCGGCGGCGGTGCGCGGCGCGGTGCCGGCGCCGGCGCCGGCGCCCGGGGTGCCGGTGGCGCGGCCTCGGCGGTGCCGGCCTTGCCGCCGGTGCTGCCCTTGCCACCCTTGCCACCCTTGCCGCCCTTGGCCGCCTTGGCGCCCTTGAACAGCAGCGCGACGAAGGCCGCCACGCCGATCACGGCGATGGCCCGCGCCAGGTGCGTGGCGGCGGCGTCCAGGTCCTGCTCG
>Ga0208564_1001244_pt1 | contig 21610 bp, 9 predicted proteins | sample AD_UKC073_MetaG_FD_184439 | JGI IMG/M metagenome (GOLD analysis project Ga0208564, IMG submission 184439) | Active sludge microbial communities of municipal wastewater-treating anaerobic digesters from USA - AD_UKC073_MetaG (SPAdes) (version 2) | ecosystem: Engineered > Bioreactor > Anaerobic >... | reverse complement strand
GGAATCGTAGCTAGGTGGGCAGGGGATGAGTTTACTGCCGTTTTGCCAAACACCGACTGGAAAGAGGGCTTGGTAGTGTGCAGGGAGATCAGTCATTCCTGCAGCCAGATGGAGCCTGATCCAGTAGCGCCCAACATAGCCTTGGGGGTTGCCACACGCGCCACACTCGAGCAGAGTTTGAGAGACACGTGGATTGCGGCTGAGGACCGGATGTACACAAACAAGCTTGCAGGATCAACATCTGGCAGAGGAAGATTGCTCCATTCGCTGAGGCAAGCATTGGCTGAAAGCACACATGAGACGCAGCAGCATTCAAGCAGATTGCATTTTCTCGCCACTGAACTGGGGAAAGTCATGGGGCTTTCTGCAGGTGCCCTCGATGATCTAGCGCTGCTCGCGGACTTCCACGACATAGGGAAGATCGGGATTCCAGATGCTATACTTCAGAAGCCCGGTCCGCTCACGCCTCCGGAGTGGGACATGATGATGGCGCACCCTGAGATAGGGGCGAGGATTGTTGGTGGATGCTACGAACTGGAGCATATCGCAGACGCCATCTTATCCCATCACGAAAGGTGGGATGGCACGGGATATCCTAATGGGCTTGCGGGGGATGAAATTCCTCTGATCTCGCGGATCCTTGCAATTGTTGATGCCTATGATGCCATGACCAGTGACCGTCCTTATCGTACAGCGATGAGCAGGAAAGAGGCGCTTAAGGAGATACAGAGGTGTTCGGGAACGCAGTTCGACCCGAATTTGGTTGAGGTATTTGTGAAGATGATGGAAGAGATCGACTTGAAGGAGGAATACGAGAAGAACTGGTCTGAAGGAGACCCATACTGGCTGTGCACAACGCTTGACGAGTCCAAGCTTATTGGCGACGGTGGTTTTTGATCAGATCCTAATCCGGCAGTGTGACGCCGGTTTGACGAATTGCTGTTCACGTGATATCATAGCTGAGCAAAAGACTTATGCGTTAAGTTAAGATTTGCCATATATGTTTGCGCTCCCATGGTCTAGTGGCCTAGGACATCGCCCTTTCAAGGCGGTAACACGGGTTCGAATCCCGTTGGGAGCGCCATTATTATGCCCTTTTTTCATCTCTCCTTGGCCGTATGAGGAATGTCGGATCATCCTCGGGCTTCTCCTCTGCCTTTTCCCTGTGTTCAAGCGGGGCAACCTGCTACTGAGCCGTTGTGACGCCATATGACCCTCTTATCGGCAGATTCACTCAAACACTGTCAATTGTTGATTGCGGCGTGCACAGCACCGCCAGGGAGATTACGCTTCGTTCAACCTTGTTCTGGGACAGGCCGCTGACTATAGGGAACGAGTCTGGTTGGCATCGGCGCTTTCATCGCAAAGAATATCTGCTCCATTCCGGCGTTTGCGCGTTTATGGGCACAAGAGCAATCCTGCCAGAAACCTCTCGTGCCCAGCAGGCGCAGGCTTTGCTCCTGCGAGCAGAAGCAGTCAGCGAGGATATTTGATAGAGTTTGCAAGTGTAGTATAATAAGTTCTGGAAAGACACACATTTTTTATTTGACATCAGTGGGCAGAAGCTCTCCGAGGTTGGCTCAACGGATTGCCGATATGTGCCGATATATACAAATGGGCCCACAAATTGTACCGAATGCGTCGATTACCCTTCTTGAGCATGGCCAATGATCTGGAAGGAGAAGAAACCTGCTATGAAGGTGAATACGTCGCGTCTGCAATGTAGGATGATGCTGTTGATCCTGTTGATGGCTGTGCCATTGCTTGCAGCCAGTGTCCAAAATGGCTTTTCCCAGAGGAAGGCAATGGTTCAGCAGATAGAAATGCAAGGCCTTGATCTGCTAGGATATATGGAGTCAGCGATGAGCATGGGCCTGAAGCGGAACATCGAGACGATAGCGATGGTTGTGTTAGGGGAAGGGGAAGACTTCGATATCGAGGCCAAACAGCGAGCCATCGACAAGATCGTTGCTAAGACAGGAAACAGGTTGGACATAGCCATTATTGACGACCGAGGCAGGATTCTTGCTTCCTCCACAACTCAGTTCGACTCCGCATTACTCGCGGATAAGGAGCGCCTTCAGGAAGCGCTCCTTACAGGTCAGATCTCCTTCGGTGTGCATAAGCCGGACCATGCAGGCGGCAGGCCGGGGGTGCTTTTGTTATATCCAGTCTTCGACGCCGATAATAGTGCTACTTTTGTTGTTGCAGCGCTTCTTTATGAAGAACTGCTTTTTTCTTCCCTGAGCAACGTTGATCTTCCCGCTGATGTAGCTTTCGAACTCGTCGACCTCAATTGGGATGTTGTAGCGCATCGCGAGACATCTGATAGGGCTTTAGGCCTTACTGCAAGCCCAGACCTGGGCGATGTCAGGCAGAAACTGGCATTCAGTGTAGATGGAGGCTTGAGCGAGGTTAGCAAATGGGAGGACGGGGTCAAGCGCCTAGCGGGCATCAAGACAGTTACAGACTATCGCGGGAATCCTGTTTTCTATGTTACCGCCACTATGCCGATTGGGGCAGATCTGACCCGCGCGACGATTTTGTCCTTCTATCAAGTTGTGGTGATGCTTGGAGTATCGTTGATCGTTATTCCTGTAACATGGGGATTGATGAACAAGCAGTTTGTGGAACCAGTCAACAGACTGGTCGACTTGGCAGAAGATCTTGGAAGCGGCCACATGGATGCGAGGCACGGCGAACCCTACGAGGCGGGCGAGGTTGGCGAGCTTGCGAAGGCTTTCGATGAGATGGCGGAGGCGCTTAAGGAACGCAGTGAGGAGCTGGAGTATCTCAGTTTCCACGACAGTTTGACCGGAGCCTATAACCGCACTTACATCGAAAGCATCAGCGAGGAATTGGCTTGTGAGGAGAACCTTCCGACAACGATAATATTGGGCGATATCAATGGCCTGAAGATGGTGAACGATACCTATGGCCATCAGGCCGGAAACGAGCTAATAGTGAGGGCTGGCGCCATCATCCAGCAGTGCGTCGGGGATAGCGGCGTTGTTGCCAGATGGGGCGGTGACGAATTCATAATAGTCTTGCCCAACGCGCCCATGCGAAGCGGCCTCTTGCTGTGTAACAGGATACGTTCGGCTTGCGAGTCGTCCGGCCATTATCCGGCGGCGCCAAGCATAGCTTTGGGTGTTGCCACCCGGATGGCTGCCGAACAGTCGATAATGGACACGCTTGTGAGCGCCGAAAGCCGTATGTACAGGAATAAATTCCTCGACACGTCATCAGCCAGGGGCACTCTGCTTTACTCGCTCCGAAGGGCTCTCGCGGAAAGCACCCATGAGACGGAAGAGCACTCCAGCAGAATGTGCTTTCTCGCTCTGGAGTTGGGCAGTATGATTGGCCTGTCATCCAATACCTTGGACGACCTGGCTATCCTCGCGAGTTTCCACGACATAGGGAAGATCGGGATACCCGACAGTATCTTGCAGAAGCCCGGGCCTCTCACTGATGAAGAATGGAAGGTGATGAAGGCTCATCCAGAGATAGGCGCCAGGATTGTGGGGGGATCATACGAGCTTTCGCATATTTCGGAATCCATTCTCTCCCATCACGAGAGGTGGGATGGGGAGGGGTACCCTGAGGGGGTTGGCGGAGACGAGATACCGCTTATCTCCCGAATCCTCGCGATTGTCGATGCGTATGACGCGATGACCAGTGATCGGACATACAGAAAAGCCATGTCGAGGGAGGAAGCTTTGGCCGAGATAGCGCGTTGCTCCGGAACTCAGTTCGATCCCGACTTGGTGGAGATGTTCCTCACTATGATGGAGGAGATGGCCAGGTCGGAGGAGGACGAGATGGACTGGTTGACTGCGGGGATGCAGTGGTACGAAGGTTTGGGCGACTGTGATTCCGGCGTGCCCAAGATGCCCGAAGATGAAGCGTAGTGGGCATCGCGGCGTCCGGGCCATGGGCCCGGACTTGCCTTTTCAGCCCGGTGTGCTAACTCCGCTCTAGCTCCCTGAGTGCTCTCATGATCTCCGGTGCGAACTGCTGTTTTCTTGACACTACGCCCGGCAGCCAGAACGATTCTGCTCCCGCTTCCACCCCGGCGTGGCCGAAGGCGCGCTCTGCCAGGCTTGCGTCACGCGCTGTCCACAGTATTTCTGAACCGTCTGCCGCCACATCTGTGAGCATGAGCGCTACCATAGCGTAGCCTGCATCTTCCATAAGGCTTCGCGTGGCGTCTAGAAGTTGGCGCTTGAGGTCGGAGCTGAACCCTCCGGAAGTGGTAGCCTGCCCTATCCCCACTTTGAACTTGCCCACAGTAAACTCCTTGAAGTCGGATCGCAGTATTTCGGCGGGATCGGCGTCTTCTATATGGGTCTTCGCCGTGAGCACCAGATCGGCGAGGCTCTTCAGGTCGACGTCGGCTCCTGAGGCCAGGCGTTCCGCTTCCAGCCTGTCTTGGGGTGTAGATGTGGGCGACTTGAAGGCCAGGGTGTCGGAGATGATTGCGGATGCCAATAGTCCTGCCAGGGCAGGGCTGAGGGTGACTTTGTTCTGGCGCGCCAGGGCGCTTATTATCGTCGAGGTGGATCCCCATGGCCTGTTCACGAAGAGTATGGGATGATCTGTCTCAATCGACCCTATTCGATGGTGGTCGATCACTTCCAACACTACGGCCGTGTCGATCCCTTCCACTGATTGGGTTTTCTCGTTGTGATCCACCAAGATCACTCGCTTGCGGGGAGGGTCGGCCAGATGGTTTCTGCCGATCATGCCTGTGGGTCTTCCGTGCTCGTCCATGACCGGATAGAGCTTGAACGGGCGAAGCCTCATTTCCTCTCTCACTTCTGACACCAGGTCATCAAGGGTGAATGTGGCCACGTCGGCGCTTGTCATCACTTGGTCTACGGGGACTGCCTGCCACAGAAGCCCGAGGCAAGCGAGGGTGTCTGCTGCCGTTGACAGCACGGATGTGCCGCGCGAGCGCGCCAGTTCGAGCGTGTCGCGGGAGACGGGGGCCCGATGGGCATCTGTCACTACGAGCACAGCGACCCCCTCTTCGACTGCGATTCGCTGGAGGTCGGGCCTATCGGAAACGATCAGCATGTCGTGGGGGGTGATGGCGCGACGGGCCCAATCTATTCCGATGTCGCCCACGAATACTCGGCCATCGAACTCGGGCTGGCCTTCTGCTACGAGTTGGGCGTCGAGGGCGCTCACGAGGTTTTTTATGGGGAACGAATAGTGGCTTCTCTTTGCTGAGGCGTTAAGCTCGGCCCTGGCGATATCGCCCAAGGTGGCAAGGCCCTGAAGCTTCCCGTCCTCGTCCACAATGCATGCCGTGGCTGCCCTCGTCTCGAGCATTTGCTTCCATACTTTTCGCAAGGGAGAGCCTGTACGCACCAGCATAGGGCTGTCAAACTGCACGTCTGACACCTGCGGATAGATGTTGGGCAAGAACTGAGGCGGTTCGAACCCGAATGTCTCGAGCACGGTGGCTGTTTCATGGTTGACAGGCCCAGACCGCGCAGGCACGTACTTTGAAGGAAAAGTTTCCCCGCAGCTCGCCGGTGTTTCAGGTTCCTCTGTTGTGTGGGTGCTCGCGTGGGGGCTATCCCAACCTGCCAGCGCGTTCTTGATTTCCGCATAGGCTACTGCCGACACTATCGAATCGCAGTCGGGATTTTTGTGGCCAATAATGTAGACTCTTTCCGCGGCTGATCTTTGCATGTGAATATCACCTATGTTTCATGGAATTCTATAGACAATTTCCGGCGTGTTTCGTTTTTTCTGCGTCTGTCCTTGATTGAGAGGGCCCGATCGCTTCTTCGAAGCTGTTTTTCAGGAGGCTCACTGAGATTTGCTGCTCAGACCGGGTAACCCGCCTGCGATGGAATCGCCTTGATACACGTATTTTACATGATTTTTGCGGCAGTGTTTATCACTTTTCAGATGGAGTGTGTGATAAGTAGGCAAGAGTGCAGTTGGGAGTCGGGGGGATGGTCGACGCAAAAAGGTCAATTGAGGCTCAAAAAAGAAGTGTGTGGTGGGAAAGGAGCAGGGCTTGCCAACGGATCTGGCTAAATTGGAGTCATATCCCAGAAGGTGTGCCGATTACTTGCCTTCGCTGAAAGACTGACTGCGTACTCGAAAACGTGTCTGGAGCACCAATGAAAGCCGCTCATTGCCAACAATTGATTCTACGGTCCTCTCATATGCAACTCATATTTTCTGGGCGGTGTTCGTGCCGTAGCCGCTTGGGAAGGCAGGCTGTAGGGGGATGGCACGGGTTGCGATTCGCTTGCATTCGCAGGGCTGACATAGTATAATACTATCCACAAGCAAGATACAGGAATGGGGCAATAGCTCAGCTGGAAGAGCACCTGCGTCACATGTAGGGGGTCACAGGTTCAAGTCCTGTTTGCCCCACCATTCTTTATCCAGGGCACGCGCCCTGGTTTTTTTACGCACGGATCTGGATGTTGCGTTGGGCCTCCTGTTGGGATCCCCGAGGGCTTCGCAGTCTGGAGCTTCTACATTCTACTTCTCTTTCCATCCTTTGAAAAGGCCTGCCAGGCCGCCTATTCGTTCTCTTTTCCGCGCTGGTGCGCGGCTTGTCTCGGCCGTGTCGGCTTTCGGGGAGATCACGGGTTCGGGGACCTTTGGGGTTATGCCCTCCAGTATGGCCTTGGGGTTTTCTTCAAAAAGCTCTGTGGCTGTTTCTTCCCCCATCAGGCTGGCTGTTCGTTGGCGGGCTTGGGGTAGGAGTCTGCTGTAGGCTGTGGGGCTATGGGCATCGGAGGCTATGAAATGGCACATGCGCCTTTTGAGGATGGTGAGGGCGCCCTGTTCCGCGATTGAACCGTAGGCTCCTACTATGCTTCCTGCGTCGAGTTGGACGAGAACTCCCATGTTGATAAGGCGGCACAGCAAGTCCATGTCTTGCGACAGCTCGTGGTTTCTCTCCGGATGGGCGATTATCGGCACGTAGCCATATGCCTTGAGCTCGAAGAGAGTGGCTTCTGTATAATCTGGAACTGCTAACATGGGGAGCTCCACTAGGACATGTTTGCCCGTCCCTCCTAGCACAGGGATGCCGCCTCCATCGAGGACCTCGCGCACTCCGGGGTCGAGCAGTATTTCGGCGCCCATGGCAAGCTCAACTTTTGATGCTTCGCTGTCACGTGCGGATGCTGCCGCGAGCTCTTGGAGGCCCAGGGCAATCTGGGGCGTTCGGGGCGAGCTGGGGTATGAAGCGCAATGGGGGGTTGCGACAATCAGGGTCACGCCTGCCCCGGCTGCTGCTCGAAGCATGTCTATGGATTCGGATATGTCGGCGGCGCCGTCATCTATTTTGGGGATTATGTGCGAGTGTATGTCTATCAATGTGTACCCCCCTATTTCGCCAGCATTTGAAGGATATCGCCGATACGAATTGATGCGAAAGCAAGAAGGATTTCACTGCACAGATATAGTATACTAATAAATGCACAATAAAGCAGAGCCATCGGGAATTCGCTGTGGCGGTATTGCGGGGCCTGACAGTTTCAGGTCTGCGTAAGTGACGCCGCAGTGCAGATTTTTTCGCCATATCTAGCAATGCATTTCCTCTATTGGATACTACTGTTACATAGTATATAATACACTCCGAGGTTTCTCATTACGAATAGAGCCGCTGCAGGTGCGGCGTTTGACTTGTAGGGGAGGGCGACGTTTTTGCTGTTTCCATGGAAGAACGGGAAACGCGACGAAGAGGAACACGATCCAGAACAGGCTTTGATATCTTTATACAGCCCAAAGTCGCTTGCGAGTGAAGCTTATCGGATGCTCCGGACGAATGTTCACTTTTCCAGCGGTGGCGAGTCCATCCGAGTGTTGGAGGTCACGAGCTCCTTCCCCGGAGAGGGAAAGTCCCTCACCGCCTGCAACCTGGCGATAACCTTCGCACAGGCGGGCGAGTCGGTTGTGCTGATAGATGCCGACATGCGGCGGCCCACTGTGCACGAGAAGTTCGAATTGCCGCAGTCGCCGGGCCTTTCTGAAACCATAGTCACAGGGAAGCACGGGGACTTCTTAAAAGACGGACCGGTGGAGGGCCTCAGGATTATAACTGCGGGCACGATCCCGCCCAATCCTTCTGAGCTGCTCCACAGCGACCGTATGATCAAGTTTCTTGATGACATGAAATCCATAGCTGACCTCGTGATCATCGATGCCCCGCCGGTGCTGGCTGTCACTGATGCCCTGGTTCTTGCGCCGCGGGCGGATGGTGTGATTTTGGTGGTCAGTATGCTGAAGTCTGATAAGCGCGCTGTCAAGCACGCTGTGGAGGCGCTCCAAGCTGTAAACGCCAAGGTCCTGGGAACGGTCATCCGCGGCGTCGCGCCGCCCAAGGGCAAGTACGGCTACAAGCACTATTACAATGATTATTACTATTATTACGACTCGGGCTACGGCTCCGATGAGTCGGCAAAGGGGACTGCGACAAAGTGAGTTGGGGCAAGTGTGCATCTGAGAGAAACAAGAGGACGCTCGTTGCTGCAATAGTATGTGCTTTGGTCGTGGCTTTCGGCCTGTGCGGAGCCGTTCCGGCGTCGGCGGGCGACGGTGGACAGGTCGGCAAATCGAGCGGGTCGGCCCAGTATCTTCTGGGTTCCGGGGATGCGATAAGGATCTCTGTTTTCGGTGACGACCAACTGACTGTCACGGCGCAGATTGGGCCCGATGGGCTTGTTTTTGTTCCGCTTGCGGGAGCGATCAAGGTTTCCGGTAAGACTGTAGAGCAGGCAAGGGCCGATATCGCCCGTGCTCTTTCGGCTTACATCAAGAATCCCGATGTTACTGTCACTATAGTTGATTACCGGAAGGTCCGTATTGTGGTGGTGGGCGAGGTCATCCGGCCGGGGATGTATGAGGCGCCCGACGGGTCGGGGGCCTTGACGGCTATTGCTCTTTCTGGGGGCCTCACGGAGCTTGCGGATGTCGACGGCATCGTCGCTGTTGACGGAGGGACGCACCCGGTGGACTACTCCGGGATAGTCGCGGGAAGTGCTGCCGATGTTGCTCTCTCAGATGGCGCGGTTGTCCATGTCCCCAGGGCGGTCAGGCAGATCCTCGTGCTCGGGGATGTTGCACGGCCCGGATCGTACGGTGCGCCCCGGGGCGGGTCCATGAGGCTGCTTGATGCGGTGGCCGCGGCTGGCGGGGTTTCCGGCGATGCCCGCAGAGCCCAGGTTGTATGGAGCGGAACGCGCGATGGGGCTCAAGAGAGCTTCGCTGTATCTTTTGGCGCGTTGATTGACGCTCCCGGTTCTGAATCAAACATCTTGCTCGCTTCAGGCGATGTCATATTCGTCTCCGAAGCCCCGGAGCAGGCGTCCGTCATCGGTGAGGTGGCGAGGCCCGGGGTTTATCCCATAAGCGCCGATACTACTCTTCTCGATCTTCTTGCTATGGCGGGAGGCCCCAGCGTACGCGCGGACCTCGGGAATGTGAGGGTTTACGCTGGAGGAAGCCCCGCTGATGGTGCTTCTTTTGAACTTGCCGACGGGGACCTGGCATTTGCCGGGGATGTGAAGGCCAACCCCAAGGTGGCCTCCGGCGCGGTTGTGGTCGTTCCAAGCTCGGTTCTGCGTGTCCAGGTAGCGGGGTATGTTGGGCGTCCGGGCCAGGTGGAGCTGGAGCGGGAGGCTACCGCGGTTGATGCCATCGTTGCTGCAGGTGGGATCCGCGAGGACGGGGACGGCAGCAAGGTCGTGCTCACCCGGAGGTCGGACGGGGCCTCTGCGGTGCGCGAGATAGATATTGAAGGAATATTGGGCGGGCAGGTTGCCCAGACCGATGCGCCCAGCCTTTCCGACGGGGACGTGCTCTTCGTTCCCCAAGCCGTGCAGCGCTTGACGGTGCTCGGGGAGGTGGCGCGGCCAGGGGTGTACCCCGTAGAGCGTGGAGCTACTCTTATGGACGTGATTGCTGCTGCGGGCGGACCGACAGAGAAGGCCGACATGGGGGCTGTCAGGGTGTACGACGGCGGGAACGCGGCGGAAGCCCAAACCCTTGAGCTTGCAGATGATCGCCTAATCTTTGAGGGAAGCATCAAGTCGAATCCCCCTGCCCGGGCGGGCCAGGTGGTTGTGGTTCCGTCCATGTCCATCCGTGTGTTGGCCACTGGGCATGTTATGCGGCCGGGGTCGGTCGAGCTTCGCCGGGGGGCGACGGTCCTCGATGTGATTGCCGAGGCAGGCGGGATCAGGGACGGCGGGGATGGGACTCGCGTCGTGCTGACCCGGGCAGGCGGCGAGGGCTTCGTGGAGATAGATGTTGAAGGTATTTTGGAGGGCAGGCCCGGTGCGGGTCCTGCTCCGGTCATTTGCGAGGGGGATGGGATATACGTTCCCCAGGTAATCTCGCAAGTTTCAGTGCTGGGCGAGGTGGCGCGGCCAGGGACTTACCAGGTGGGCGCCGATACTACTCTTCTCGATCTCCTTGCTATGGCGGGAGGCCCCAGCGTTCGCGCGGACCTCGGGAATGTGAGGGTTTATGCTGGAGGAAGCCCCGCTGATGGTGCTTCTTTTGAACTTGCTGACGGGGACCTGGCATTTGCCGGGGATGTGAAGGCCAACCCCAAGGTGGCCTCCGGCGCGGTTGTGGTCGTTCCAAGCTCGGTTCTGCGTGTCCAGGTAGCGGGGTATGTTGGGCGTCCGGGCCAGGTGGAGCTGGAGCGGGAGGCTACCGCGGTTGATGCCATCGTTGCTGCAGGTGGGATCCGCGAGGACGGGGACGGCAGCAAGGTCGTGCTCACCCGGAGGTCGGACGGGGCCTCTGCGGTGCGCGAGATAGATATTGAAGGAATATTGGGCGGGCAGGTTGCCCAGACCGATGCGCCCAGCCTTTCCGACGGGGACGTGCTCTTCGTTCCCCAAGCCGTGCAGCGCTTGACGGTGCTCGGGGAGGTGGCGCGGCCAGGGGTGTACCCCGTAGAGCGTGGAGCTACTCTTATGGACGTGATTGCTGCTGCGGGCGGACCGACAGAGAAGGCCGACATGGGGGCTGTCAGGGTGTACGACGGCGGGAACGCGGCGGAAGCCCAAACCCTTGAGCTTGCAGATGATCGCCTAATCTTTGAGGGAAGCATCAAGTCGAATCCCCCTGCCCGGGCGGGCCAGGTGGTTGTGGTTCCGTCCATGTCCATCCGTGTGTTGGCCACTGGGCATGTTATGCGGCCGGGGTCGGTCGAGCTTCGCCGGGGGGCGACGGTCCTCGATGTGATTGCCGAGGCAGGCGGGATCAGGGACGGCGGGGATGGGACTCGCGTCGTGCTGACCCGGGCAGGCGGCGAGGGCTTCGTGGAGATAGATGTTGAAGGTATTTCAGAGGGCAGGCCCGGTGCGGGCCCTGCTCCGGTCATTTGCGAGGGGGATGGGATATACGTTCCCCAGGTAATCTCGCAAGTTTCAGTGCTGGGCGAGGTGGCGCTGCCAGGGGTGTACCCTGTGGGCCGGGGCGCCACGCTGATGGATGTGATAGCCGCTGCAGGCGGGCCCACCCAGCGGGCAGACCTTTCTCAGGTGAGGATGTATGAGGGCGGGGAGGCGGCTTCGGGGGCGATCCTCGAGGTTGCCGATGATTCCCTGATTTATACCGGGGACATTTGCGACAACCCGAAGGTTGCTGCCGGGAACGTTATCGTTGTGCCGGCAGGCACGATCAGGGTTCATGTTGCCGGGCATGTGGCCCGTCCGGGCAGCTACGAGCTGCGAAGGGGTGCGGGGGTTCTCGAGGCCATAGTTGCGGCAGGGGGCATCGGTGTGTCTGCGGACGGTGCCAGGGCTGTTCTTGTGGCCCAATCAGACGGCGAGGTTCGCGCTTTGCAGGTGGACATAGACTCCATTTTGGCGGGGAAAGAGAAGGGCCCTGTGCTGCTAGATGGAGACTCGATCTTCGTTCCGGAGGCCAGTGCCCAAGTGGTGGTGTTGGGCGAGGTTGCCCGCCCCGGCGCTTACAGGCTCGCCAACGGAGCGCGGCTGCTCGATGCCATCGGTGCTGCAGGGGGGCCGTCCACCCGGGCTTCTTTGGAGAAGGTAGTCATCTATTCGGGAGAGGACTTCTCCTTTAGGTCGGATGTGGCCTTAGGCTCGGGGAAGACGATTGATGCCAAAGACAACCCGGTTCTGGGCTCGAGCGACGTTGTTGTCGTAGGGAGCCGTGCGATTACTGTGAGCGTGGCGGGCGGAGTTGCAAGGCCGGGCATATACGAGCTTGCTGCGGGCGCTAAGATCCTTGACGCCATTTCGGCGGCCGGGGGAGTCGCCTCTTCAGGCGAGGAACGGGCGGTTACCCATGCCCGGGCCCTAGATGGCTCGGCTGTCTCGGGGATCGATCTTGATTCAATAGGCCGGGATCCCATGTGCGAGGCAAATAGCGTTTTGGCTGATGGGGACGTGATTTACGTGCCTGAGGCTGAGCGGCGCGTGGCGGTGCTCGGCGCTGTGGCGAGGCCCGGGGTCTATGCGGTTGGCGATGATCCAACGCTTCTTGAAATTCTGGCGGCTTCGGGAGGGCCAGCGCAAGATGCCGATCTTACGCGGGTAAGAGTATACTCTGGTATACCTGGTTCGTTCGTCGATCTCTCTTTGGCAGACCGTGAACCTGTCTACCTGGGAGATGTGACGGCGAATCCCGCGATCGATGCAGGCTCTGTAGTGGTTGTCCCGAGCCGTTCTATTCGTGTATATGTTGCGGGGCATGTTGCGCGGCCTGGGCTGGTCGAGCTGATGCAGGGGTCGACTGGGCTTGATGCGATCGCCGCGGCAGGCGGTGTGAGTGCTCAGGGGGACGGATCCTGTATTGCTCTCGCCCGTAAGGGGGCTGCCATGTCCGAGATAGACATGGAGGCTGTACTTGCGGGAGAGGCGGACGATGTTCTGCTTGCAGAGGGGGATGCACTCTTCGTGCCTGAGGCCGATCCCGGGCAGGTAGTAGTGCTCGGCGAGGTCGCCCGCCCCGGGGCGTACAGGTTGCCCCGTGGGGCGAAGCTGCTCGATGCGATAGGGGCTGCGGGCGGAGCGACGGAAAAGGCTCTCCTCGAAAATGTTCGGATTTTTTCAGAAGGAGTTTCTGAAGGATATTGCAATATATCAATATTAGAAGGCAATTCGATCGAACCATCTCATAATCCCCAGGTTTCCTCCGGTGATGTGATAGTCGTTCCCAGCGGTGCGGTGAAGGTCAGTCTGATCGGTGCTGTTGCGAGGCCTGGGGTGTACGAGCTCCCGCAAGGATCAAGGATCCTTGATGCCCTGAGCGCTGCGGGAGGGATCGGGCAGCAGGGTGACGGGACGCAGGTTATCTGTTCTTCGGCGTCTGGGCCCGTGGATGTGATGCGGCTTGTGGCTGCGCCGGGAGCAGAAGCCAACAGTCTCCTTTCTTCGGGGGATGTGATCTATGTTCCCGAGGCAAGGCGGCAGGTTGCGGTGCTTGGAGAGGTGGCCAGGCCGGGTGTGTATGCGCTGCCATCTGAGGCCACGCTCATGGACGCGCTGGCCGCTGCCGGCGGGCCGTCAAAGCATGCGGCCCTCGATGGGGTGAGGGTGTATGAAGGCTCCGATGTTCGGGGCGGGGCCAGTCTGGATGTTGCAGATGAGAAGCTCCTCTACTCGGGTGATGTTAAGGCCAATCCGAAGCTAGGGGCGGGGCAGATCGTGGTGGTGCCCTCCGGCGCCATCAGGGTGCAGGTTGCAGGGAGTGTTGCCCGCCCAGGCGAGGTAGAGCTTGCGAGAGGGGCTACGATTATAGAGGCGGTCACAGCTAGCGGAGGCGTCAGGCTTGATGGAGACGGTGCTGCGGTTGTGGTGACTCGTCGTGGTGGCGGCGCCAATGTGGTCGATGTGGACGAGGCGATGGCGGGCGGGACGGAGCCGATGGCCCTTTTGGACGGGGATGTGGTCTACGTTCCGCAGCGGTCCGGGGAGATTGTGGTCCTCGGTGAGGTGGCACGGCCGGGAGGTTACTCGCTTCCGAAGGGCGCGAAGCTCTTGGATGCCATTGCCGCGGCAGGGGGGCCCACTAGCAAGGCTTCTTTGGAGGATGTGACTGTTTACAAGGGTGGCGTTATTGTAGAAGGCATCGGTGCTCCTATCGGCGCGGGAAAAGCGCTCTTTTCGGGGAAGGTTACTGAAAATCCCGAGGTGCGCCCCGGGGATGTGGTCCATGTTGCATCTAGATACATAACTGTCTCGGTTTTCGGACGAGTGGCAAGGCCGGGAACGATGGAGCTTCCCAAAGGGGCACGGGCGCTGGATGCGATCGGAGCTTGCGGGGGGATCCTTGCAGATGGCGACCATACTCGGATCAGCTTGACGCGGAGCGGGGCCGAAGGCCCGGCCGATGTCATAGACCTTGAGAAGGCTCTTCGCGATCCGGGAGGAAGTATGGCGTTATGCGATGGGGATCTGCTCTATGTTCCACAGGCTACGAGGCAGGTTGCGATAATGGGAGAGATACTCCGTCCCGGGGTCTACAGTTACGTGCCTGATATGACTCTCATGGATGTGCTGGCGATGGCCGGGGGGCCCACCCGTATGGCGGATCTTGAAGGTGTAAGGGTCTACCGGGGGGAGGATGCCAGTGATGTGCTGACGCTTTCGGTTGCAGATGACCGTCTGAGGTTTGCGGGAGACATCAAGAGTAATCCGAAGGTGCGGCCCGGGGATATTGTGATGATTCCGTCGGGGGCTATACGTATACAGTTGGCGGGGCACGTGGCCCGCGCAGGTGAGGTCGAGGTCCGCAAGGGCGCAACGGTTCTGGACGCCATCTCCGCCGCAGGCGGGATCGGGGCCTCGGGGGACGGGACCCGGGTGGTGGTAACCCGGGCAGGGGCCGAGGCGCGGGAGGTAAATGTGGATGCGCTTCTTGCCGGGGACGGGGCCGAGGCACCTGAGGTATGCGAGGGTGATGTGATCTTCGTTCCCGAGGCCAACCGGAAGGTTGCGGTTATGGGGAGCGTGCTCAGGCCGGGGCTGTATGATTTTAAGCCCGGGATGAGGCTTGTGGATGCGCTCGCTATGGCCGGAGGGACTACGGCCGCTGCCAATCTAGGCAAGGTGATGGTCTACTCGGGAGATGAGGCGGCATCGATCGCGCTTGGAGGAAGCCCTTCATCAAAGGGGACGTTGATCGACCCTACGAAGGGGAACAACCCTCAGCTTCAGTACGGGGATATAGTAATAGTCCCGCAGGCGCAGACCGTAAATTGGAGCCAGATTTCTGCGATGCTTACCATCGTTAACCAGCTGATGAACATATTCACGCGGTAGGGAGGACGACCGGTGTACGAGGAAGAGATAAGTCTTCAAGAGTTGTGGCAGACGCTGATGAAACGAAAATGGCTCATAATCGGTATCACCGTGTGCGCCATGGTCGTCGCTTACTTCGCCAGCCGCGCGATGACGCCCATATACGAGGCGGAAACGACTTTTATGGTGAAGACGAAGGGTTCGGGGCTGGCCCTGCCCTTTGATGATATGGGGCTCATGGGTTCCACTCAGAATATCGGCAGGAACTATGTACAGGTATTGAAGAGCAGGACGATTATGGAGAAGGCCCTTGAGAAGCTGGGGAAGGTTCCGGGGGTGGATTGTCCTGACTTGGATTCTCTTGAAAAGGCGGTTTCGGCTCAGCTCATAGCCCAAACTGACGCCATAACCATCAAAGTTCAGCTTCCTGACAGGGAGTTTGCGCGGGATCTTGCGGATGCTCTTGTTGATGTGCTGATGGAGCACAACAAGGAGATGAACAGTGCTGCTACGCGGACTGCCAGGGAATACCTTGAGGAGCAGCTTGAGGTCTCCAATGCGCAGCTGAGGCAGGCCGAGGAGAGCATGCTTGCCTTAAAGTCGGGGCGGAAGATTGTGGAGCCCTCTTTGGAGGCGCAGGCGCAGATCAAGAGGATTGCGGATCTTCAGGCCGAAAGGGCCAGCGCAGATGTGGCCTTAGGCGAGCTTCAGGCTAAGGTGGGGAAGATCCGGGAGCAGCTCGCAGGAATCAGTGATACGGTGGTTTCTTCTGAAACTGTGGTGGAGGATCCTGTGGTGGCGCAGTACCGCAGGAAACTTGCTGAGCTCGAAGTGGCGCTTGCCACGGCGAAGGAGAAGTATACTGATCAGCACCCTGAGGTGCAGCGGCTCACAGCTGAAATCGCCGAGGTGAAGGCGAACTTGAACTCTGCGGTTGCCCGTGTGGTGGGGACTCAGACTGAGACTCCGAATCCTATGAGGCAGGGATTGCTTGGGCAGATAGTTGAGGCGGAGAGTAAGATGGCGGCCCTGAGGGCGCAATCGGACGCGTTGGGACGGATTATCGCCATTGAGGAGGAAAGGCTCTCCAAGCTACCTGAGAAGGAATTGGATCTTGCGAGGGTGACTCGGGATCTCGAGGTTGCCCAGCAGATATACATTATGCTTCGGACTAAGTACGAAGAGATGCGTGTTACGGAACAGATGCAGATATCTGATATTTGGAGAATCGATCCGGCGGCTTTGCCGAAGGTGCCCGTGAAGCCGAGGAAGACGTTGAATACGGCGATCGCGGGGATCCTCGGGGTTTTTGTGGGTGTTGCAGCTGCTTTCATTGTTGAAGGCACCGATGTTTCGCTGAAGTCGGCGGAAGAGGTGGAGGCGGTTTTGGGGCTTCCTGTATTGGCGACCATACCGATACATGTGGGGCCTTTGGCTGATAACAACTATAATTCTTACCACTATTCACGCTCTAATCACGGTACGAAACGATCAAAGGAAGACAAGTAAAGCCGGAATCTGCTTACTGGACGAGCATGGTTGCCGTTTGCAGGCTGTGGCAGTAACTTGCGCTCCGTTGCCTGACGCTTATCCCGGCAAGGTTCGGGTTGCCTGAACTTTGCGGCAGAAACTGACTTATGACGAGCTTGATGGGCTTTTGGGGATGGGCATTGCCAAGTTTCAGGCAGCGGGGCTTTGTCATCGAAAGGACGTGTCGGCGTGAAAAACGTACAGCAGAGAATAGCTAAGGCCCTGTTTGTTCTACTTGATGGGGCGTTCATGGTCGGCGCGGACCTGTTGGGGCTCGCGGTGAGGTTTGAGATGTCTATTCCCGTGGAAAGCCTCACAGCGTGCGTTAGGAGCTGGTCTGTTACTGTTCCCCTGAGGCTTGCCGTGCTGGGGCTTTTCGGGATGTACCAGAGGCTGTGGAGATACGCGAGTGTGCGGGATCTCGGGGCGGTGGCTGCGAGTGTGAGTTTGGGGTATCTGGGCGTGTTGACGCTGGCAAGTCTGGTGCCGCAGATGGCGTGGTCGCGTGGGGCGATGCTCGTGTCGTACCTGCTGGCCGTCTGTTTTGTGGGGCTGAGCAGGTTCTATTTGAGGATCAAGGTGGAGCTCGCCAGGACGTTTAGGCGGCCTGGGGCAAGGGGGGCCGATGCTTCCGGGAAGGCAACCCAAGTGGCCAAAGTCCTCATCGCCGGCGCGGGGTCGGCAGGGGTGATGGTAGCCAAGGAGCTTGCGGCCCATCCCGAGATGGGCAGGGTTGCTGTGGGGTACGTAGACGACGATCCGGCAAAGGCAGGCGGGATGGTTTTGGGCCTCCCGGTGCTCGGTTTTGGGCGAGATATCCCGAGGATAGTCGAGGAGCGGCAGGTTGATGAGGTGATTATCGCTATGCCTTCTGCCGGTGGACAAGCTATCCGGGATGTTGTTGCCACATGCAGGCAGCTTGGTGTGAAGATTCAGACTCTTCCGGGGGTATATGAGATTGTGGACGGGAAGGTCAGCCTGAAGCAGCTTCGGGATATTCAGATAGAAGACCTCTTAGGGCGGCCGCCTGTGTATATGGATATGGCGAGGATCGGGGAGTATCTTCATGGCCGGAAGGTCCTGATTACCGGGGCGGGAGGCTCCATAGGGTCAGAGATATGCAGGCAGGTGGCTCTCTTTAAGCCGAAGTGCATAGTGCTTTTGGGGCATGGAGAAAACAGCATCTTTGAGATACAAAATGATCTTGCGATGCGGTTTCCGATACTCGAAACCCATGCCGTTATTGCGGATGTGCGGGATGCGCGCAGGATAGATAAGGTTTTCGATTGGTACAGGCCTGATGTGGTGTTTCATGCCGCGGCCCACAAACATGTTCCGCTGATGGAGGCCAACCCCGAGGAGGCTCTTACGAACAACGTGTTCGGCACGCGCAATGTGGCGCAGGCTGCCGACAAGTACAATGCCAAGCGGTTCGTGATGATATCGAGCGACAAGGCTGTAAACCCTGTGAGCATCATGGGAATGAGTAAGCGCATAGCTGAGATGGTGGTGCAGGCTGTAGGGGCTGAAAGCGGTACGAAGTTTATGGCTGTGAGGTTTGGGAATGTACTTGGGAGCCGCGGAAGTGTGGTTCCGCTCTTCCGCAAGCAGATAGCCGAGGGCGGGCCTATTACTGTGACTCACCCCGACATGACGAGGTATTTTATGACTATACCCGAGGCTGTGCAGCTTGTGATACAGGCAGGCGCCATGGGCGAGGGCGGAGAGGTATTCGTGCTCGACATGGGGGAGCCGCTGAAGATCGTGGACCTGGCGAATGAGATCATCAGGCTTTCGGGGTACACGCCAGGTAGGGATATTGAGATTGTTTATACGGGGATAAGGCCCGGGGAGAAGCTGTATGAGGAGATATTGACCACGGAAGAGGCCGCCATAGCCACAATGCACAAGAAGATATTCGTTTCGAAAGAGGCCCAGCCCGACCCCCATATGCTCCTTGAAGAGATCTCTGCGATAGAGGGCACCTACAGAACCATGCGCCAGCAGGAGATAGCCAAGAAGCTGGAGGAGTTGGTTCATACCGAGTGGGAAGCTATGACTGGTGCCACAGCAGGCCGGGAGGAGATGCTCCGGGCGAGGACAGAGGCTGCGGCTGGGGTGGCGGGGCAGTGATGGAAGCGAGATTTGCGGAGGGTAGGGTATAAATGAGGCCTGTGAGGTTCGGGTTGATAGGATGCGGTCGGGTTGCGCGTTATCATGCGCAGGCGCTGACGGAGATAGAGGGCTCAGAACTTGTTACAGTCTGTGACGTTGTGCCGGAGCGGGCGGATGATTTCTCCCGGAAATATGGTGGGGATGCCTACTATGACTATAGAGAGCTGCTGGAACGGAAAGATGTGGATGTTGTATGCATTGCCACGCCAAGTGGAGAGCATCCGGCGATCGGCATTGATGCGGCAAGAGCGGGCAAACATGTTGTTGTGGAAAAGCCCATCGGTTTGACTTTGAAAGAGATAGATGACCTCATTGATACCTGTAGATCCGAGAACGTGAAGCTTTGTACTGTGCACCAGAACAGGTTCAATCCGGCCATTGTGAAGCTGAGAGAGGCTTTGGAGCAAGGTAGGTTTGGAAAGCTATCACATGGTTCTATCGCGGTGAGATGGAACAGGGGGCAACACTATTACGACCAGGCTAAGTGGCGGGGCACGTGGAAAGAGGATGGCGGGGTTCTGATGAACCAATGTATCCACGGCATCGATTTACTCAGATGGATGATGGGGGAGCCGGAGAGCCTGGCTGCATTCACTGCAAATCATTTCCACGATATTGAGGCTGAAGATGTGGGTGTGGCTGCTATCAGGTTTGGATCAGGCGCCTTGGGCACGATTGAGGGCACGAGCAATGTTTACCCTTCCAACTGGGAAGAGACGTTGACGATCTTCGGCGAACGGGGGTCAGCTTCTGTGGGAGGGGTGGCTGTTAACCGCATTGAGCGGTGGGAGTTTGATGATCCGGATTATTCTCATTCTTTGGGGGATGTGCCCGATCCGGAGAGCGTTTATGGCAGTGGGCATTCGCTCCTTCTTGCCCGCATGGCGGAGGCCATAAGGAATGATGGGGAGCCTCCTGTGACCGGGGAAGATGGCCGGGCTGCGGTGGAGATGGTTCTGGCCATATACAGATCGCAGGAGACAGGGGGCATTGTGAGGTTTCCGCTTGTCCAGGAGTCTGAAAGGATTGTAGAGGCTCGCGGTTTGGGAGGCAAGCGCTGATGGGCACTGAGGGTTGCATTCATGATACAGCAATCATAGCGCCTTCTGCGGTTTTGGGTGCAGGGGCTACCGTCGGCGCCCATACTGTCATTGGTGAACGTGTTTATATAGGTGATGGAGCTTTTATCGGTTGTAATGTGGTGATTGAGGCCGAAGCCAGAATAGGCAGAAGCGTTAGGATAGATAGCAATGTCATAGTGCGAGAGGGAACTCTCATCGCAGACGATGTTGAGGTTGGAGCCAATTCGGTGGTTGGCCAGAGGCCAACGAAGGCGAAGTCCAGCACTCTGGCGCCTTCGGGTATCCTTCCTCCGCTTAAGTTAGGGGAAGGATGTCAGATAGGTGTCGGAGCTGTGATATATGCTGGGAGCGAGATAGGTTCCGGTTCCTTCGTGGCAGATGGGGCGCAGGTTCGAGAGGGCTGCCAGATAGGCAGAAATGTAATAGTTGGACATGCCGCGACTGTTGAGAATGATTGCGAGATAGGCGACGGCACTAGGATACAGACTTCTGCCTATATTACGGCCTTGTCGAAGCTCGGGAAGAACGTGTTTATTGCGCCCATGGTATGCACGACGAACGACAATTACATGGGGCGCACTGAAGAACGATTCAAATATCGCAAAGGCGTCACTGTGGAGGATGGCGGGCGCATCGGCGGAAATGCCGTGGTTCTGCCCGGCGTAACTATTGGCAAAGAAGCGGTTGTGGGGGCAGGAAGTGTCGTGACGCGTGATGTTGCCCCATGCAAGATTGTGCTGGGTACTCCAGCCAGGGTTGTGAAAGATGTTCCTCCGGAACAATTGATCTATTCTGTGGAGAGTGAATGCCGACACAGAGAGGAGCCATCGGTAATGCAGGTTCCATCGTTCGACCTTACAAGGCAGAACAGTAAGCTTCGGGATGAGTTGATGGCAGCGATTGGCGAGGTTGTGGATTCGGGCCAGTTCATACTGGGCGACAGTGTTGAAAGGCTTGAGGAGGCTATCGCTGAGATATGCGGGGTGAAACATGCGATTGCCGTTGCTAATGGCAGCGATGCCCTTTACCTTGCTCTGATGGCTGCAGGTGTGGGCCCTGGGGATGAAGTCATCACTACGCCGTTCACGTTCTTTGCAACTGCGGGGTCGATTGTGAGGGCTGGGGCGAAACCGGTCTTCTGTGATATTGATCCCAAGACCTTCAACATAGATCCGACGCAGATTGAGGGCAAGGTGACGGCCCGTACGAAGGCGATACTCCCTGTGCACTTATATGGCCAGTCGGCGGATATGGATCCGATTAACGAGATTGCAGCCAAGTACGGGCTTACTGTGATAGAAGATGCTGCGCAGGCTATAGGGGCCAAGTACAAAGGCAGGCCCGTGGGTTCGTTGGGAGATATGGCATGTATCAGTTTCTTCCCCACGAAAAATCTGGGGGCCTTTGGGGATGCTGGGATGGTTGTTACGAAGGACGACGTCTTAGCTGAACGCCTCAGGATGCTTCGGGTCCATGGTACGAGGAAGAAGTATTATCATGAGAAACTGGGCATAAACAGTCGGCTCGATGCATTGCAGGCTGCTATTTTAAATG
>Ga0208564_1001236_pt1 | contig 21671 bp, 23 predicted proteins | sample AD_UKC073_MetaG_FD_184439 | JGI IMG/M metagenome (GOLD analysis project Ga0208564, IMG submission 184439) | Active sludge microbial communities of municipal wastewater-treating anaerobic digesters from USA - AD_UKC073_MetaG (SPAdes) (version 2) | ecosystem: Engineered > Bioreactor > Anaerobic >... | reverse complement strand
GTGTCGGACCAGGGACCGGGTATTCCCCCCGACGAGCGGCGCCGCATCTTCGACATGTTCTACAGCGTGGAGCGCGGCGACCGGGGCCGCCAGGGCACGGGCCTGGGGCTGACCATCGTGCAAGGCATCATCGGCGCCCACATGGGTGAGGTGGAGGCCCTGCCCGGCCTGGATGGCACAGGCACTACCATCCGTATCACCCTGCCCTGGGGCGAAGCCCCTCCTCCACTCTCCGATGACAACTGACATCCCAGCCACCACCCCTGATGCCCGCGTGCTGGTCGTGGACGATGAACCGCAGATCCGCAAGTTCATCGACATCAGCCTGCGCGCGCAGGGCTACCGCACCCTGCTGGCCGAGACCGGCGAACAAGGCCTGTCCCTGCTGGCCACGCAGGGGGCCGACCTGGTGGTGCTGGACCTGGGCCTGCCCGACCAGGACGGGCAGGACGTGCTGAAGGAGCTGCGCCAGTGGTCGCGCGTGCCGGTGATCGTGCTGACCGTACGCGCCAGCGAAGACCAGAAGGTGGCCCTGCTGGACGCCGGCGCCAACGACTATGTGACCAAACCCTTCGGCATCGAGGAGCTGATGGCACGCATCCGCGTGCTGCTGCGCCATGCGCGGCGCGACGAAGCGCTGGCGCCGGTCTACGACGACGGTGTGCTGCGCATCGACCTGGCCCGGCACGCGGTGCACCTGCACGGCCAGCCGCTGGCGCTGACCCGCAAGGAATTCACCCTGCTGTCGCTGCTGGCGCGCCAGCCCGGGCGCCTGGTCACCCAGTCGCAGCTGCTGCGCGACATGTGGGGCCCGACCCACCAGGAGGACGCCCACTACCTGCGGGTGCTGGTGGGCAAGCTGCGGGCCAAGCTGGGCGACGACGCGGCGGCACCGCTGTATATCGCCACCGAGCCAGGGGTGGGGCTGCGGTTTCTGGGGCGGGACAAGCCACCAGCCCAGGGTGAACAATAACTACCAAAAAGATAGCATCATGTTGAGATAAAACCGCCACAGGCGGCATCACCCGCACCACCAGCACGACGGCCATGGGTCAGCCGCTGCCAGGCCCAGCAGGGGCGTGCGCAGTCATGTGTGTCGCAGGGCTTGGCGGTGGGTGACGCCCTGATCTGAATTGCTTCAGTTTTGCTATGTTTTATGGAGCGATATCCACTGGTCAGAAAAGCGCTGGATGCGGATTCTGTCATCAAAAGTCCGCTCCAGCGCCCGGTGCGCTATCGGGTCGCTGCAAGGCCCCTGATGGCACACCCGTCCGGCGGCCACCACCACGATGTCGTCGGCCTGCAGCGCGGTGGAGATTTCGTGCAGCACGCTGACCACGGTGACCCCCTGGGCCACCAGGGCACGCACGGTGAGCAGCCAGTCGGTCTGGTGGGGTGGATCGAGGTTGGCCAGGGGCTCGTCCATCAGCAGCACCCGGGCCTGCACCGCCAGGGCCCGTGCCAGCAGCACCCGCTGGCACTCGCCACCCGAGAGCTGGGCCAGGGGGCGGTCGCGCCAGTCCCAGGCCTGGGTGGCACGCAAAGCCTGCTCCACCGCCGCATGATCAGCCTCACTGGGCGGGGCCAGCCAGGGGCGGTGTGGCAGGCGGCCCAGCATGGCCACGTCATAGGCGCGCAGGTCGTCGGGCGAAGCTTCGCCCTGGCCCAGCCAGGCCAGCTGCCGTGCCCGCGCACGCCGGGGCCATTGCGCCAGCGATCGGCCCTGCAGTTGCACTTCACCGACGCAGGGCAGCAGGCCGGCCAGGGCCTTGAGCAGAGTGGACTTGCCCGCGCCGTTGGGGCCAACGATGCTGGTCCAGCGGCCGGCGGGAAGTTGCAGGTCGATGCCATGCAGCACCTCGCATGCACCCAGCCGCACCCGCAGGCCACGGGCCTCCAGCGCCATGGGGGTGGTGCGGTGGCTCACAGCCCCCCGCCCCCACCGCTACGGCGGCGGTGCATCAGCCACAGCAGATAGGTGCCCCCGAGTACGGCCGTCAACACACCCACCGGCAGCTCCTGTGGCGCAATCACCCAGCGGGCCAGCACGTCGGCCGCCAGCAGCAGCACCGCGCCCATCAGGCTGGACAGCAACAGCAGCCAGCCATGGGTGGTGCGCAGGAAGGAGCGCACCAGGTGCGGCGAGGCCAGCCCGATGAAGGCGATCAGCCCGGTCTGCGCCACGGCGGCACCGGTGGCCAGTGCCAGCACCAGCACCAGCACGGCCCGCACCGGTGCCAGCGGCAGGCCCAGGCTGTGTGCGGTGGTTTCACCCAGCACCAGCCCGTCGAGCACGCGGCTCAGGCACCAGGCCAGCGCCATGCAGGGCAGCCAGACCAGCAGCAGCAGACCGTTCGCGCCCCAGCCAATGAAGGCGGTGCTGCCCAGCATGAAGCCCTTGAGCGCCTGCAGGATGTCGGGAGCGGCCAGGGTCAGCAGATCCATGATGGCGCCCAGCACCACCCCGACCACCACCCCTGCCAGCAGCAGGCGCAGGTTATTCTGCACGCCCCGCGCCAGCACCAGGGTGAGCAGCACGGCCAGCAGCGCGCCCAGGAAGGCCGCGCCAGTGATGCCCAGGCGAACCAGCCACTGGGCCGCAGGGGCGGCCTGTACCACCGCAGGCAGCGAAACCCCCAGCAACGCCAGCGCCATCGCCACCCCCAGCGAGGCGCCCGAGGCCGAGCCCAGCAGGAAAGGGTCGGCCAGCGGGTTGCGAAACAGCCCCTGCGCCACGGCGCCGGCCAGGCCCAGCAAGGCGCCCACCAGCCAGGCTCCCAGGGTGCGCGGCAGGCGGATGTCCAGGATGATCTGGCGCGCCACGGGGTCTTCCTGTGCGTGCAGGACGCTCTCGAAGCCGGTGCTGCCCACAGCGGTGCCCAGCAACAGCAGGCCCAGTGCGATGGCAAGCAAGACCAGCGCCACAGTGGCCGCACGGCGGTGTGTGCCGGCAAGCGCGTGCGTAGCGCTCATGGCCGACCGGCCAGACAGTCGGCCATCAGTTGTGCGGCCTCGGCCATACGTGGGCCGGGCCGCACCAGCACGTCGGCCTGTGCCGGGCTGAAGCGGCAGATGCGCCGCTCGCGCACCGCGCGGATGCTGGCCCAGCCAGGACGCTGGGCCATGTCGTCGGCATGGTGGTCGCCCACCATGATGAGGTCGGGGTTGGCACGCACCACGAATTCGGGGTTGAGTTTCGGGAAGGGGCCCAGATCGGCTGGCACGATGTTCTTCGCGCCCAGGCGGCTCAGCGTTTCGCCAATGAAGGAGCTGGCACCGGCAGCATAAGGCCCCTGGTTCACCTCGAAATACACCCGCAGCCCGCGGGCCTCGGGCGGCAACGAACTGGCGGCCGCACTGACCCCCGCGTCGATCTTGCGCCACAGTATCTCGGTTTCTTCACGGGGCGGCACCCGCAACACCTGACCCAGGGTGTTCAGCACCCGCTGCACGTCGGCATGGGTGCGGGGCTCCAGCACCAGCACCTTGATGCCCAGCGTTTCAAGCCGGGTGATGATGCGGGCCGAACGGGCCAGCAGCACCAGATCGGGGCGGAGCGCCATGATGGATTCCACCGCCACATCGTCCAGCCCGCCCAGATGAGGCAGGCGCTGCACGGACACAGGCCAGTTGGAGAAACGGTCTACTCCCACCAGCCGGTCGCAGTGGCCCAGCGCACATACGGTTTCGGTAAGAGATGGCAGCAGGCTCACGATGCGCTGCGGTGGCTGCCCGAAGGGCACGGACACCCCACGCTCGTCCAGTACGGTAAAGGCCCAGGCTTGCTGGCAACACAGTGACAACAGCAGCAGCCACAGCCCGGTCAACAGGCGCGGCCAGGATATTGGGCACGAACTCATGCTGCAGGAACTTTCAGGGGCATGGGCAGTCCGGCCGCCATCCAGGTGACCCGGCCACAGGTGGCGGCCATGGCTTGGTTGAGCCGGCCCAGCGCATCCACGAAGGCGCGGACTTCGCGGCCCAGCGGAATGACGCCAAGGCCGATTTCGTTACCCACCAGCACCAGCGGGCCGGGGGCATCACGCACAGTGGCGCACAGGGAATCTGCCAGAGCGTCGGCGTCAGGGGCAGCTCGGCGGGCATCGACCGGCTCGACTGGCATCAGCCAGTGGGTCAGCCACAGGGTCAGGCAGTCCACCACCACCAGGGTGTCGGCCCGGCTGTGCTGCGCAATCGCCTCGGACAAGGCACGAGGTGCTTCCACCGTCAACATACCGGGCAGGCGCTCGGCACGGTCGCGCTGGTGACGCAGGATACGCGCCTGCATCTCGGCATCCCAGGCCTGGGCGGTGGCCACGAAGACGGCCTGGTGCGCCGGGCTGGCGGCCAGCCACTGCCGTGCCCGCTCTTCTGCCAGACGCGACTTGCCGCTGCGCTGCCCACCCAGGATGAACTCATGCACGGGAGCCATCACCGGGACGCCCTCGCCGTCTGCAACAGTGGAAAAAAACGTTCACCTGCCATGGACACGACTTTACTTCGGGCTGTAGCGCAGCGTCACATAGAACGCACGGCCAGGCTGGTTGTAGCCCTGGGAGGTTTCGTAGATGCGATCGCCAGCATTGTTCAGCTTGGCCTGCAGGCTCCAGTCCTGTGCCAGGGCGTAGTCCACATACAGGTCCACCGTGGTGTAGCTGGCCAGCACGACCGTATTGGCCGCGTCGTCGAAGCGGCGCCCGGCCTTGAGCAGCGAGGCACCCATGCGCCACGGGCCCACGCCGTAGTCGGCGCCCAGGGTGATCTGCGACTTGGCACGGCGCTGCAACTGCTTGCCGGTCACCTCGTTGCGCGGGTCGAGCGAATCGAACGCGGCGCGCACGGCCAGCGGGCCCACGCTGCCGTCGTAGCCCAGCGTCCAGCCTTCGATGCGGGCACGCGGCACATTGACCGGCGCCACGCCCGAGGTGATGAAGCCGCGGATCTTGTTGTCGAAGCGGATCAGCTTGACGTGGTGGCCGTCCAGCGTCCAGTCCAGGCCGATCTCGGTGTTCTTGCCTTCTTCCGGCTGCAGGAGCGGGTTGCCATAGCCCGGCCAGTAGAGCTGGTTGAACGACGGTGCCACGAAGCTGGTGCCGTAGCCCGCATGGGCGCGCCACTGGCTGTTGAACTGGTAGCCATAGCCGGCATAGCCGGTGCTGCTGCCGCCGAACTGCGAGTTGTCGTCGCGGCGGGCGTTGAGCTGCCAGGAATGGCCGTTGGCGCTGCCGTTGAGTCCGGCGAAGGCAGCGTTGATGCGGCGGCGGGTCACGACATAGGCGGTGGAGCTGTCCACCTTCTGCTGCAGCGACTCGGCGCCCGCCACCACGGTGCCCACCGGGGTGCTGATGTCGTTCTGCCAGCTCCATTGCTCCTGCTGGGTCTCGAACAGGCCGGGGATGTTCCAGGGGCTGGCCGACACCAGCGCGTTGCTGCGGTCGGTGCCCTGGCTGTAGTTCAGGCGGGTGGTCCACTCCGGCAGGATGCGGCCTTGCGCACCGGCACGCAGCACGGTGGTGCGCAGGGACGACTTGGTGTCGGCGCCCGGGCCGTCGTCGAAATGGTTGGTGCCGTCGGAGTACACCGCACCAGCGCTCAGCTTCCAGTCGCTGTTGAGCTTCCAGTCCACCGAGGCGTTCAGGGCACTCTGGCGGAATGGGTCGCGGTCGGGGTTGTGGTTGCCATAGGGCACATTGGGGTTGGTGGCCGAGAAGCTGCGGTCGTCGGTGTGCGATACGCCCAGCGCGTAGCCCACATCGCCCTGCCCGCCGCGCAGGCCTGCCGAGACCTCGCTGTAGCGCTTGCTGCCCAGTGTGACGGATGCCGACGGGGCAAAGCCCTGCGTGCCGCGGCGGGTGAAGATCTGCACCACGCCCCCGGCAGCATCGGCGCCGTAGAGCGCGGATGCCGGGCCCTTGAGCACCTCGATGCGCTCGATCATGTCCACCGGGATGTTCTCCCACACCGGCGTGCCGGCCGTGGCCGAGCCGTAGCGCACGCCGTCGATCAGCAGCACGGTGTGGCGGGCCTCGGTGCCCCGGATGAAGACGCTGCTGGTGGTGCCGCGCCCGCCGTTGGCGGCCATCTGGACCGATGCGGTGCGGGCCAGCACTTCGGGCAGGGTGCGACCGGCCGAGCGCTCGATGGCCTCGCGGTCCACCACCACCACTTCGCTGGTCAGCTCATCGGCGCGGGTGGCCGAGCGGGTGGCCGTCACCACGGTCTCGGGCAGGTCGACTGTGGCCTGTGCAAAAGCGGCCCAGGGGAGAGCGGACACGGCAGCCAGCGGCAGCACGGCAAGGCGTGCACTTGGAAAAGCGATTTTCATGAGGGGGAAACATCAACAAAATGCCCTGCCCGGCGTCCCCGCCAGTGGATGGGCGTCACAGCCACCGCTCCATGAGGAAAACGGCGGCCACCGTGTTGGCCGGTATCCGGGCTGGCGGAGCAACCCCCATCACCTTCCCGAGTGACGAGCACTCAGTGGCCTTGATGGGGGCTGGGGTGGTGAAACCCCGTCCGCTTACCGTTGCGGGGGCAGCGCAGGTTAGGTGGTGCCGCGACGGCACACCCCCCTGCTTCCCGTTGAACTGCGGCATGTGAACCACGCCGCGAGCACCAACGGGCATGATTCTACGGGGGAAAGGATGGTGGAGGCTTACGCAACCCTACAATGGCGGGTTACCATCCACGCTTCACCATGGTCCCAATGGCCCATCCGTCCCAAATCGAACAGATCGCAGAGCGCGTCGAGCGCTTGCTGGTGCGGCACGACGAACTGCAACGCACCAACGCCTTGCTTGTCGAGCAGGTCAGCAGCCTGACGCAGGAACGCGACTCTTTGAAGTCGCGGCTCAGCGCGGCGCGAGCGCGTGTAGACGCCCTGCTGGAACGACTCCCAGCCGCCGGCCTCCCTACGACCAAGGACGCGGAATGAAACAGCTCGAAGTTCAAATCATGCAGCAGAGCTACCTGCTGAGCTGCCCCGACGGCCGCGAGTCGCGCATGCTGGAAGCCGTGGAGCGCGTGGATACGGCGATGTGCAAGATTCGCGATGCCGGCAAACTCAAGGCCCGCGAGCGTATTGCCGTACTGGCAGCCCTGAACCTGGCGTTCGAGCTGGGGGAGCAACGCTTGCAGCCGGCCGCACCCGCCCCTGCACACATCCCGATAGCCGGTGCCGACGCGGGCCACGACCCGCGATTCGACCATCTCCTGCAGCGGCTCGACCAGGCCCTGGGCGACGACGGCCAGTTACTCTGAAGGCGTCTCGGCGCTGCAGGCTCGGCGTACAATACGCCTCGTCTGCTGTGCTCGCCGGGCTTTATATTTCCTTGAACCAATGCTCTATGAGCCCGGGCCTGGAATATCGCCTGGCCGGCGTGATCATCTCGCGTCAGATGAACCCAAGGCCAACGCTGACCTAGCCCACCTGAACCCCGGTTCAGGATGCCGGTCCGGTGGCACAGCAGACACCTCATTTTTGTACACCCCCAGGCTTCGCTTCGCTCTCGCCAACCCCCTTGCAGGGGGCGACACCTGCAGCCCGGCGAAGCCGGTTCTGCGGTGTCTGCTGGAAGAGACCGGCTCCCCCAAGCATCTTCCCCAAAGCCCTTTCACCATGTCGCTAGACACTTTGCTGATTCTTGAACTAGCGGTACTTGGCCTGTGCTCCGGTTTCCTGGCGGGGCTGCTGGGTATTGGCGGGGGGATGCTGATGGTGCCTTTCATCACGGCCATCCTGGGCAAGCAGGGACTCCCGGCCGAACTGAGTGTGAAGATGGCCATTGCCACCTCCATGGCCACCATCATGTTCACGTCCATCTCTAGCGTGCGCGCTCACCACAAACGGGGGGCAGTGCGCTGGGACATCGTGCAGCGGCTGGCACCGGGCATCGTGCTGGGCGCCCTGGTGGCCAGCATGGGGGTGTTTGCGCTGCTCAAGGGCACAGCGCTGGCGATCTTCTTCGGCCTGTTCGTGGGCTTCTCGGCCACCCAGATGTTCCTGGACCGCAAGCCCGCCCCCAGTCGCCAGATGCCGGGCACGGCAGGCCAGTTGGCCGCGGGTGGTGCCATCGGTTTCCTGTCGGGCCTGGTAGGCGCTGGCGGGGGGTTTGTCAGTGTGCCGTTCATGGCCTGGTGCAACGTCGCCATCCACAACGCCGTGGCCACCAGCGCCGCGCTGGGTTTCCCGATCGCCTTGGCCAACGTCATCGGTTATGTGGTCAGCGGCCAGTCGGTGCAGGGCCTGCCGGCCGGCTCCTTCGGCTATGTGTGGCTACCTGCGCTGGCGGTGATTGCCGTCTTCAGCGTGCTCACAGCCCCGCTGGGCGCACGTATGGCCCACCAGTTGCCGGTGAAGAAACTCAAACGGGTGTTTGCCAGCCTGCTGTATGTGCTGGCAGCCTACATGCTCTGGAAGGGGCTGACGGGTTGAGTCAATGCCGGGGTCGGACAGTCCGCTCGAAGAAATAGCAGATGCGGGATGGCGGCCTGAGGTATTCCCGCGCGGCTGGCGGCAGCAGTGCCGGCTTCAGGCTACGGCGGATACCCAGGTCGGGCATTCGCTCCAGATCCAGCACCAGGGCCTGCTCGCGTGGCACCCGGGTATCGAACACCAGCACCGCCGGGCGCAGGGGCCGCAACGAATTCACTGACACCACCATGGCAAACCGGTCGTTGACCAGTTGCACCACCGAGCCGGGTGGGTACACCCCCATCATGCGGATGAAGCCGCCGAGAACGGCCGCATCGAACTTCGCTTTCATCTGGGCAAATATCAGCGACAGGGCTTCGTGCGGCGTCAGGGCCGGCGTGTTCGGGCCGGGGTTGCACAGCAGGTCGAAGCGGTTGACCAGGGCCAGCACCTTGCCCTGCTGGCTGATCTTGTCGCCCCCCAGGCTCAGCGGGAAACCGCTGCCGTCCAGCAGTTCCTGGTGCTGGGCGATGCCCTGCAGGGCACGTGAGGGCAGGCCCATCCGTTCGGCGAAAGCCAGGCTGTGCGCCACGTAGGACTGGTACACATGCACCTCATCCGGGGCAAAACCGCGGTCGGTGAAGCGCAGGCGCTCAGGCAGTTCGAGCTTGCCCATGTCATGCAGCAGCGCAGCCAGCCCCAGGTCGGCCAGCTCGACCTCCCCCATGCCCAGCGTATGGCCCAGCAGCAGGGCCAGCACCACGGTGTTGACCGGGTGCAGGGCCTCCGAAGTGACGGGAGGCTTTTCCAGCACCCGGATGACCGACTCTCCCGCCCCGCGCAGTTCGCGCACCCAGCGCGACACCAGGGCAGAGCTTTCCTGGAAGGCGGAAACCGGCGCGGGCTGGACCTGGTGGCGGATGCGGCGGTAGCATTTCACCGCGTCGGCGAACTCCTGCTCGCACAGGTCCAGGCTGTAGTGCTGGGCACCCAGCTGCTCGCTGCGCTCGCGCGCCACCGGATCGTCCTGCTCCAGTTCGTCCGGCAAGCCGTCAGCCGTGCCTGCGCCGCCAAAGGCCGGGTCACTTTTCTCGGGGATGTAGCGTACTTCCGACAGGCCCAGCCCCCGCAGGGTCTGGATCTGCTCGTCGGTGGACACCTTGAAGCTGCCCACTGCAAACGGATGGCTCATCCAGCCCAAGTCCAGCTGCACAAACATGCCTTTGCGCAACTGGGAAATATCAATGACTTTCGACGGGCTGTTGTCCATGGGGGCGGGCGCGGGCGACTCCGGTAGAGGGCTCAAAGAGAGTCGCACGCATGCCACAGCATAACGCCACACCCCGCAGGCCCCAAAAGCCGCAGGGCGTACGCAACACCCTGGCATGCACCAAAAACACTCTTTGTTTCAATTCTGATTATGGTGCCAAATTCTGCGCCCTGCTCCACCTGCCACCGCCTGCCTTCCATCAAATTCCATCAGGCGACGAAAAGATCGGCGTACTGCTTGCGCAACAGGTTCTTCTGCACCTTGCCCATGGTGTTGCGAGGCAGTTCGGCCACCACAAAACAGCGCTTCGGGATCTTGAAATTGGCCAGGCTGGCCTTGAGTGCGGCGGTGATCGCGTCGGGCTGCAGGGTGGCACCGGGTTTGGCGATGACCACCGCCACGCCCACTTCGCCGAAATCCGGGTGGGGCACCCCCACCAGCGCACTTTCCGCCACACCGGGCATGTCGTTGATAGTGCCCTCGATCTCGGCGGGGTAGACGTTGTAGCCGCCGCTGATGATCAGGTCCTTGCTGCGGCCCACGATGGTGACGTAGCCCCTTTCGTCCACCTTGCCCACGTCGCCGGTCTTGAAGTAGCCGTCGGCGGTGAATTCCTCGGCGGTTTTTTCGGGCATGCGCCAGTAGCCCTTGAACACGTTCGGGCCCTTGACCTGGATGCCGCCGATCTCGCCCGTGGGCAGCACCCGCCCGTCGTCCCCCTGCACCCGCAGGCTGACACCAGGCAGCGGAAAGCCCACCGTTCCGCCCCGGCGCTCCGCCTGGTTGGCGTGGCGCGTATCGGCGGTATAGGGGTTGGACGTGAGCATGATGGTTTCACTCATGCCGTAACGCTCCAGTATGGTGTGGCCGGTGCGTTCGCGCCACGCGTTGAAGGTTTCGATCAGCAGCGGGGCCGATCCGGAGATGAACAGGCGCATGCCGCGCACGACTTCTTGCGTCAAGCCCGGCTCGGCCAGCATGCGCACATACAGCGTGGGCACGCCCATGAACACCGTGGCTTCAGGCAGCTTCTGCACCACCCGCTTCGGGTCGAACTTGCCGAACCAGATCATCTTGCTGCCATTGAGCAGCGCCGCATGCAGGGCCACGAACAGGCCGTGCACGTGGAAGATGGGCAGCGCGTGGATGAGCACGTCGCCCGGCTTCCAGCCCCAGTAGTCCTTGAGCACCAGGGCATTGCTCAGCAGGTTGCCGTGCGTCAGCATGGCGCCCTTGCTGCGGCCGGTGGTGCCGCTGGTGTAGAGGATGGCGGCCAGGTCGTCGGCCTCTTGGGGCACGCTGGTATGGCTGCTGCTGCAATGGGCCGCGCGCTCCAGCAGGCTGCCGGTGCGGTCGTCGCCCAGCGTGAAGACGTTGGCGGTGCCGGCCTTGAAGGCGATCTGGCTGACCCAGCCGAAATTCTGCGGACTGCAGACCACCACAGCAGGCTCGGCATTGGTGATGAAGTATTCCATCTCGCCGCGCTGGTAGGCGGTGTTCAGCGGCAGGAACACATAACCGGCCCGCAGGGTGGCGAGGTAGAGCATGGCGGCTTCGACCGACTTTTCCACCTGCACGGCGATGCGGCTGCAGGCGGGCAGCTGCAGCGAAGCCAGCAAGTTGGCCAGCTTGGCGGTGCCCTGGTCCAGGTCGCGCCAGGTGTAGAAAAGCTCGCTGCCGTTGTCGTTTTGGGTCTCGATCGCCACCGCATCCAGGTCGGCGGGAAAGGCGGCGCGCAGGGCGGCAAACAGGTTGTGGTCGGGCTGCTTCATGGTGTGCTCAGAAATCGGGTTGGCGTTTTTCCACGAAGGCCTGGATGCCTTCGCGGTGTTCGGGGCTGTCGGCATAGCGGTAGGCGCCCTGCACGACATCAGCTATCGAATACATAGCATCATGCGCCCGTCCTTCGGTCGCGAGAGGCTTGTTCAATGCACGAATCGTCTGTTTGTTCATCCGCGCAGCGGCGGGGGCAAGTGCGGCGATGCGCCGGGCGCTGGCCCATGCCTGGGCAGCACACTGCCCGGCGTCCACCACCCGGTTCACGAAGCCCCGCTGCAGCATCAGCGGGGCGTCCAGCACGGCGGCCTCGAGCAGCATTTCGCGGGCGGTGAGGGCACCGGCCTCGCGCATCACCAGCTGCGCCTCGCGCGGTGCCATCGGAAAGCCCAGCCGGGCGATGGGCGCGCCAAACCGGGCCGCGGCGCTGGCGATGCGGATATCGCAGCAGCTGGCGATCTCCACGCCCGCGCCCATGCAGTTACCGTCGATCTGCGCCACGATGGGCACGTCGCAGTCCAGCATGGCCTGCAGGCCACCCCACACCTCATCTTCGTGGAAGGCGCGCAGGCTGTGCTCTTCAAAACGGAAGCCGGCATATTCCGAGATATCACCGCCCGCGCAGAAGTGCCCGCCCTCCCCCTGCACCAGCACGCAGCGCACACCGTCGGTGTTCTGCAGTTGCACGAAACCCGCGCTCAGGTCGCGCCACATGCTGCGCGACATGGCGTTGAACTTGCCCGGGTGGCTGAGGGTGACCAGGGCCACGCCCTGGTCGATGGGACTGAAAAGGATATGGGGATGCACTGCTGAATGTGAAGTTAGTCGATCTTGATGTCACCGGCCTTGATCACCGTAGCCCAGCGCTGGATTTCGGCGCTGACGAAGCTGCCGAACTGCTGCTGCACCAGACTGGGAAACTCGGCGCCGTTGTGCGCCCATGCTAGCTTGATGTCCTCGGCCGCCGCCGCGCGGCGCAGCTCCTCCACCACCCGCGCCTGCACATCGGCAGGAGTGCCCTTGGGGGCCCAGATGCCGTACCAGGTGGTGACGGTGTAGTCCGGCAGGCCCAGCTCGGCGGCATGGGGCACATCGGGGAAGGCCGGGTTGCGTTTGTTGCCCGACACCATCAGTGCCTTGATGCGCCCGCCCTTGATGTGGCCGGCGGAGGAACCCAGGCCGTCGAACACCATGTCCACATTGCCCGCCATCAGGTCCTGCAGCGCCGGGCCTGCGCCTTTGTAGGGGATGTGGGTGATGAAGGTCTTGGTCTGCTGCTTGAACAGCTCGCCCGCCAGGTGGTGCGAGGTGCCCGCGCCGGCCGAGCCGTAGTTGAGCTTGCCCGGGTTGGTCTTCACCTGGTTCATGAAAGCCTTGAAGTCACCCGGCACATTCTTGGGGTTGACCACCAGCACCTGCGGCACATTGGCCACCAGGGCGATCGGCACAAAGTCTTTTTCGATGTCGTAGTCGAGCTTGGGGTAGACCGACGGTGCAATCGCGTGGTGCACCGCACCCATGAACAAGGTGTAGCCGTCGGGCGCAGCACGGGCTGCAATGCTGGCCCCGAGAGTGCCGCCGGCGCCGCCGCGGTTGTCGATCACCAACTGCTTGCCGGTCTGCTTGGCAAACTGCGCCGACAGCGGCCGGGCAAACGCATCGGTGCCGCCACCGGCTGGGAACGGCACGATCAGAGTGACAGGTTTGGACGGCCAGGTGTTCTGCGCGTGGCTGGCCAGCGAGAGCGCCGCCAGCGTAGCGGTGACCAGGCACAGCGCTGTGCGCCGGGTAAAACATGGGTTCATCTTTGTCTCCAGTATTTTTTAAATTCAAAATCCACTTGCACACACATTGTGGCGAACCACATCTCAACTTTGTCTAGAACTGCAGGCCTTCCAGCTCACCCGAAAGGGGGATTTTCCCTTGCGCCAGCAGCGCCCGGTGTTTGTCCAGGCGCTTCAGGTCGTACAGGTAATTCACCATCAGCCCATACGATTGTGTAAGACCTTTCTCAGACGGATCACCACCCCAGTTCAGCCGCTCGACCCGGGCCCCGTTGCCGAGGTGGAAACGTGCCACCGCGTCCAGCGGCTTGCCACCGGCCATCTCACGCCCCAGGTAGTGCGCTGCGCAGCGCAGCAGCCACTGGCGCACGGGGGATCTGGCATCCAGCGCCAGCGGCTTCTCCAGCGCGGCCAGCAGGTGGGTGGCAGTGACGGGCTCGAAACCCAGGGCACGGCCCAGCTCGGCGCGGGTTTTGTCGTCCAGCCGCTCCAGCATGGCAGGGGCGTTTTTGCCCAGCCAGGCACGAAAACCCGGAATCGGTGACAGCGTGGCAAACATCCGCAGCCGGGGGAACTCGGCCTTCAAGGTCTCGACCACATGCTTGATGAGGGAATCGCCAAAACTCACCCCGCGCAGCCCCACCTGGGTGTTGCTGATGGAGTAAAAAATCGCGGTGGTGGCCTTGTTCAGGTCGGCGGCATCGGCTGACTCGTCCAGCAGCGGTGTGATGCTGTCGGCCATGCTGCCGACCAGCGCCACCTCCACAAAAATCAGCGGCTCATTGGGCAGGCGTGGGTGGAAGAAGCCGTAGCAGCGGCGGTCCGAGTCGAGCCGGTTTTTCACGTCGGCCCAGCTGCGGATGTCGTGCACCGCTTCGTACTGGATCAGCTTCTCGATCAGCGACGCGGGTGAGTCCCAGCTGATGCGGCGCAGCTCCAGGAAGCCCACGTCGAACCAGGTGGAGAACATGTACTCCATCTCCACGTCCAGCGCCTGCAGGCGTTTGTCGGCCTTGAGGAAGGGCAACATGTCGGCACGCAGCTGGACCAGGAACTGCACGCCATCGGGGAAGGCGCTGAAGCGCTGCAGCAGGCGCCGGCGGGGCGACACGGTGGCACGCCGGTACAGCACCTCGGCTGCAGCCTCGTCGGGCGTGCCCACCGCCGCGGCAAACTGCGCCTGGGCCTTGCCCACCACCACCGGGTCGAGCACAAACTGCTCACTCATCAGCAGCCACATGTCGCGCCGCTGTTCTACCGTGGCACCGGCATACCACTGCGCCACACCCTGGGCGCGGCGGCCGCCTTCGATCTCGCTGTAACACGGGTCAACGATGGTCTTCAATTCTTCGAGGGTGCGGCGCAGCACCCGGGGCGACAGCGCCTCTTCCTTGTGGCGCAGGCTGCCCTGCAGGCGTTCGCGGGTGGAACGTGCTCCGCTCGCAGCAATTGCTTCACTTTTGATAGCATAATGCGATGGTATTCCGGTCGCGTAGGGCTCTTTTTCCTTGGATTTCGCGCTGCCGGCCGGCAACAGCCTGGATACGGTCGTGGAGATCCATGTGGAGGTGTTCATGCCTGTACCTTGCTGGTTTGTTGCTGAACCAAAGTGCGCAGCGCCTCGCGCTGGCGCAGCAAGTGGGTGCGCATGGCAGCGTCGGCACCCTCGCTGTCGTGCGCCTTGAGGGCGGCAAACACGGCCATGTGTTCATGCAGGCTCTGCTCCATCCGACCCGTGGCCTGCAGGCTTTGCAGACGCGCCAGCTTGAGGATCTTGCGCAGGTCCCCAATCACCTGCGCCAGCCAGCGGTTGTTGGCCAGGGTGATGATGGCCTCGTGGATGGCGAAGTTGGCGGTGTAGTAGTCGGTGATGCGTTTGGCCTTGGCGTGGCTGTTGAGCCGCTCGTGCAGCGTCTCCAGCACCGCGATGTCAGCGTCGGTGGCGTTGCGCGCCGCCTCGAAAGCGCAGCGCCCTTCCAGCAGCGCAATCACCGGGAAGATCTCGTCCAGATCCTTTTCGGTCACCTCGTTCACAAAACAGCCCCGGCGCGGCTCGTGCCGGACCAGTCCCTCGGCCGTCAGCACCTTGAGCGCCTCGCGCAACGGGGTGCGCGAGATCGCCAGGCTGGTGCTTAACGCTACTTCGTCCAGAAAGCTGCCAGGTGCCAGGTCTCCCGCAAAGATGCGGTCACGCAGCGTGGCGGCTACTTCATCGTGTAAAGAGTTCTGGACCAGGCGCATGGCATCTTTCACCTGTTATTTTCATAATTATGGGTAATTACAAAAATAAAACCAACAGGCAGACCCCCGCCAAAGCTCCTTGTTTACCCTTGGTGCCACGCCGACCGGCGACAGTCCCTTTGCCGACATGGATTTTGCCGACCTGATGGAGGCCCTGAGCCGGGGCCGCGGCGGCACCCCGCGCAGTGCCTGCCCCCAGCGCGGCCGTGACGATGCGGACACCGTCCATATCAGTCTGCAGGATGCCCACCAGGGCACCACACTGAAGCAGAACCTGGCCGACGATAGCGGCGAGCACACTCTGGAAGTGAAAATCCCCCCGGCGCACCGGTGGGCCTGACCGAGCTGGCACAGCTCAGTGGCATGAGCACCAGCGAGCTGGACGAGCTGGTGGAATACGGTGCCCGGTCAGCCTGGAGGCCCACACACAGCGGAGCGGCAGTTCAAGGTCGAATGTATCGCGCCGCTGCGCACCGCCAGCAAACTGCGCCAGGACTTTGACCTGGACATGATTGCCGTGGCCTTGCTGATGGACTATATACAGCAGATTGACCGGCTGGAGGAGCCGGTGCGCCAGCTGCAGGCCCAGGTGGTGCTGCCCCAGCCGTCCTGAAGAATCCGGCGCGGCGAGCCACACAGCGCCCCTGGCTTGTAAATCAACACGTTACGGCAGTTTTTCGATAACTGGCGATAGTTCCCGAAGGACGTCAATTCACTCCCACTCGATCGTCGCCGGCGGCTTGGAACTCACGTCATAGGTGACGCGGTTGATGCCGCGCACCTCGTTGATGATGCGGCCTGACACCTTCTTGAGCAGCGCGTAGGGCAGCTCGGCCCAGTCGGCGGTCATGAAGTCGCTGGTCTGCACGGCACGCAGCGCCACCACATAGTCGTAGGTGCGGCCGTCACCCATCACGCCCACGCTCTTGACGGGCAGGAAGACGGTGAAGGCCTGGCTGGTGAGGTCGTACCAGGTCTTGCCGGTGGCCTCATCTACGAAGTTGCGCAGTTCTTCGATGAAGATCGCGTCGGCACGGCGCAGCAGGTCGGCGTATTCCTTCTTCACTTCGCCCAGAATGCGCACGCCCAGGCCAGGGCCGGGGAAGGGGTGGCGGTAGACCATTTCTGGCGGCAGGCCCAGGGCCACGCCGAGTTCGCGCACTTCGTCCTTGAACAGGTCACGCAGCGGTTCCAGCAGCTTGAGGCCCAACTGCTCGGGCAGGCCGCCGACGTTGTGGTGGCTCTTGATGGTGACGGCCTTTTTGCTCTTGGCGCCGCCCGATTCGATGACGTCGGGGTAGATAGTGCCCTGGGCCAGGAAGGTGGCGCCCTTGTGGCCCTCGTTGCCCGCCTTGAGCTTGGCGGCCTCGGCCTTGAACACATCGACAAACAGGCCACCGATGATCTTGCGCTTTTGCTCGGGCTCGCTGACACCCGCCAGCTTGCCCAGGAACAGGTCGCTGGCGTCCACGCGGATGACCTTGGCGTGCAGCTTGCCGACGAACATGTCCATGACCATGTCGCCCTCGTTCAGGCGCAGCAGGCCGTGGTCCACAAACACGCAGGTGAGCTGGTCGCCAATAGCGCGGTGGATCAGCGCGGCGGCCACGGACGAGTCCACGCCGCCCGACAGACCCAGAATCACTTCTTCATCGCCCACCTGCTGGCGGATCTGCTCCACGGCTTCAGCAATGTGGTCGCGCATCACCCAGTCCGGCGTGGTGCCGCAGATGCCGAGCACAAAGCGGTCGAGCAGCGCCCTGCCCTGCACGGTGTGCGTGACTTCGGGGTGGAACTGCACGGCGTAAAAACGGCGGTCTTCATCGGCCATGCCGGCGATGGGGCAGCTGTCGGTGCTGGCCATGAGCTTGAAGCCCGGGGGCAGCTCGGTGACCTTGTCGCCGTGGCTCATCCACACGTTGAGCATGCCGTGGCCTTCGGGGGTGGTGAAGTCGGCAATGTCCTTGAGCAGCGCGGTGTGGCCGCGCGCGCGCACGGCGGCAAAGCCGAATTCGCGCTTGTGGCCGGTTTCCACCTTGCCGCCCAGTTGTTGCGCCATGGTCTGCATGCCGTAGCAGATGCCCAGCACCGGCAGGCCCAGCTCGAACACGGCCTGCGGGGCCCGGTCGGTGGTGTCTTCGGTCACGCTGGCATGGCTGCCCGAGAGGATGATGCCCTTGAGCGAGCCATCCTTGGCGTAGTCGCGCACCCATGCGTCCGTCACGTCGCAGGGGTGCACTTCGCAGTACACGTTGGCCTCGCGCACGCGGCGGGCGATGAGCTGGGTGACTTGCGAACCGAAGTCGAGGATGAGGATTTTCTGGTGTTGCATGGCGATTTTGAATGAAATCAGCCCCTAGCGCTTATTGGGCAAGCGCTAGGGGCTATCAAAACAATAGCATCAGGTGATCAGTCGGCGCGGTAGTTCGGCGCTTCCTTGGTGATCTGCACGTCGTGCACATGGCTTTCGCGGATGCCCGCGGTGGTGATCTCGACGAACTCGGCCTTGTTGTTCATCTCTTCGATCGTGGCACAACCGCAGTAGCCCATGGCGGCGCGCACGCCGCCCGCCATCTGGTACACGATGGAAACCATGGAGCCCTTGTAGGGCACGCGGCCTTCAATGCCCTCGGGCACCAGCTTGTCGGCATTGGGGTTGCCGGTGCTCGACTCCTGGAAATAGCGGTCAGCGCTGCCCTGCTGCATGGCGCCAATGCTGCCCATGCCGCGGTAGCTCTTGTAGCTGCGGCCCTGGAACAGAATCACCTCGCCCGGCGCTTCTTCGGTGCCGGCAAACATGCCGCCCATCATGATGGTGCTGGCGCCTGCGGCCAGCGCCTTGGCGATGTCACCGCTGTAGCGCACGCCGCCGTCGGCAATCAGCGGCACGCCGGTGCCGCGCAGCGCGGTGGCCACGTTGTCAATCGCCATGATCTGGGGTACGCCCACGCCTGCCACGATGCGGGTGGTGCAGATCGAGCCGGGGCCGATGCCGACCTTGACCGCGTCCGCACCGGCCTCGACCAGCGCCAGCGCAGCCGCGCCGGTGGCGATGTTGCCGCCAATCACGTCAATCTGCGGGTAGTTCTGCTTGACCCAGCGCACCCGCTCGATCACGCCCTTGCTGTGGCCGTGCGCGGTATCCACCACGATGGCATCGACGCCGGCCTTGACCAAGGCTTCCACGCGCTCTTCAGTCCCCTCGCCCACGCCGACAGCCGCGCCCACGCGCAGGCGGCCCGAAGCGTCGCGTGCAGCGTTGGGGAAGCTCGTTTGCTTGGTAATGTCCTTGACGGTGATCAGGCCCTTGAGCTCGAAGGCGTCGTTCACCACCATGATGCGCTCAAGCTTGTGCTTGTTGAGCAGCGCCTTGGCCTCGGCCGGCGTGGTGTGGTCCTTCTCGTTGACCGTAATGAGCTTCTCGCGCGGCGTCATGATCTGGTGGACCTTGACGTCGTAGCGTGTCTCGAAGCGCAGGTCGCGCCCGGTCACGATACCCACCACCTTGCCGCCATCGCACACCGGAAAGCCCGAAATGCCCAACTGCTCGGACAGTTGCAGCACCTGCAGCACCGTGTGCTCGGGGGTGATAACCACCGGATCGCGCAACACACCCGACTCATACCGCTTGACCTTGGCCACGTGGGTGGCCTGCTCTTGCGGGGTAAGGTTCTTGTGCACGATGCCGATGCCGCCCTCCTGGGCGATGGCGATGGCCAGTCGGGCCTCTGTCACGGTGTCCATGGCGGCGGACACCAGGGGCAGGTTCAGCTGGATATTGCGGGAGAAGCGGGTGGCGAGGGAGGTGTCCTTGGGCAGGACCTGGGAGTACGCTGGCACCAGCAACACATCGTCGAAGGTGAGCGCTTTTCCTAAAAGGCGCATGTATAAGCTCCAAAAAACGGATTGTACTAGGGCCTTGCCGGGTTCTGCTTGGTCCCCTCGCCGGACCAGCGCGCCCCAAAGTCGCTCTAACCGTGACTTGTTGCTTGTAAATGTCCTGTGAAGACTAGGATTTCACAGGCTGCGAAGATAAACTTCACCCATGAAGTTTGAAAAAACACTCCTGGCGCTGACCGTCTGCGCGTGTGCCACACTGGCTGGCACACCCGCCTTGGCGCAATGGCAATGGATCGACAAGAGCGGCAGCAAGGTGTTCAGCGACCGCCCCCCGCCCGGCGACATTCCGGAAAAGAACATTCTGAAGCAGCCTTATGGCGCCACCCGGCAGGCGCAGCCAGCAGAAGCGGCACCTACGGACGCTGAGCCCAAGGCTGTGGACACCAGACCCAAGACACCTGCTGGGGTAGACAAAGAATTGGAAGAGAAAAAAGCCCAGGCTGAAAAAGCGGAAGCCGCCAAACAGAAGGCTGAGGAAGCCAAGATCAGCAAGGCCCGCGCAGACAACTGCCAGCGCGCCCGCCAAGGCAAGGCAGCCCTGGATTCCGGCATGCGCATGGCCCGAATGAATGACAAGGGTGAACGCATTATTCTGGACGATGCCGCCCGTGCCGCCGAATCCAAGCGCATGGATGCCGTCATCGCATCCGACTGCAAGTAGTCCCCTCCACGTTCAACCGCCGTAACCGGCCTTCGCTCCTTCCCGCTTGCGGGCGAACAAGCCGGTGGTGCGGGCCCCCTGCCCCTTGAAACGTTCGCGGCGTGCCAGTTTGGGGTCCACCCGCAGGGAGCGGTAGACCTCTACGCGGTCGTGCTCCTGCAACCGTGTTTGCGCTGGGTCGGACACCAATTTGCCCCAGACCCCAATGCCCAGCCCGGCCTGTGACGCTTGCGCCAGTTCAGGAAATTGCGCGACCAGTCCGCTGCGCAGCAGGGCGTCCTGCACCGTGCTGCCTGCTGGAAGCTCCAGGGGGGCTTCCTCCACCTGGCGCGGCTGTGGTGCATAGACCACCGTCACCCGCACAGAAGCTGGAACCGGCTCAGCCATACACCTGCTCGGCACGGGCCACAAACGCCTCGACCATGCTGTTGGCGATCCGGTCAAAGATGGGGCCCACCAGGGTGGCCAGCGCACCGCTGTCAAAGCCATACTGCAGTGTCAGCTCCACCCGACAGGCACGTTCGGTGCCCTGGCCTACCGGCAGGAACCGCCATTCACCTTCCAACTGAGAAAAAGGCCCCCGCACCAGGTGCATATGCACACTGCGGTCCTGTACATGGGTGTTGCGGGTGGTGAAGGTCTGGCGCAGACCACTCAAGGCAATGCCCACCTCGGCCACTACACCTTCCGCATCGGATTCCAGAACGCGGGCATGGTCGCACCAGGGAAGAAACTGGGGGTACTGTTCCACCTGGGTGACCAGCGTGAACATTTCAGCGGGGCTGTACCAGATGAGGACTGACTTGTTGACGGTTTTCATGGATTCTGCAAAAACGCACAGGCTTGCCAGTTCAGGTTCTAGAATCCTGCCCTCGGGGCCCGTACCCAGGCGCACCTGGAACACGCTCCCATTGTAGGGATGCCCGCTGCTCCCCATTGCCTTCATTGCATCTGCCAGCCCAGCCCCCAACTAGAACAACCATGGCCAAGAAACCCGACACCTCCAGCCGCATCGCCGACAACAAGAAGGCGGCCTACAACTATTTCTTCGAGGAGCGCTTCGAGGCGGGCTTGGTGCTGGAAGGCTGGGAAGTCAAGGCCTTGCGTGAAGGCAAGGTGCAGCTCACCGACGGCTATGTGGTCATTCGTAATGGCGAGATGTTCGTGCTGGGTTGCCAGATCCAGGCATTGAAATCAGCATCCACCCACGTCAACCCTGATGCGGTACGCACCAAGAAACTGCTGCTGCACAAAGAAGAAATCAAACGCCTGACGGGCAAGGTGGAGCAAAAGGGCTATACCCTGGTGCCCATCAACCTGCACTGGAAAAATGGCAAGGTCAAATGCGAGATTGCCTTGGCCAAGGGCAAGGCCGAACACGACAAGCGCGACACCATCCGCGACCGCGAAGGCAAGCGCGAGGTGGAGCGCGCCATGAAAAGCCGCAATCGCTGAGACAAACGCATTCACTACTCTGCGCAGCACAAACAGTCGAGACAGGGACTACTGAACCGCCCCGGGTTTCGCGGAGGCTCCTTCACTTGAGAATGGAGCCAAGATGAGAAAGTCAGCGAAGTTTTCCCCCGAGATGCGCGAGCGTGCCGTGCGCATGGTTCAAGAGCACCG
>Ga0208564_1001233_pt1 | contig 21686 bp, 25 predicted proteins | sample AD_UKC073_MetaG_FD_184439 | JGI IMG/M metagenome (GOLD analysis project Ga0208564, IMG submission 184439) | Active sludge microbial communities of municipal wastewater-treating anaerobic digesters from USA - AD_UKC073_MetaG (SPAdes) (version 2) | ecosystem: Engineered > Bioreactor > Anaerobic >... | reverse complement strand
AGACCCGTTTTTTTCAAAAGTCATGTGAGCTATCAAAGGTAATTCTGAGCTAACTTTTCTTATTCCCCATATAGCAGCCTTAAGCTCTTTTATATCACTTATGGTTTCTACTATAAACCCATCTACCCCTGCATCGTATAATATTTTTGATTGCAGGTAATATTCTTCAATTGCATCTTTCATTTCTAGGTTTCCGAGAGGTTTTGGGAATTCTCCCAAAGATGATATGTCACCAAAAACTAAAGCTTTGTCCTTTGCAGCATTTTTTGCTATTTCAACAGCTTTTGAATTTATCTTTAGGAAATCTTCTTCTAATTTAAGTTCTTTTAGTTTTTTTCTATTGGCACTGAAGGTGTTGGTTAAAATGATGTCAGCGCCAGCTTCAATGTATTCGCTATGTAACTGATACACTACTTCAGGATGCTCTATATTTAATAACTCAGCTGGAATATTAGAATATCCTCTTTTGATAAATTCACTTCCGTATCCGCCGTCTAGTAATAAGATTTTCTTTTTTAAAATATCTAAAAATGTTTTTCTATTCACTATACCACCCAATCATGCATACAGTACTTTTTCTTGGAGTAATAATCCCAGTATTTTTATTGACACTTACTATGTTTGTTTTTAGAAGATTATTCACTATATCCCAATTTTTTTGTATATCTATATCTCCATATCCTGGAGAAAATCTTCTTGTTCCCGTACCAAATTTTTGTCTTAATTTTTCATCAAAAGAAGTATTTAAGGCTTCTATAGCCTCAGAGGCCCATGCATCTAAAAGTGTTGAAATTAAGATATTTGCGTTAGATATAAAATTATCTATTTCTGCACCTAATGTTGATACGAAAAAGGTTATCAATTTTATACCTTCAAAGGATTGGGGTATGAGGGTTTCATCTGTTATATTGATAGGAAACGTATTATAAACAATCTTTGGTTTAGCTAATTCCAAACCAATTTGGTATGCTTTGTTGACTTCTTTTTTCAATTTTTCATTAATATTATATGCAGTGCCTTTAAATCCAGCTCTGAGTAGATAAATCCTTTTTTGAGGCATTATCTCAAAATATTCAGGAATATACGTATCAGGCATTTTTAATCCTCCGTGATTTTCTATGGTACCTAAATAATTAAATCTGCTAATTCACCTAGATTTTTTGCTATTATATCAGGTTTTATAGGAGTATTATCTAAATCTGATAATTTAGCTTCTCCGGTTAAAACTAAAGCGGTTAAAGTCTTTGCATGTATTCCAATTAATATATCTGTGTACAATCTATCTCCAACCATACAAGTTTTTTCTGGTGTGAGTCCATAATCATTTATAACCATTTCCAATATTCTTGGATCGGGCTTTCCAAATACTAAATCCGGTTTTTTGTTACAGGCCTGTGAGACAGCACTTGCTATTGCACCTGTATCTGGAATGGGTCCGTCAATAGTCGGACAGTTTAAATCAGGGTTGGTTGCAATAAACAAAGCTCCTTTATTTATAAATATGGAGGCCTTTGCTAACTTATCATATGTAAGTGTTTTGTCAAATGTCACTACAACCATTTCGGGAGAGTCTTCAACAATCTCGTGGCCATATCTCTTATATTCTTGAATAATTGAAGGTGTTCCAACCAAGTATATTTTCTTAGGACCAAATTGTTTCTTTAGATATTCTGCGGTTGCAATACCAGCTGTATATATTTCTTTTTCAGAGATTGGATATCCGATAGACTCAAATTCTTCAATATATTCTTGATTAGATTTGTTTGAATTGTTTGTCAAAAAAACAAGTTTTTTGCCTTGACTTTTTAAAAGATTAGAGAATTTTTGAGCTCCTTCAACAAGATGTTTACTAACATAAAATGTACCATCGATATCTAAAACGAATAACTCAACATTTTTAAGCCTTTTTAAAGCATCTTCTTCACTATTCAAGTTGCATCCTCCTAAAGATTAAATAAAAGTCGTATGAATAAAAAAATGATGTTCTATTATCTGTTTAATTTAAAATAGTGTTCAAGTTTGCTTTATGGAGATTCTTAAGTCTTTAACAATGAAACTCTTTTTATCATATAGGAAATTATAAATAAAACAAATAAAGTTACAACAATAGTTGGACCTGAGGGTATATCAAAATAATAAGAAGCTAAAAATCCTAGCGTAGAAGACACAAAGCCAATTATTAATGATATTAAAATCATTTGATTGATACTTTTAGCAAATAACTTTCCTATTACTCCTGGGGTTATTAGCAATGAAGTTATTAATATTATACCTATTATTTTAGCAGAAATTACAATTGTAATTGAAGTAATAATTAAAAAAGATAAATTAATAAAATCTACTGGTACACTAAATATTTTGCTTAACCTTTGATTATATGCGTAATATTTTAGTTCTTTATTAAATAATATGATATAGAACAGTATAACTAAATCAATGATAAAAAGTAACTTTAAATCTTCTGAATTAATCATCAATACATCTCCAAAAAGAAAACTATCAATTTCTGGAACATATCCTTTTTTAAAAGATAATAATATTATTCCAATTGCCATTGATAAAGTTAAAAGCATACCTATAACACTATTTTCTTGGACTTTTTCTTTTTTACCGAGTATGTGAACAGCTATTGCAAAGACAATTGCAACAGTTAAAGATACAACGTTTATATTTAGATTAAAAAATAAAGCTAGCGCAATTGCACCAAAGGCAACATGTGCAGCTCCTTCTCCTATAAACTCCATCTTTTTTAATACAATAAAATTTGATAATAATGAACTTCCTATTCCTGCTAGCATTGCTCCTATCAAGCCGTTTCTTAAAAAAGGATATTTGAATATTTCAATCATCTCTATCAATCACCGCTTTCATGGTTCCGTTCAGATGTGCGAAAAGTTCAAAATCTTCGGAATACAAATTTTTTAAATCCTTTATGTTTATATCCCAAGTATTTTTGTGACAATGAATAGTTTTATTTAAACAAAGGATTCTGGTTGTTTCTTTAAATATCATATTCAGGTCGTGGCTTACTAAGATTATAGTGATGTTTTTTTCATCTTTTAATTTTTTTAAAATATTTAATAATACTTCTTGACCTTGTTTATCGATATTGGCCTCAGGTTCGTCAAGTATAAGAACATCGGGTTTTGATACTAGGGCTCTTGCTATCATTACCCTTCTATATTCACCACCAGAAAGCTTACCTATTTGTCTGTCGTATAATTCCTCTATGTTGAGTAATTCTAAAACATCTTTCACTTTTTGATAATGCTCTCTTTTAAAGCGTCTCATAGGACCTACATCTTTATACAATCCTAACAAGACTAATTCATATACTTTCATGGGGAAAGTTGCTTCAATTTCTTCAGTTTGTGGAACATAACCTATTTTTCTTACTATTCTTACTTCTCCCGAATATTCTTCTATTTCACCAGTAATGATTTTTACCAAGGTTGATTTTCCGGCACCATTAGGTCCAATTATTCCTACAAAATCCCCTTCATAAATGTCGAAAGATATGTTTGATAAGATTTGATTGTTGTTAATTGTGTAGTTTAAATTTTTAACGGAAATAATAGGTTCGTTTTTCATAAATGGTTCTCCTTATAATTTCAAACATATTGTAAAGATACAAAGAATCTATGTCTATGATTTGATCGTTACTACCAAGTGGGTCTAGTAAACCAACGTTCAAATTAAGGTTTTTTGCTATAGTGTTTGTTGCTTTATCACTCAATTGTGGTTCATTGAAAATGGCCTTTACGTTTTTATTCTTAGAAATTTCAGTTAATTGAATAATTTCTTTAGGTGTAGGAGGTACACCAGGTATGGATTCTACAACAGCTGCAATTTTAATATTATATCTTTTTGAAAAATAGTCAAACGAATTATGTACTACAAAAATCTCTCCCCGTACCTGTTTTGATTTCTCTGTTAAGTAATTATCAAGTTTCACCAATCGGTTTATAACATAATTACCATTCTGACTATAAAATTCCCTATTTTCGGGATCTGTTTTTGATAAATCTTCAACTAGTCCTGGAATGATATATGTATATACCAGATATGGATCTAGCCATATGTGCGGATTGTATAACTCTTCATTTTCAAGATTACTTCTGAGGTTATCTTCGCCTTCATCTTCATGTACCCCGGTAATTAATTCTTTTTCAGGAATGTAGTCAGAAACATAAATAATCTTAATATTCTCTTGTTTTAAGTTTTCTGTTAATTTAGAAATAAAAATTTCTAGATTTAAACCATTTAAAATTAATACATCGGAGTCATATAAATTCTTTAAATTTTGTGGGGTCAGAGAATAAGTATGAGGGCTATTCCCAGCTGGGATTACTAAATTTACACTGCCCTTCTCTCCAATAATTTCTTTTACAATCAAATAATAAGGCGTTATTGAAGTAGATACATTTAAAGAGAAGGCAAAAAATACAAATAACACAAAAGTACTTAAAATAATCGTCCTCTTCATTTTTTCATCTCCTCTTGACAGTTTTTACAGATTCCTTCAAAATAAAGTGTATGACTAAGCACCTTATACCCCAAACTATCTGTTATGTATTTACTGATAGTTTCTGAGTAACAGAGATTAAAGCGTTCAAATTTTTTACATTTTACACAGTATATAAAGTGAAAATGACCTGTACCTTTGTAAAAATAAGTAATTTTATCTGAAAAAACTATCGATCTCAATTTCCCGGTTTTTTCAAAGTTTTTTAAGTTTCTATATATAGTTGACTTATCATATTCTCCATTTAGCAACTCATATATATAATCAGCACTTAAAGGAACATCTTCGTTGTGGAAAATATCTAAAATATCTCTTCTTGCCTTAGTACTTCTCATTCTAAAAGTCACCCCTTAAACTCCTTCGTTTTTAATTGCAAATCATTTGCTTTTGCAAATGGATTGCATATATTATATAACTATTTTTAAGTATAGTCAATACTTTCCTATATGATATAATTCTTATAATTATATTAAGTATTTTGGATATATCAATTATTTTAAAAATATAGGTAAAAAGGGGTGAGCAATATTAAAATATATATTTCTTTTGATTTTGAAGGTTTAGGTGGAATCAGTCAATGGGATGATGTTACAAGTGACAACAAAGATTATAAACAGAAATATGCGGTTGCACAGTTAAATGCACTTTTTGAACAACTACGAGATCATGAAGTTGTAGTTTCTGATTCTCACGATAAAGGAAATAATATCCCTTGGGAAATAACTAATGACTATCCTAATGTTAAATTAATAAGCGGAGGAATTAGAAAATATTATATGATGTCTGGAATAGATGAATCTTTTGATAGGATGATCTTCTTTGGATACCATTCTGGAGTAGGTGAAATCTATTCTACAATGGATCATACCTATTCAAGTTCTTTCATTCATAATATTTGGATTAATGGAAAAGAAATGAGTGAAACATTAATAAATGCAGCTTATGGTGGAATTTTCAATGTACCTCTTGCTATGGTTGTTGGAGATGATAAACTCAAAATGCAACTTGCTCCGTATTTCAATAAAATATATTTTATTGAAACTAAGAAATCATTAGGAAGATATGCTGCTCAATTTAAGCCAATGAAAATTCTCTTGGAAGAAATAAGTTCTACTACAAAACTAATGCTCAGCAAAGATAAAGAATATTTTGAAGTTTTTAGATTCGGTAAACCAGTAGAAATGGTTGTAGAATTAAGTGATACATCGAAAGCAGATATGGTAGAATCAATGCCCTTAGTAGAAAGAATAGACGGTAGAAAGGTCAAATTGGTTAGTGATGATTATAAAACGATATTTGAAGGATTGTTAGCAATTACGTATATTTGTAGTTAAAAAGGCTGATTTTTTTGAAACATAAAAAGTAAGTATTATATTTCGAAAAAATAGATATTATAAATAAAATCTTCAAAGAAAGAGGGATTAAAGATGGATGAAAAATTAAATAAATTAACCTCAACTAATTTAATACAATCAACAAAAGAAACTCATAGTTCATTAAAAGAGGCTATATTTGCTGCGGGATGTTTTTGGGGTGTGGAGTACATGTTTAGAAAAATTGTTGGGGTCAATGATGTTATTTGTGGTTATACTGGCGGATTCGTTGAAAATCCTACTTATCAACAAGTATGTACTGGAAAGACAGGACATGCAGAGGCAGTATTAGTAATATATGATCCAAATATTGTTGGGTATGAAGAGTTAGTAAGATATTTTTTTGAAATTCATGACCCAACTCAAATAGGTGGACAAGGTCCGGATATTGGAGAACAATATCGAAGTGAAATTTTTTATTTGAATGAAGAACAAAAAACTATAGCAGAAAAAATAATAAAAGAATTGATTGAAAAAGGTATAAAAGTTGTAACTAAAGTTACAAAAGCTTCCAATTTTTATAAAGCTGAAGATTATCATCAAAATTACTATGATAAAACAAAAGAGGCTCCGTATTGTCATTTCAGAAGAAATGTATTCAATGCTGACTATATTAAAGTTATAATTTAAGTTATTTATGATTTTCTAAAATTTAAGGCCTTAATCTCAAAGTGGTTGAGGTTTTTTAGTGTGCCCGGCATGGTACGATAGCTTAGCGGTGGAAGTCCGCTATATGCTTGGCAGTGGGAACCATTAGCCAAATGTGAGGGTGTCCACCGTGAGGTGGAATCTGAAGGAAGCTGACGGCAAAATCCCGACCCGATGAACAAGAACCGCATATAAGGCCGAATTGGAATGGATGAGCTTGCTAAACAAAACGAAGTCCGATACTGCCCGAATTCCATACAGTAAATGCGGCGGGTAGATGGGATAGAAGCAATCGTACTTACCCGGGGAGTGACAAACTGATGCGACTACTGTCAGAGACCATCAAAGATCCAAAGGTATTGTCATTAATAAGGAAATACTTACAATCTGGAGTGACGATCAATGGAGTTGTTATGGAAACAGAAGAAGGTACACCACTGCCAAATTCAAGCAGAAACTCAAGCAAATAACCGGTAGAAGCAATGCTATGAGTATAACCCAGAAAATGGAAAAGTTAAAACAAATCATTGTAGGATGGGTGAATTACTTTGTCATTGCGGATATGGGCAGAATTGCCAAAACATTGGATATGTGGCTAAGAAGAAGGATACGGATGTGCTTTTGGAAACAGTGGAAAAGAATCAAAACAAAACACGATAACCTTGTATCCCTTGGCATACCGAGCCCAAAGGCTTGGGAATATGCTAACACAAGGGAGAGCTGCTGGCGAATTGCAGTTAGCCCAATCCTTGCGAAGACCCTTACCAATGAATATCTCAAAAAATTAGGACTGTCATCAATCAGCCTACAATATTTATTAGTCCACTAATTCTATTGAACCGCCGTATACCGAACGGCATGTACGGTGGTGTGAGAGGGACGGCTACTCAATTAATGGGTAGCTTCCTACTCGATTATTCTATTGATTTCAATATTACTTTATAGTATAATTTAATTGTTTAGAATAATTTATATTTAGATATTTATAGTGTTCTTGAGGGGGTGCTATAAATATGACTGATAGGGAGGAAAATTTATGGCAAAAAAGAGTATAGGAATCATGATTGCTGTTCTATTATTTGCATTTTCAATTTTCGCTGGGAGTTTTGAAATTGGTGGCGGAATTACTTACGATCAGTTCAACTATAATTCAGTATTAGATACAGAAGGTTTTTTTAGAGAAGATAAAGCCCCTTATGATGCGCTTGTTTTCAATATTAACGGTACCTACTGGTTCACAGAAAAGATGGGTGTAGAAGCAGGATTCGATTTTTCAAAAGGTACTATGCTTGAATATGAAGGAACAGTGGAAGGAACTTTCGAAGATTCGAATGATACCTATACATCTAGCGATAAAGAAAAATGGACATCTCAAGTGATGGGACCATCCGCCAAATTTAAATATAGAGTTCTCCAAACACCTGTTGTTGTTGATTTAAAAGTTGGTGGGGGATATTATTTTTATAAGTTCGTGTCGAAATACGAAAGTGAATACTATGATGAATACTATGATGATTACTACCAGGAAACCGACGAGCAATCCGGTAGCGGTTTCGGAATGTTAATAGGCGCAGATATCGTTAACCCTATAACCGATAAATTGTCTATGACTGCAAATGTTGGTTATAAACTATTCACAAAGGTAAGTAATTTAAAAGATATAGATGGTAAAGAGATTAAAGATACAACTTTATCTTTGAACGGTTTAAAACTTGGTTTGGGAGTAGTATATGCTTTCTAAGTTGAGAAATTAATTTCAAAGATAAACAACGCACCCCCCTTCTACAATTATATAGTCTAAAATGTTGGTTTAGTAATTGAATAGGAGGCTACTCAATTAATGGGTAGCCTCCTACTCTATTTCAATCAATTGTAGTAAACAGATCATCCATTATTTTAGGATCAGTTGGATTTCCTCCACCAAAAGCCCATTGTCCTCCTTGTAAAGTTAATGGTCTTAAAACTCCTTCGATACCATCATAATCATAAGTTGTGATATATATATATGTTTCATCCAGTTAAATCATTAGTTTCTAACACACTCAAAGGTATTAAAAAAGTAATCTTATTTTCTTGTTTATTTACTCCAGCAACCGGAGAAGGAGTTATGAGATCTCCAAAATTGCTGGATCTGGCATTATTTAAATTATATAAATAAATGCCCCAACTTGTTGCCCACATTCCATAATCCCAATCGTAATTTTCAGGCATAGTTGCATTTTGGAAAGGGAAATCAACAGCTCCTACTTTATTTGGATCATCAAAGTAAATTTGAAATGTTATATGATTGAATCCATTTGTAGGAGACCAAATATCTGTTATATTTTCCATAGTAATTATCATTCTGAGCATAGTACGAATTTGTACCAATTCGACTTTTCTTATATCCATTTGATTATTAAAAGTTGAATCTTGTGAATATGAATATAGTTCTAAGGAACCTTTATCATCGGCAGTAGGATCTTCAACTATCTTCAAAGTAACCATTGGGATATCAAAATTTACCTTATATTCTATAGAATATTCAACAATCAAAGGAGTTTTTCCACAAGCTTTTGCAAAAATTTTATGTGAGCTTGGTGTAAAGTCTGATATTTTTACTTTCACTTCCATTTTTCTTCAATTCCTTGATTTAAATCTACTCGTGCATATTCTTTTTCTTCTCCATCGACGATGATTCTCATGGATTTTGCATTCGAAGCAGTTCCAGACAATATAAAATCATCAGTAAAAGTTTGACCATCTGATATATTGTTTATGGTAACTGAAACTTCACTTTTTACAACTTCATTTTTTCATCGCTTACTTCAAATACGCCAAATGGTTTTAAATTTAATAAAATATAAAAAGGCTCAGTATATACCATTTCTTTATTAACAATGTTATTTGCAATTAAAGGTTTTAAAACAGTTCCTTCTTCTACATTAAAATCCATATCTGTTGCATGATTTTTATTAGAAGAGTATTCATCATTATAATGTAAGTTTTTGATTCATCATAAACTTTGTAAATCAATGGTACTGGACCTAAATCATCAGAAAAAATCACATCAACCTTACCATATCTAAAAGTAGGTATTTCTTTTCTTAATTCTGCTAATTCTTTTATAAACTGATAAGTTGGAGTATTAGGTATCATAGTGATCTTTACCTTCTGAAGAAAAACCGCTTGCAAACATAGTAGCCCTCGTTTCAATAAAATTCTGATCAGTTCCATAATAAATGGTTGGTATACCTGGTCTAGTAAAAATTAAAGCTAAAGCTTGTTTAAGACTATTAATATCTGAAGCTTTTAAAAACCTATTCATATCGGGGTTATCAACAAAAGTTATCATTCTTGATGGATTAACATACATTTTCTCCTTTGTTCAAGTCGAGAGGCTAAATAAGATGTAGGTTTACTTTCCTTAAAAAATTTTTTAATATCAGTTTGAAGTGGAAAATCGAGCATAGAATTGAATTCTAAGCCAAAAAAATCATTTATTTCTTTTTCAGTATTATTAGAAAAAGGATCAGAAGTTAGCCACGCTTCTCCATAAACTAAAAAATCTTCTTTCACCATATCTGAAGCTATTTCAAAGATACCTTGTTCACTTTCTAAAAACTGTGGCCAAAATTCTGGTTCAACATATATGGCAGTGTCAATCCTAAAACCATCAACATCGGCTTCTTCTATCCAAAACGAATAAGAATCTTTTAAAGCTTCTATTACTAAAGGATTTTCAGTATTCAAATTATCAAGTTCAGAAAATTCTGTATTATACCTATTAGGATCTTTTATTTCTGAAGGCCTATGATAAACATTTAATTTTTGTTGTTCTGGATCGTTTACTCATTCATACTGAAAGGATATTGTGTTGGCTTATTAGTAGGGATACTTTGATCATTCAAAAAGTATCTTCCGTTTTTATACATTAAAAAATACCCTGTATGATTTGTAACTATATCCTGTATGACGTATATGTTTCTTTTATGAGCTTCTTCCACAAATTTTTTGTAAAGTTCTAAATCTCCAAAATGTTCTTCTATACTTTTAAAATCTCTTGCCCAATAACCATGGTATCTTCCATAATCAACGGCTCTATCCGGCCATTGATTTGTAACAGGTTGAGTGATCGATATTACTGTTGCACCTAATCCTGAAATATAGTCCAATTGATCAATTAAACCTTGTATATCTCCACCATTGTACTTTGAATTCACATTGCCATTTTCTATACACGATTCAGTAAGCATATCATTGGAAGTATCTCCATTTGAAAACCTGTCTATCATTTCACAAAATAAATAATTTGATCTTCCCAAACTGGAGACTTAGTTGCAGGAAAAATCAAAAGAACAGCGAATAAGTATACAATAGTAATAATCCAAAACTTTTTCATTTTTCCACATTCTTTCATAGTTTATATCCCATATTCAAAGGTAGTGGTAACGTTTCCGTTATTATATCATTGATACTAATTATTTGCAATCTTTGTTAAAATACTTTATTATTTTTGATTTTAGGCAAATAAAGAAAGTAATATTTAAATAAAACTAATTATAAAAGAAAATCTAACTTTTCCTGATTTGATTTATCATATAATAAATGTTATTATGATAATGAAATTATATTTCGTATATTTTTTTTATTAATGAAATATTATTTCATATATAACTTAAGAAAGAAAATTCTGAATTTATGCAGATTTAGAACATTACGAATATATTTATATTTGGAGGATAAATTATGAAAATACTAAATAAGAATGCATTTATAGTCTCTTGCCAAGCAGAAGAAGGAGAACCATTATTTGGAAAAGATACAATGGTTAAAATGTCAATTGCAGCACAAATGGGAGGTGCTGACGCAATCAGGAGTCTTTATCCTGATGTAGTGCGCGAGGTAAAGAAAGAAATTAAAATTCCTATTATTGGAATCACAAAAAACAGGAATTTAAAAGGTGCGTTTATCACCACCACAAAAAAAGATATAGACGAATTAGTACAAGCAAAAGCTGATTTTATTGCTTTAGATTGTACCAGAAGAGAAAGGCCTGAACCATTGCCAGAACTATTTAGATATTTAAAAAGTAAGTACCCTGATATTGGCATAATTGCAGATATAGCAGATTTAGACGATGTAAAGAATATTATTCCATTAAAACCAGATTATATAGCAACAACCCTTTCAGGATATACTGACTATACAATTAATAGACCTCGTCCTGATTATGAACTGATTCGTGAAATTATAAAGATAACAAACATACCGGTTATAGCAGAAGGTAATTTTTCTACTCCTTTGCAAGCTAGAAAAGCAATATTGAACGGAGCTTACGCTGTAACGGTAGGAACAGCAATTACAAGACCTCAAATAATTACACAAAAATTTAAGGAATATCTTGTTGATTTCCAAGACGATGAATTATTAGCGGTTGGAATTGATATAGGAGGAACATGGACAAGGGGAGTTTTAGTAGATAGATTTGGAGAAATTAAAAAAAGCGATAAAGTCCGAACCGCTTCTACAGGGAAAGAAGTTATTTCGAATATGCTAGCTTTAATCAAAAAATTAAAAACTGAAGAAACTCATTTCATAGGTGTAGCAACTGGAGGACGTATTGACTTTAAAACGGGAGTAGTTGGGTTTTCTACAGGATTAATTCCAGATTGGAAGGGTGTTCGAATAGCAGATATTATAGAAAAAGAGTTTGATATTAGACCTATAGTTGATAATGATGCAAACTGTGCTTCATATTTTCAACACTTTGTTACCGATGAAGATAATTTATTAATGATAACAGTTGGAACAGGGATAGGTGGAGGCATTATAAATAATGGACACATAGTAAGAGGCGCAAAAGGTGGAGGAGGAGAAATTGGTCATATTATTTATCCCTCAAATACTAGAAAATGTTCTTGCGGTAAGGTCGGTTGTGTTGAAACCATTCTTTCGGGAAGGTATTTAAAAGAAAATATTTATGGAAAGGAAGGTAAAGTGGTTTCCGACAAAATTAAAGAATATTCTAAAGTGATGGCTTGGTTTATTGATACTTTAAAGAGCACTCTTGATTTTAATAAATGTTACTTAGGAGGAGTTTTACCAAATTATGGTGATGAATTTTTAGAAAGTATAAAAATCAGTTATAAAAATATTTCAAATGAAAATGATGCAGATTTTATAAACTACAGCGATTTAGGAGAATTTGCAGGAGCAAGGGGTGCGGCGTTGCTATCTCTAAATAAAGGAGAGGTTTAGAGTGTCTAAGATTGAAGCTTTAATCAATTCAAGGATGCATAGTTTTACCAAATCTGAAAAAAAAGTTGCTGATTACATATTAAATAGCAAAAAAAGTGACATAACAAGAATTACAATTAGTGAACTTGCAGCAAATTGTGGAGTTAGCGAGGCTACTATCGTTAGATACGTAAAAAAAGTAGGGTTTGAATCTTTCCAAGACTTTAAACTTAATCTTGCATTAGATAACGATGATGAAGTTGTTGAAGATGAAAAAGATATTACTATCTCTCAAAACGACTCTCCTCAAGATATCTTAAGAAAAACGAAAGTTGGATTTTTGCAATCAATAGAAAATACAAACGCAATTATTGACATGAATAAATTTTTACAAGCGGCGAATTTTATTAGGTCTGCAAAAAAGATAGAAATTTACGGGGTCGGTTCTTCTTCAGCAGTAGGCAAAATTCTTCAATACAAATTAACAAGATTGGGTTTCCCAGCTTATGCAATAGAAGATCCACATATGCAGGCTATTTCTGCAGCGACTTTAGATTTGGGAGATTTAGCATTTGGAATTAGTCAAAGCGGTTCAACAAAAGATACTGTTGATTCTTTAGCTATAGCCAAAAAGCATGGAGCAACCACTATTTGTCTAACAGAACATGTAAATTCCCCTATAACAAAGTATGCAGATGTTGTATTGGAGATATTTTCTGGTGAAAATCCAGTAAAAACTAGCGCAGGAAGATCTATTTTGGTTCAAGTGTTTGCTGTTGAACTACTTTCAGGGCTTTTGTATTCAACAGAATATGAAAAAGCTATAAAAGCAGGAAAAGAAACCGCAAGTGCAGTAGTGAATAAATTGTATTGAGGTGATTTAAATGAACTATGATGTTGCGATTGTAGGAGGAGGTATTTCAGGATTTCATGCAGCAATAGCTGCATCAAGATGTGGTTTAAAAACTTTGCTTATAGAGAAAAATTCGACAATAGGAGGGCTCACAACTTTAGGACTTGTAAATCCTTTCATGAAATATTGGTTGGATGAAAATTTTGATCCATCAAGGATGGAAAGAATATCACAAAGTGAAATGATTGATTAATTTATCCAAATAATATAAATCAAATAAATTTGATGTTTTTTAAAATTCAGTTTTTTTAACTTAACGTAGTTTAAAGTTTAATAAATGGATTTAATTGGAGTTATTCGTTGTATTTGAATATTGACATTTAGTAAAATAATAGATAAAATTATAGTTAATAAGTTTACTTTATTTATTAACTTAAATTTAAACAGGAGTTGACTTTAAGTTTGAAATTGCCAGATGAATCTATAAGAATAAAAAATTCCATAAAAATTCTAGATCTATTAATTAAACAAAATATGTCAAGGATAGATCTTTCAAATGAAACAGGATTGACAAAGACAACTGTGGGAGAAATAGTAAGAGGCTTTCTTAATATGGGTCTAATAGAAGAAGAAAAAATTATTCCTAGGGGTGTTGGAAGACCCTCGATAAATTTAAAAATTGTGAATGACTTTGCCTATGTAATTGGAATAGGAATAATGCGAGATGGAATTAATGGCTGCATTATCGATGCTCAAGGAGAAATTATTTACAAAAAGGATATTTTTTTTACAAAGAATATTTCATATATAAATACACTATATAACTTTATAGATGATCTAGTGAAAGAAGCAAAAATGAAAAACAAAAAGGTTAAAGCAATTTCTTTTGGTGTTCCAGGACCATTAGATACTACAAAAGGTATTATTAAGCAACCTCCTAAATTGCCAGAATTCGTTAATTATCCTCTTGTAGATAATATTACTAAAAAATATAAAGTTTCTGCTTATATTGAAAACGATGCAGATATGGGAGCAATTGGGGAAAGGTATTATGGAAGCGGTGATGATTTAGACTCATTTATCTATATACTTTACGATAAAGGAATTGGTGCTGGAATAATGATAAATGATCAATTGTATCATGGAATTAATGGTTATGCAGGAGAAATCGGACATACACTTGTTTTTAGTAAAGAAAAATTGAAATATTTTGAAGATGAATACGGTTTAGATAGAATTTTGGAGAGATTTTCTCAAGAATTATCTTATCAAATTATTGATATTAATGAAATAAGGAATTTTTCAAAAGAAAAGGAAAGGTTAATTTATAATATTCAAGAAGAATTAGTTATAAATTTATCCATCATTATTTTAAATCTAATACACTATTTTGGTATTTCAAATATTTTAATTGGTGGTAAAGCAAAATTTTTTGGGGAAAATTTACTATTATCTTTGAGAAAATATGTTAACAAGTATCTTTTTCATGAACATAAAGTTAATATAGTATTTTCGGATTTAGACGATTATGCTATTTCGTTAGGAGCAGCTAAATATGGTTTGATTAAATTTTTACAAGAACAAATTATGAAAATTAATTCTAAATAGGCGATAATAATGTATTTTAAAAAGTAAAAGTTAATATTTGTTTCAAGAAAATTTGTGTAGAAAAAGGGGTGATAACAGAACTTGATAATTGGTGTTGAAAATAGTATTAAACAAGTAGTTTCATAGAATAAGAAAGGAGATGTATGAATATGAAAAAGTTTAGTTTAGTTACATTGGTAGGGTTATTTGTATTTGTTGCAGTATTAGGCAATTTCAGCTTTGCTACAGTTCGTCTAGCAGATCCTAGAGTTAGGCAAGCCATAGCTTATGCAATTGACATGGATACAATTTGTGAAACTCTATTAGAAGGAAAGGCCTCTCCTGCAGATAGTCTTACTCCTGATAAAGATTGGAAGGCAGAAGGATTAAATGATTATAAATATAATCCAGCAAAAGCTAAGCAACTTTTAAAAGAAGCTGGATGGGATTCAAATTATGTTCTAGATGTTGTTTATTATTATGGAGATCAACTAACTGTTGACATAATGACTGCAATACAAGCTTATCTTGCGGATGTAGGTATTAAGATGAAATTTAGGAAATTGGAAGGAGATTTAACTACTTTACTATGGACACCTCCAACAGATCCAGCAAAGGGACCTTCCGCCGTAAATTGGGATATGGCTTATGCAGGAATAAGTGCTCTTACATTGCATGAATATTATAATCGTTTTAGAAGTGGTGCTTCATCTAATTCTCATACACCAACAGATCCAGAACTTGACAGATTAATAGATGCAATTAATGCTTCTGCTGATACTGAAGAGCAAAGAAAGGCTTTTCGTGAATTAACAAAATACGAAAATGAAGTTTTACCAGAAATACCTCTTTATTATCAACAAGGATTTATAGTAGAAAGTAAAAGGATAGATCGCAAGGGAATTCCTTACGGTAATGAACAATTTATATATGATTGGAGAATTATTGATTGGGATATTCAGCCGGATAAAAAAGGCGAAAGAATTATGTATACAAATGGCGGTCCAGTTGAATTTTTTGAAGCACCTTTTGTTAATCCTGGAACTAGTACTATGTTATATTTAAAACTACTATTTGACAGATTAATTGTATCTGATGAAAATTTGAATCCAAAGAAAGGTCAGTTAGCATCACAATATTCAGTTAGCGAAGACGGTTTAACTATTGAATTTGTGTTACGTGAAGGCATTAAATGGCATGATGGAGTGCCAATTACTCCGCAAGATGTTAAATTTACCTTTGAATATTATGCAAAAGTTCCACAATTAAATGCAGTAGCTCTTTATACAATAAGTTGTTTGAAAGGATATGATGATTATATTAAAGGGAATAGTAAGGAAATAACAGGCATAGTTATTGATGGTCAAAAAGTGACTTTTTATTTTGAAAAGTTAGATCCGAATGCCTTGATGACTTTCTCGCAATGGCCTCCTCTTCCAAAACATTTGTTGGAAAACACAGATCCTCTTCAAGCTCAACAAGCTGCTTATTGGCAAAGACCTATTGGTTCTGGACCTTTCAAAATTGAGGAAGTTAAGATGAATAATTATGTAACATATGTTAGATGGGATGAATATTGGGATAAAGGAACAGGAAATATTGAAAAGATTCAATCTTATCCTAGTGGTGAAAGTGATGCAAGTTTAGTTATTAATACTGAAGCTGGTAAAGTTGATTATGCATATACTAAAAGTGTTGAGCAAGCAAGTGCTATTGAACAAATAAACCACGTAAAACTTATACCATTTGATATGAGATTCACAAGATTATTATACGTTAACAAATTTCCAACAAAAGAAGAATTGAAATAGTTAAGAAATTGTAATATGGGTCGACAATGAATCACTGTTGTAATTCGGAGATATTTTTTACTTTTTTAAGGCTTTCTCTTTTCTTATATCCTTATATATTATTCTCTAGGAAAGAGAAAGCCTTATATCTGAACAAAAATTAATTATAGCATTTCCCGATGAGTTAAAGAGAAAAAAAAGGAGGGAAACGATTAAATGCATACTTATATAACAAGAAGAATATTGATACTTATTCCTATGTTATTGGTAATAACTTTTCTAATATATTTGGGAATAGAATTAATGCCAGGTGATGCGGTTTCTTTTATGATAGGCCCCGAAGCTGCAGCTAATATACCCATAGAAAGATTAGACGAATTAAGAGAATCGTTAGGTTTAAATGATCCCTTTTTAATTAGATATTTCCGATGGCTAGGAGGAATATTTAAAGGAGACTTTGGTTATAGTTTAAGCAGTGGAGTTCCAATTTCTCAAATAGTATTTTCTCGATTACCTGCAACTATCGAACTTGCAATAGCTGCATTGCTCTTTTCTACTCTTTTAGGGAGTATATTAGGTATTATTAGTGCTCTGAAAAAAGGCAGTATCTTAGATAATGTTTTAACTGTAGCTGGAATGATTGGTCTTTCCCTACCACAATTTTTCTTTGGTTTGGTAGCAATAGTAATATTTTCACTGAATTTAGGTTGGCTACCCGTAGGTGGTCGAATGATGCCAGGTTATGAAAAATTTTTAGATCGACTTCCGCACTTAATACTGCCAGCTATCGTGTTGGGTTCTTCATTAACAGGAGGAGTAATGAGATATGCAAGAAATAGCATGCTAGAGTCCTTGAACAAAGATTTTATAAAAACAGCTAGAAGTAAAGGTTTGCCTGAATGGAGAGTTAATTTCATTCATGGTTTTAGAGTTGCCATGACACCAGTCGTTGTACTTGTAGGATTTAGATTACCAATGTTAGTAGGAGGGACCGTTGTTATTGAGGAAGTATTTCAATGGCCAGGAATGGGGAAAGAATTTTTATCTGCAGTTCGTGGTCAAGATTTACCTCTTGTAATGATGATAGCTTTATTTACTGTATCAGCCGTTTTAATTGCTAGCTTTTTAATAGATATTCTGACAGCGCTGATAGATCCTAGAGTTAGATTAGAATAAAGGAGCGAAGTTATGAATAAGAAAAAAATGAGTAAGTTAGACAAGAAATTGAATAAAATTAGAGAAAAAGAAGAAAAAGGATTACTTAACAATAAAAAAGTAAATCGAACTTTAAGAAAGTTTTTCAATAATAAATTAGCAGTTATCGGATTATTTATATTGATAGCCATAACTCTATCAAGTATATTTGCGCCAATTATTTGCCTATATGAACCGGGAAAAATTGATTTAAGAAACGCTTTAAAACCACCTTCTTGGGAACATATTTTTGGAACAGATAAATTAGGAAGAGACGTTTTTGCCCGAGTTCTTTATGGTGGAAGGATATCTATTTTAGTTGGATTTGGAAGTGGTATAGGTTCAGCAATAGTTGGAGTATTAATTGGAAGTTATGCAGGTTATAAAGGAGGATGGTTTGACAAGATTTTTTTGAGAATATCGGAGGTACTTATAGCTTTTCCACAAATTGTTTTGGTGTTATTGTTAGTAACCATAGTAGGACAAAGTCTTTGGAATTTATTATTCATATTTATATTAACGGGTTGGGCGCCTATGTATAGAATGGCGAGGGCTAGAATGCTTTCCTTAAGAGAAGAAGAATATGTTCAAGCTCTTAAAGCATTTGGAGTTAATGATTTTGTCATTTGTTATAAGCATATGCTTCCTAATGCCATTGGTCCAATTGTAATCAATATTACTTTAAGTACTGCTATGTTTATCTTAGAAGAAACCTCTCTTAGTTTTTTAGGACTAGGTGTTCCATTAAATTTGCCTACTTGGGGAAACATTTTATACGCTTCACAAAATTTATCAATTTTGAGAAATAATTGGTGGATATGGCTGCCGCCTGGAATAATGATATCGCTTTTCGTTTTAAGTTTGAATTTTTTAGGAGATGGATTAAGAGACGCTTTTGATCCAACTTATCAAGGATAGAAAGGAGAGCCAAATGTGATTAATGACAGTATACTATCAGTAAATAATCTTAGTGTTTATATTTATGCAAATCAAAGATGTAATAAAGCTGTACAGGACGTTTCTTTTGAAGTAAAAAAAGGAAAAATTTTAGGTATGATAGGTGAAAGCGGTTGCGGAAAAAGTATTACAGCGAGCGCAATAATGCAACTTTTACCAGAACTTGCTAGAATTGAAGAAGGAGAGATTATTTTTCACGATGATAATAGTGATATAAGAATTGATAAGCTCGAAAAAAACGGAAGTGAAATGAGAAAAATTAGAGGAGAAAAAATTACTATGATTTTTCAAGATCCTATGACAGCTCTGAATCCAGTATATACAGTAGGTTTTCAAATTATGGAAAGTCTAAAGTATCATTTAAATATGTCTAAAAAACAAGCTAAAGATAGGGCAATTGAATTACTTAGAGAAATGGGAATACCTTCTCCTGAACGAAGATTCAATGAATATCCTCACCAATATTCTGGTGGAATGCGTCAAAGAGCTATGATTGCAATGGCCATGGCCTGTAATCCAAAACTATTAATTGCAGATGAACCTACCACTGCGATAGATGTAACGATTCAGGCGCAAATTTTCGAATTGATGTTAAAATTACAAAATCAGTATAATATGACTATTATGCTTATTACACATGATATGGGTGTAATTGCAGAATTAGCTGATGACGTAGTTGTTATGTATATGGGTAATATTGTTGAAAGTGGAAGTGTTGATGAGATTTTAACGAATGCTTCTCATCCATATACAAAAGCTTTACTAAAATGCATACCAGTTTTAGGTAAAGGTAAAAATCAAGAAATAGAACCAATTAAAGGAACTACCCCTGATCCTTATGATAGACCAAAAGGTTGCCAATTTTATCCTCGATGTGATTATGCGACCGACAAATGTTTAGAAGTTCCAGAGATCTCATATGTTAACGAATCTCATTCAGTTAAATGTTGGCATTATATGAGGGTGTTAGAAAATGAATAACTCAAATAATGTTTTAATAAAATTAAGAGATGTAAAAATCTATTTTCCAATTTTTAAAGGAGTTTTTAAAAGGGTAGTTGGTTATGTAAAGGCAGTTAATGGTGTTGATTTAGATATATACCAAGGAGAAACCTTGGGATTGGTTGGAGAGAGTGGAAGTGGAAAAACAACATTAGGAAAAGGTATATTACAGTTATTAAAGATAAGTTCTGGTGAAGTTATTTATAAATTTAATGGAGAAGAAAAAAATTTAAAAACGTTATCTGATGAAGAAATGTTTGATGCTAGAAAGAGAATGCAAATAGTATTTCAAGATCCATATTCTACCCTTAATCCTGCGCTAACAATTTTTAATCAACTTCAGGATCCATTAAAAAAATTTGGTGTAAAACCAAAATCTAGAAGGCGTGAAATACTAGAACATATTCTTGAAGAAGTTAATATGCCAAAAGAGTCACTTAATCATTACCCTAATGAATTTAGTGGAGGTCAAAGACAAAGAATAGGAATTGCAAGAGCTTTAAGTTTAAGTCCAAACTTTATAGTTCTTGATGAAGCTACTAGTGCTTTAGATGTTTCAATTCAAGCGCAGGTTTTAAAATTGTTAAGTAGTTTAAAAGAGGAACGTGACTTAACTTATTTGTTTATAACCCATAATTTAAGTGTTGCTGAGTATTTTTGTGATCGAATAGCAGTAATGTATCTTGGAAAGATAGTCGAAATCTCGACTGCAGAAGAAATATATAATAATCCTTTGCACCCATATTCTAAAGCATTGATTTCTGCAATACCTGTCGTTGATTCACAATCAAAATTCGATAGAAAAAGAATAATACTTGAGGGAGATGTTCCAGATCCAGCAAATCCACCAAGCGGATGTCCTTTTCATCCTAGGTGTAAAAAAGTTATGGAAGAATGTAAACATAATATTCCTGAGCTAAAAAAGTTATTAACGAATGCTAAAGGACATTATGTTTCTTGTCATTTATACAAAGATGAATTTACTGAAAAAATAAATTGAAAAAAATGCAACAAAATTTGATTTCAGTTAATTAGTAACAACAAATTTGGAATAAAGGGAGGTCTAATTATTTCAAAAAAGTATTTATTACTTAATAGAGGTATTTTGAATGGACATTTGCTAGATAATGTAACTTTGACTGTTAATACAGTACAAAAAGATACCAAGAATAATCCACTCTTTTCTGAAGAATATTTTGGTGTACATAAGAAAAAATGGGAAGTTCGTTATGATAATGGATATCCTAATGTAATTTATGATCCCAAATATCAGAAATATCGTTGTTATTATACTTCTTTTACATATGATAATGATTCTTCAAACACATCATTAAAAGAACGAATTAATAAGCGGTATGTACCATCCAAAAACAGGATTTCCTCTCTTTGTTATGCAGAAAGCATAGATGGTATAAATTGGTATAAACCTAATCTTAACTTAGTGAATTTTGATGGTAGTTACGAAAACAACATTTTAATGGAATTTGTACATGGAACAAGCGTTTTTTTGGATGAAGAAGAATTAGATTTTAGAAAAA
>Ga0208564_1001229_pt1 | contig 21742 bp, 14 predicted proteins | sample AD_UKC073_MetaG_FD_184439 | JGI IMG/M metagenome (GOLD analysis project Ga0208564, IMG submission 184439) | Active sludge microbial communities of municipal wastewater-treating anaerobic digesters from USA - AD_UKC073_MetaG (SPAdes) (version 2) | ecosystem: Engineered > Bioreactor > Anaerobic >... | reverse complement strand
GGGTGCAGTAGCATAACTAGCACTAAATCCTTGTCCTATCATACTTTGTGAATCAAACGAACCGTATTCAATAGCAAATAATAGCTGAGTTGCAGAGAATGAAAATATATCCATCAAATACCAGTTATTTCCACGATTATTAGCTGCTTTTCTCAAATTGGCTATAGTATCCTTTTTTATAGTTGCATTAGATGTTGAAGATAATTTATCATTATTCCAATCTATTCCTGTTGTTATAGAATACGTATTTGTTGAAGTATCATAAATATTGCCTTCATAAGCTGCTAAATATATATAATCGACAGGTTTTCTATCAGGAGTCCTAGTATAGAACGCAGGATGACGTTTAAACCCAGGTCTTGCAGTATCAGAGATATAGTAGCGTATTTTTTGGACAGTGAGCCCATCTTGCCCAGGTATTTTTTTAAACTTCAATGGCACCGTCTTGTACCAAAATACAGGCTGCTCAACCATCACCTGGACAGGAGTACCAATAGGATAAGTAACACCATTGACAACGAGCTCTTCTTCAAGCTTACCAGTCTCAGTAAATCCAGGCTCACCATAGTAAGCAAGACGTACGCCATCATCCGTTAAAATACATCGCTTACGCCCACCATACATGTTATATTGGTCAAAGTCTGCACCACCAGTCTTGCCTACTGCAGCCCCTAATCTTCTTACTGTACCACTAGGAACATCCCATTCTAAGCCCAGTATGCCTGAACCTTCATAGCCTGCAAAGCCTATAACATCATCTACATCTTCTGATAGCTCTATTAGCTCTGCATGGGTAGCCTCAGCGTGACCCAAGACATCTCCTGGAAGCTTGCCATTAGCATCCCTTACTGCAACTTTATTAGCTTCTGCGCTTTGGCTTGCATGAAAGCCATCAACTTTATCTGCACTATCAATTTGTCCTACTATGGTGCCTCCAACTATGTTACCATCTGAATCCCTTACAACAACTGTGTTTGGGTCATTAGTTGTAGAAGGAAGTAAGCCTGCTAACTTGCTAGCGTTAGTTGCAGTAGCAGCATTTCCAGTAATATCGCCCGCTAGTTTACCACTAGCGTCCCTCACAGCAATGCTATTAGCTGTAGCGCTTTGGCTAGCATGGAATCCATCGACAGTATCAGCATTTCCAGTGATATCTCCAGCTAATTTACCATTGGTATCTCTAACTGCCACTGTACTAGGTGTAGCTGATGTAGACGGGCTATAATTGTTTAATTTAGTCGCATTATTAGCTTGCGAAACACTAGCATTGGCTATATCTGTTATTGTTGATATTGTATGATAATGACTGTCATCAGTTACATTTGTTACTATGGTTGTGTTAGTAGAACCATCAAAGTTTGTGCTACCTGTGACACCTCCGCTAAGTGTAATTGTTCTTGCTGTAGTCAACTTATCTGCACTGGTTGCTAAAGTAGCAGTAGCTGCATTTCCAGTGATATCTCCAGCCAATTTACCGTTAGCGTCTCTAATAGCAACAGCATTGGCTGTAGCAGTTGTTGAAGGGCTATATCCACCAACTTTGGCTGAATCATTGACTGTTGCTGATATAGTAACATTAGCGCTTCCATCAAAATTGGCACTACCTGAAGCGTTGCCACCGAGTGATATAGTTCTTGCTGTAGCTAGTTTGGTGGCACTGGTTGCTGATGTGGCTGAGGTTGCTGTTGCTGCATTGCCAGTAATGTCTCCCGCTAGTTTGCCATTAGCGTCTCTTACGGCTATATTGTTAGCTACAACGCTTTGACTAGCATGGAATCCATCAACAGTATCAGAATTTCCCAGTATATCTCCAGCAATCTTACCAGATGTGTCTCTTACAACCACTGTGCTAGGGGTGGCTGTAGTAGAAGGACTGTAGTTATTAAGTTTAGCAGCATTAGCTGCTTGAGCAACACTAGCACTAGCTATATCAGTAATTGTAGATATTGTATGATTATGACTATCGTTGCCAACTACAGTAGTTATTGTCTTATCAGAGGACCCATCAAAAATTGTGCTTCCCGTTACATCTCCGACGAGAGTAATAGTTCGTGCTGTAGCCAATTTTGTAGCTGTAGCTGCATTTCCAGTTATATTCCCTGGTAAAGCTCCATTAGCATCTCTTACAGGAACTGTACTAGCTACAACAGTTGCTGAAGGACTATATCCTCCTACTTTGGCTGAATCGTTGACTGTAACTGATATAGTGGCATTAGCTGAACCATCAAAAGTTGTGCTACCTGAAGCATCACCACTGAGTGCTATAGTTCTAGCTGTGGTAAGTTTAGCAGCTTGAGCAGCATTATTGACTGTCACTGGTATAGTAACATTAGCACTGCCATCAAAGCTTACTGAACCTGTAGCATCTTTGCTTAATGATATTGTCCTTGGTGTGGTAAGCTTAGCAGCTTTAGCTACAGTAGTTGCTATAGTAGCATTGGCAGTACCATCAAAGCTGGCACTTCCACTAGCATCACCACTAAGTGCTATAGTTCTAGCTGTGGTAAGCTTAGCTGCTTGAGCAGCATTATTAACAGTAGTTACTATTGTAGCATTTGCTGAACCATCAAAAGAAGCACTACCAGTGGCGTCACCACTGAGTGATAATGTTCGTGACGTCTTAAGTTTAGTAGATGTTTCAGAGTTGCCTAAGATGTCTCCAACCAATTTGCCATCAGCATTTCTAACTGCTACATTATTAGCATCGGCGTTTTGACTAGCGTGAAAGCTATCTAAAGTATCAGCGTTGATACCTCTTAGATTATTCCAGGCAGTAAGACCATCTCCAACTTTGATTGTTTTTGTAGTCATATCAATTGCTATTTCACCTTCTTGTAATAGTGGCAGGTCTACTCCATTTAATTTTGCAACATTAGCTGTAGTTCCACGTTTAAACTTTATTACGTTTGCCATATTATTTACCTCCTTTATTCTTCTGTGTTTCTTTCTTAAAACTTTCTTCCAATTCTTGTTGCCACCGAGCCATCTTTTCTTTATCTTCTTCATCCATCGTTGCTAAGTAAATATCTTTAGTTAACTGCTCCATCTTTTCTTCAGCCTTAGGTGGAACCTTAGAGTCTCCAACATAGTAAAAGTATATTCCATTTCCCTTTTTAACTATGTGGAGACCCTTTTGTGATAGTTCAGTGGCAGCTATTGGTTTTTTAGTTCATCCTTTAATACTTCTAAACAAGAATCAATGACTTTTACTGCTTCGTTCATTTTTTCAGAGTCAGGGTGTGCTTTAATTATATACACTCCAGTTTCTATAGCCTTGATACCCAAAGAATTCTCTATCTTGTTTCCATTGTTAGGAAGCTTTTTATCCAACAGCTTCAATAACCACCCTACTAACCATTCGGGTTTTAAGTAGCCTATTAACACCATGCCACCTATACCAATTAACGCTGTCAAAAGTTCACTCACTTTCTTTACCCCCTTTATATTTTTTTTTAAGCCGTGATACCCTCTCACGTGCCCTACAATCCATTTTACCCTACTAACTAAGATAATCTACCAGGAAGACCTAAGCAAACGCTCCTAGGACCTCCTACGCTTAGGTAACCTATGAAACTTAGATTAATCCTTAATGTGTTTCATGGAATCCATTGTTTCTATAGCTAAATCTCCGCAATCAATAAGTGCATTAGCACTTTTAGTATTTAAGCGTCGGCTGTTACTCCATGGGATGTTATCACCTCCTATAATTATTTGCTCTCTGTTAGCTTGTCTGTCTTTGAAAACTCTTTCAAATGTTGCTATTACTAATTCTCCTTTAATTAGATTGGGATTGACTTCTTCCCAGTTTTCTAACCTATCTGTTCTCATCCTGATTTTAGTTGCCATCAGACAACACCTCCATCAATAATGCCATCACTTACAATGCCTACCTCAGGATAATCAAGTTCTAACCATGTGTGCACACCATCTCCAACTTTAAGGGTCCAATCCGTTATACTGTTTGTTATAGGGTCAATAACATATTCTAGCCCTATTTCTCCTAAAGCTAAGACAGGATTATATTGTTCCCACTCCTCTTTTGTGCCTCTCCTAAGCTTAATACGCACTGCCATAACAACACCTCCTTTTTAGTCTATTAAATAGTCTACTGAAGAAGCTTCACCACCATCAAGCACATAAGTGTAATACTCTTCATCAGTAAATGCATCACCGCAGTAAGCTAAGTCTGAAAAATAGTTGGTCCCTGCATAACCTCCTAATAGATACCAAAGACTCTCAAATTGGTCAAATAAAGGACGCTGGGATGTAACCGTCAACGGCGACTCAGGGTCATAGAAGTTTGGCTTGGGCTCATAGTAAAATGCAACCCAAGCATACTCAGTTACTGGGACATACAAAACGTCTGAAAGGTGGTCTAGGTCAACTTCTATATCAGGTCTATATGTATTCTTTAATACCTCACCTATTGCTTCTACATCAGCTTTAACCTTTAAAAAGTTCAACTCAAGACTATTTGGAAGATTATAATAAAGATTGTCTCTGTTCAATAATTTTATCAACGCTTGCTTAACTATTTCTTCTACTGTCAGTGTTCCATCACCGTGAACTTCATAATACATATCAAGGACAAATATTCTTGCTGTAGCTTCAAAAATTAAATATCGTAGCCATTTAAAGAAATCCCGCCTATATACCCTCTCATCTGGAAAATATCGTATACTAGTTCCTGGCTCTGGCTCATACATCACTGGATGTATAAACCAGCAATCATCTGGAAGTTCACCAATGGCATCTAAAATATATCTTTTAGTAGGGTCTAGAAAAGGTTTCAAATCTCTATATTTGTATATAGCCACCTCTGGTGCAGCCATTATTACACCTCCTTCATTAGAAGTTTAAAAACAGCGTTCGTTCATCTTTTGGTGCATATGTATTCTTCTTATTAAACACTGAAACAAATTCACTTCTACGTTTTAAAAGCTCCATTAGTTGCTGTTCTTTATATTCCTCTAAAACTTTTTCAGTATCTAAGCCTAACGCTTGCTGCCATGCCTTTACACCAATAGCTAAAACATCAACTTTATCATCGTGTTTAAGTGCATCTTTCATATCACATAGGTTTGTCATCTGATACAATAAAGAGTACACATATAAATCATTTCTAAGATATAAATTGTACTCCCTATTAATCACTTCGGTATCTATAACCAGCCTATGTTGTGATAATACTGGCTCTAGTGTATCTATAATTCGCTTCTCTTTCTGGGTAAACTGTTTAACCTCTTCTACAACACACTGATGAAATCTTAGCAGTATTGGCTGAAATAGCTTTGTAAACATACCATCCCCAAAATTAGCTTCAATATATATTCTAGTAACATTATATTCCTTAGCTTTCTGTGCTAGTATAGTTAGTGTGTTATCATCATAGCCACCTTCTAGACCACCCAGGTCAAGAATGTAAAGGTTTCCGTTAAGCTGCCCTATAACAACATACGCTGTCTGGTCTACACCCTTTCCTGCAGGGTCTATAGCCATATAAATGCCATCATATTTAAGCCATTCTTCATCTACTCTAGAAGGCATATATAAACCATCATCTCCTGCAATACCTAAATTAGTGTATGCGCTTAGCTTATGCTCATCTTTTAGTGAATGTTTTATACTTACAGGAGCCTTAATTTTGTCTGTATCCATTACTATAAAATTCTTCAGCTGCAATGGATATTTTCTCTCATCTGTTTCAAAAGTATCCAACATGTATTGCATTAAAAAGTTAGCATGCCCACCAGTGTATTCACGCATTGTCAATTCCTCTTCAGTGTACCTGTCTGTCGGTTGTCCTTCTAACTCGGGATTTTCCAGCAACTCCTGAAGTATAAATGGAGATAATTTTCCGTGATAGTGGTGTAAATCTTCTATTTTAGGGTACCTTGCTGGTACTATAAAGGCATCATAACCCCTAGAAAGCAATTTGTTTGGTCCATATATACTATCCATACTATGCGGGGTTCCAAGGTATGTTATGTATCCTTCTGGCATAACTATGTTTTCTATTTCAGATAGTGTTGTATATAGCTTATTTCTAATTGTTTCGGTTTCAACTGTGTTAATAGTTTCTACGTCATCTAAGACTATTTCAGAAGCTCTAGCACCTGTTATCTGTGAAAAGATACCACTAGCTTTCACACTGGGCGCATGGGAAGGCAAAGCACCGTTTATGTCAAAGCTAGTTGAAGACCATCTCATATACGCTGGAGGGACCATAAAGCGTAGCTCTGGTATAGTTATAATCAACTTTTGGGTAAAGTTAGTAAAATTCTGTGCCCTATCTCTGGAAGCACTAAGCACTAGAATCTTTTCATTAGGATTCTTAAATAGCTTCCATAAAACATATGCTGAAGTTATCCAAGACTTTCCAAAACCTCTATAAGCTTCTATTATCCTACGTTTGCTCTCAGAGTGTTGAAGGTAATCTGCTACTTCATACTGTCTTTTAGTTGGTGCTGGAAGGTTTAAGTAATGCCATATTAGGTATAGAAAGTTTTTGAAGTCTTTTTGTAGCGCTGCATAATAGTCTGTTTTATTCATAGGCATCACTCATCCTCTATAAAAGGTAATTCAATATATTCTAAACTATCTTCAGATGTTTTATCATTTATTATAGTCCCTGTTTCTTTTAAAAGCCTTATTATGTTTGTAATATCAGTAGCAATCAATTCCTTATTTCGCACCTTTTCCAATAAATATTCCACAGTGTCATAATATAAGGCATCTAAATTCCTTTTTAGTTTTTCATCTTTAGATAACCTAGGCATTTCTACCACGCTCCCTGTGCTTCAGTGTATCTAGCTCCACTTCAACCCTTATTAGACGTTGTGTTATTTCGTCTAGCGCCTTGTCTTGTTTATCCAAAAGATTTGATAGTTTTTCTACGGTTTTATCAAGCTTCTCAATACTATTTGTTAGTATTTTGTTTCGCTGCTCAAAGAATATAATAATAACAATAAACATAACAGGTACCAACCATAGAAAAACATTTGGAGGTATTGCCATTATTAAATCTGCCATATTATTTTCCCTCCTCTTTTATCCATGGTGGCTTTATTACTGGTTGCTGTTTACGTTCAAATTTTTGAAGTATTTCCTGCTGATAAGTCCCCTGGCTAGCAAGTACACTTCTAGCAAAATTACGTGCTTCTTCATGAAATCGCTTAACAGCACTATCTAAGACTTGAATTTTAGTTTTATCAGGTAGTTTCTCATATGATTTTTGAGAAATAATATTGTTTAATTTATCTTCCATATGTAAACCCACATCCAAATATTTTAACATCATATAATACAATTCAGGGTCTAAATTAATTCCATCAACTGTGTTATTCATTCTTGGTATCTTATATCCTAGTTTTGCCATTTCTTTTCTTATTGGAGATTCACTTTCTGTAGATACCCTAAGCCCCATTACGTAATCGTATTGTATGATTGGTTTCCCATAACTATCTAACTGAGGCATATTTTTCATCACTTTTCCATTAACATCAACATAATATTTTTGAAATGTTTGCTGAAAATATTTATTAAGACCATAGAACGGTTTAAAAGACTGTGCAAAGTTTTTAATATAATTTTCGGGATTAACCCCTACTAAAGCATTGAAAAAATCCGCCAAACTTTCAAAATACGTTTTATTCATAAGGTTGTTAGCATTAATCCAAAGAAATTGTTGCACGTAATCAGTAAATTCTTCATACTTTTCAGGGTCTTGTGTTTCTTCTAAAGCTCTAGCAAGATTGGCTGCAGTAGTAAACACAAAAGCAGGGTATGGGTCTAATGTATTAATGTTCACCCATTTATCTTTTATTTTGATTGAATTTTCCTGAATACCAGCTTCAGACATCATTCTTTGCTCATATTCATCACGTGATGTTGGTGTTAATCTACCCTCTAAATACAACATAACTGCTCCTAACCATGTAAGTCCTGATGTTGCTAAAGCCCCTATTGCTCTTTGTTGGTCTAACTTATTGCTACTATTAAAAGCTTTCTGCCATAAACCAGGTCTAACACCCATAACTTCTGTACCCTTTTCAATGATAGCAGCAGGTGTATGGAAGAAAGGTTGAATAAGTTTTAAAAGTTTTATATCGTTTAAACCTTTTTCTATTGTTCTGTTTATATCAAACTCTAATTCACTTTTCCAAGTCATTTTTTTAGCTTTTTCTATCCCTATTGAATCCAAATACTTTATTAAATTATAATTTGTATCGCTGGCTAAAGCATTAGGATTAGTTTTCTCTTTAATAACATAATCAATAATTTCTGGTTTGAATTCCTGTTGAATTAATGCATTTTTTGTCCATTCTAAACTCTCTTCTAAAGACAGCCCTTTTTGTGTCTGAGCATAATATTGTACTTTATCAAATACATTTTTAACACCACGATATTCAACAGCTGCATTAGTTAAAGCTTTGGTATCTAATTCCATATCTGGATTCATTCTTGATAACTGTGATAATGTAAATCTCACTTCCCCTGTATATGCACCATAGGCAAATGGTCTATCTGTAAATTCTAGCATACCATAACTAAAAGTACGCATATGACCTAAAGTATAATCTGATACATTAGCTAAAAATCCTAAAAATGTGCTTTTCTCAGCAGCATCACCAAATAGTTTATGCATTGGTGCTTGTGTTTCTACTTGCTCTAGTTTAGCTTTAGTTCCTTCAATCTGTGTCATTTCTAGATATTTGTTGAACTCTTGAGGCTTAAACATCATTAGTCCTAAAACATCTAAGGAGCTAGGATTTTCTTTAGCATGCATAATGCCATACATATCTTTCACACCAACTACTGGTCGTGCTAATCCATTAGTCATTCCTTCTAATATTCCTAAAAGTTTGTTATTAACATCTTTAAAAGCTATAACATCACTACCTGAAATTTTTCCTGTAAATGCTGCCATATAATCAACCATAATATCATATAGTTGATTGGCAGTCTGTGATACCACATTACGTTTGTGAGTATTAAAATTAGTCAAAATATTCATGGTTTTATAATCAACAAGAAAGTCAATCAAACGTTTACTAAATGGTGACTTAATCAACGCTTGATTAACATCAGCAACGCTTTCTGCATTGGCAATTTTAGCTACCAAAACTTCAAAATCATCTGTTGATATGTTTGCTTTCTTTACTCCCTCATATAACCACTGTGCATCTTGTGACCTAAATAAATCAGCATCAGTAAGGTTACTGAAGTCTACTAACTTTCCATCAACTTCAGCTCCCATTAATGATAACGTCTGTGCTACTTTAGTAGATATATTTTTCACATCAGAAACCAATGAATGTTGGATTATCAACAATTCTGTTAGCTTAATTTTGTCTGCTTCGGGAACTTCTATTCCTTGTGAAAGCTTATTATTTAAGTCTATTGCATACTTTTGGATAATTATTCCTAAATTAACTACAGTATCTCTATATTTTAGTACTTCAATTGGTGCAGTTTCTAAAGCTTTAGATAGTGCTTTAGCATTGTCTAAAGTTATTCCTAATTCATCTACCAAAGCTTCAGGAGCCATAGTTTTTAACGGTTCAGCTTCAGCACCAACTATCTTTTTAGCTTCTTCAAATGTTATCTTCGGTTTTCCTTGTGCTTCTTCAATAGCTTCAGCCATGTCATAAACTTCTTTTATAACTTCAGGTTCAGTATTTAATCTTAGTGTATTTATTGGTCCTCCTTCTTCTGGAGTTACTAATGGTACACCTTCAGGAGTTTCAGGTAATTTTTCAGCTACTTTAGAAATAGCCTCAGCTTCTTTAGGTGTGACTTCAACTTTCTTAGAAATTATGGACTCAACCATTTCTGCTTTTAACTTATCAACATTTTTTGTTAAATCTTCTTTAAAATTATATTCGAAACTATCCACAATAGCTTTTGCATCCAAGTCATAAACTTTTGCTAGAGCATCAACATTATTTAATGCTACAAAAGGGTCCATTTCTCCTGCACTTAATTGTTGTTTTATTGTTTGTAACTCTTTAATATACACATCATCAACTGATAACTTAGGACCTCCAGTAAGTGCACCACTAAGTAAAACATCAACTACACCCATAGCAACAGCTTGAACACTGATAACTTCTTTTGCAAAGTCATCTATTTCTCCATGTATCGCTAATCCTGCTGCAGCCCCACCAACAACATCTGCAGCATATGCTAGTATTTCTTTAGTTACTGGACTAAGTGACGTCTTTCTCAAAATTATATTAGTAAGCTCACGTGAAAAATCGCCAGCGCCATATTCAGCAACACTTATTGCTGTGTAATACCAATCTATATCAGGGTTTAACATCTTACTAAAACCTGTTTTTACAGCGCCTGCTGCAGCACCTCTTATCCCTTCATAGACTAACGAAGGCATTGAACGCAAAGCTTTATTAACCCATGATATGCCACTAATACTTCTTGTTAAAGCATCAACAGCTGTATATCCTGCCATTGTCAATACTATATCTCTACTTAAACTACCAGCATAAGAAGCAACCATTTGGGCTGTAGGGGAAAGTGTTGTATCTAAAGTCGGTGGTCTATAAAGGATTGAATCTGACATAATGGTTATAAAATCCGAAATCTGCCATAAAGTCTTTTCTAGCTGTGTTTGTTCTGGTTGCATCATAGGATATACAACACCCATTGCAGTACTTAGTTGCTTCTGCTCTTTCTTAGATAGTTGTTTATCTTCTTCAGTTTTTAAAACTGGTGCATTTATTTGTTCTTCTGGTTGGTTTTGTGCTAAAGTTATAGGCATATATTATTCACCTCCATACATTTTTTGCTCCAATAACTGTGTACGTTTGGTGGCTTTTCGTTTTTCCTGTTTCTTTACTCCAAGCGGTTTAACAGTACCAATTTTCAAACGCCATATTTCAGGTTCATATTGTTCATAATCTGGAGTACGTCTAGTGGGAACTTCTATTACTGTTGGTTCTTTCTGAGGTGGCTCTTCTACTGCAGAAAGTAATAAAAAATCTACAGCTTCTGAAGGTAATTTTGGTTGCTGTGATATTATAGTTTCTAAATCTTCTTTATATACTTCCTTTACAACATCTTTAAAAAGTATAGGTTTTGCTTTTAAATCTATGCTTAAAGGTTTAGAAAATATGTCTTTACTAGTCGGCATCTTTGGAGACTCTGGAATTGTTTCTTCTACTTTAGCAGCTTCCATACTTACTTCAGGTTGTTGAATTTTGCTTAAATTTTCATAAAATTCTTTAAGAGTATCTTTTGAAGATGTTAATTGTACATTAGTTGGTGCTTGAAAAGGATGATAAATTGTTTCGGCAGCTTCTGGTGTAATTGTTTCTGGTTCAACTGGTATTTCAGCTAATTTTAATTTTTCTAATTTTGCAATATATTCTTGAGTTTTTGTTTGTGTAACCTCAGCTTCTTTCGTAGTAATTAGTTCTTTTTCAGTAACATTAGGTCTTACTTTAGTATTATAATCATTCAGTGTTTCTAAATTATCTGCTGTGGTAATTTTGAACATATCAGAATATTTTGGCACTGTTTCATTAATATTTTTTATAACAGTAGCAACATCACCTTCGAGACTAGGGTCTGATAAAACAATATCTTTCTGAAATTTTTTTCCAACATCTGAACCATATAAATTTCCAGCACCATTACGATAAGTCGCAAGCATTAAATTTAATATTGCATCATAGTCAGATTTTTCTGGCTCCTTTAGTGCTTTATTGGCATATTCATAAATTCCAGTTATAACATCTCTATTATCTTGCATTCCAGCAGAATGTAAAGCATTTAAAGCTGAATATCTTAAAACATAAATTGCAGCTTTTACTTCATTTTCGGTGTTTCCATTAATTTCATCAATGGTTTTGGTTAAAATATCAGGTAATTTTTCATCTTCAAATAAATATTTGCGTAAGGAAAAATAACTTTTCGCTGATTCCCATGTACTTTCATAAATTTGAAATGCATTTCCAATTTCCCCTTTATATAATCCCAGTGTCGATTCAGCAGCTGATAAATTTAACAATAACAATGGGTCAACATCTTCTTCATCAGCTATTTTTAAAACATTTAGTATAAATTGTTCTTGCTTTTGGCGCTTTTCTGTACCAGGTTTAGCTAACTTTGGCACATCAGGATTAATTTCTTTGAAATGTTGGTCTATTAAGTCTAAATATGTTGGTAATAATTCTAAATATATTTCTTCATTTAAAGTAACAATTTGCTCTGGAGATAATTGCATATTTATACCTCCTTTACTTTTGTTGTGGAACATACGGAGACTTCATCAAATCTGCGCCATAAGTTTTTATAACTTCAGTTATAATTTTTCGTGCTTCTGCATCTGTAAAGCCTTTTTGTGTAACTAAATAAATCTGAAGTTTTGCAGGGTCTGCTCCAGCTTTCAATTTTTCTACAATGAAGTTTCTAGTCTCATCATAAGCCATACTTTTGGCATCAATAGTTGTTAAACCAGCTGTTTCTAATTCTCTAATCACATCAGGCAATGTATAATTGGTTATGTTAGAATATAACTCATCATTAGGTGAAATATAAGCATTTGTTGTAATTTCTTCTTCCTTACCAAAAAGCTTATTAAAAGCCTTTTTCCAAAATGGTTCAGTGCTCTTCTTATCTTCTTCAAAACTCTTTAACATCTCTTCATATGTTGCACCCATACTCATTGTCTTTTGTCCAAGTTCACCTGAAGACGTATATTGTTGTGCGTATTCCTCTAATGGTGTCAATACTTGGTCTCTGAATAATATGTGAATATCAGGTCTAGTTAAATCATTTATTTCATAAAATTGTGTTGCAAGTTCATTTGCTTTCTCATATAAAACAGCTTCAAGTTCACTATTCCATATTACGGCATAAATTGACCCAGCATACATTTGTATTGTTTTTTCAATCATCTTATCAAAATTTCTAGTTTTAAACGTTTTTACATCATCTATCATAGAATAAACAGTCCCTAATAACTTGTCAGCATCAGTAGCTTCAAGTTCATTGGAAGCATACATTTCTATAATTTCTTCAGGTTTAATGAATTCATTCTTAGCTAATCTGTTTTTTAAGTTTAAATAGTTTTCCTTTCGTTGCATTGCTTTCATTGCTTCTTCTTCCATAAGTTTTTGTTTCTCATAATCTTCTAATGTCTTAGCTTCCGCTTCTCTTTGTGAAAGCATTATACCAGTAATTTTATCAATTTCAGCAGGACTAAAGTTTTGGGTATTTAAAGCTTGTATCCATTCATTCTCTGTTATTCCATATACTTCATAAGCTGCAATAGTTTTTGCATTTAACCATTGTTGAACTTGTTTATTTTCCAATTCTTTTGCATCATTTAATTTCTTCATATAATTTTGGTAATCCTTCAAAGATAAATTATTACTAAGCAACTCTTGTGTAACCATTTCTTCCGTTAATTTGCCTTTATAGAACGCATTGTCTAATTCAACCAATGTTCTTTCATTACTTACTTGAGAATATGTGTGTTCGTTATACAATATTTCATTAGCCATATTTACTATATTAGCAAATCTACTATCACTTAATTTATATAAATATTCATTGTTAAGTACTTCCTCTCTAAAATACTTTTCAAATCTTACTTTGCTAGTTGGGTCAAATTTTGAAACATTTAAAAAATCAGAAATATCATAATACCATTGTTTGTACAATAAATCAACAGTTTCGTTGTCCATTGCTTCTTGTGCTTTAGATTGCTGTTCAATCTTTGATTGTTTAACTTTCATTGCTTCAGTTCTATATTGATTAATTGTGTTTGAAAATACTGTTTGATTAAGTTTAATACCATTCTCATCTGGAATATCTGTAAAATTCAACAATTCAGGCATACCATATGCTACTGCAAGTTCACCAATACGGTTAATATATATTTGAGATACATCAAGTCTGGTTAAATTCATTGCTTTTGCTTCTTTTTGTACTTCTGATAAACCAAATCTTAAGAATTCATTAAATTCATTAGTAATCTCTAATGTATCAAAAGCAAAACTACTATCAAATAAGTTTATATTTGGAACATTTAAAAACTTTTGTAAACCAGCCTGAATATAAGCATCAGCTTTATTTTGAACACCAGCCACTGATGTTGCAACTATATCATCATTTATTTGTTGCACCTTTTGTTGTGTCCAATCATTTATTAGTGATTGTTGAATATCCAACGCATGTGGAAGAAATGTTTCTAAATAATAATCATTGGAAGGTCTAGCTAGCATCCATTCATTCAAAAATTCATTTAATCCCTTTTGTACTTCTTCAGGACTTTCCCATTGCATCTTATTTTGCTGATAATATTCTTGCATAGAACTATTGAAGATTGAATAATCCAACTCTGCAGTGTATTGATAATATCCTTGCATCATTGATTTTGAAGCTTTCTCATCCAGCTGTCCTCCAGAAGCAGCTGTCATCCATCCTTCTATTTGTTGTACACGCTTATTCTCTTCTTGTATTTTATTCAATAATGGTGTAATTGTAGCTGTTGTTTTTACCAAAGAAGACCATATCTCAGCCTTCTGTGCAATCTCACTGGATGTTTGCTGCACGCCATAAACACCACTAGCATCTACAGGCATACTTAACGGTTGGGCGAATACCTTCAGGCTAGGTGTCGTGGCTTTATAAAAACTTTCTTCTTTAGGAAGTTCTAGCGTTTCTAAACGTTCTGTTGTAGTCAATGCTGCCATATATTTATCCTCCTTTCAACAATAATGGAGACAGCAAGTCTCCAAGTTTACTCCAGTCTAATGAAGCAATATTTGCTACCAATCCTAGTGTGGCTTCTAAAGCATCTAATCCTGGCTTACGCTTTTGTGACTCATACTGTGAATATTGGGACATTGTTTCCCTTTGCATCAGTTGTTGCTGATATTGTGTCTGAGCAAGATAGTTAGCTAAATTAGACTGAATAATACCCACGTCTTGAGCTACCGCTTGCTGAAGATTACCTTGAACAGCTGATAAAGTGCCTCCACCAGCACCTAATCCCATAGCTAACTGTCTAGCTATAGTTGCTTGCTGAGTTTGATAACCTTGCATTTTCCGTTGCACAATATCTTGATTAGCACTGGCTAACATTTGTTTTCTTTGTTCAGATAACATTCCTATTTGTATCTTTAGATTATCCCATAGTTCCTGCTGCATCCTAGCCAATTCTTCATTATATCGTTTGCTTGCTCTATACGTAGCAAAAGGATTAGCCATATCAATTATACCTCCCTTCAAACTTATTAGTATTTACCATATCTGCGATTCCATACACGAAACTCAGCGCCAAATCCCATCAAATTCAAAGGATTGGCTAATAAATTAACTTCATTTTCAAAATTAGGATTACCTTCAATTACTGAAGCTGCTTCTATAATTATTTCAGCTCCTCTAGCATATTTTCTAATAGGTATTGAAGCATATATAGCATTATTAATCGTTCCAAGTACTTCGGAAATAACACCATCCTGTCCATAATAGACATATCCAGTGAATTCTTTATCAAAGATTAGGTGGACAAAGTCCAACCTTGCCCTCAAATATGGTGGAATATCTTTAGTAAAAATTGGCAATGATATTTTAGCTATAATATCTTTTAAAGTTTTTTCACCAGTATATGAAGTGTAAATTTCATCATATAAAGCATTTGCAACATCTTGCTCAAGTGGGATTTTATAAAATAGAAGAACATATTGTGCATCACTAGGACCTTGAAGACCAGTTGGCTCTGCCTTTATTGTCAAAACATCACCAACAGAATTAATATGCCACAATCCTAAATCAGTTGGAAATTTCCACCGTGTCCAACCCTCTTGAATTACCTCAAGGTTGTTTGTAAATCTATGAAATACCATTGCTGAAGTAAAGTTGTTATTAGGCTCAGAATAAGTTAAAATTACTTTGTCATTAATAGCCACAATTTGATTTACTTTTGTTGGCATAAGGTCACTAATCATCCAACTTTTATTTTCAGCTTTGTTTGTATATGTATTTGGCTGAACAAAGAACGAATACAACATGTGTCTTTCAAAAGCCTGAGACACTGTTGTTTTATTACCAAAGAAAATTTCATTCCCTAATGTTTCTGGTGTTGTATCTGAAATTTGATAGTCTGTTAAATTTTGAATAAGCATTGTAAAAGGCGAGATATAACCTTCAAAATGTAATAAAAATTGCTGTTGCGTACCAAATATATAAAATTCCTTATTTAGGAAAATTAAGTGTTTTAAAGTACCTTTTGTTACACTAAATTTTGCATCAATAAAACTTGTGTCAACCAACATTTGACCCGAACTCAAGAAAAATTTGTCACGTGTTCCAACTTCTGATATACTTATAGCCTCATCACTAAGAATAAATAATCGGTCTTGAATAATTTTTATATCTTGTATGTGTTTATTTGCAAATGATGGTAATGAAGCAGTTGCTGTATTTTTATAATTAACTGCTCCAGTTTTAAACAAAGGTGGTCTATCTAACTTTAAATTATCTATGTCAATATAACAAGGCAAAGAAGCTTCTTGAAATTCTAAGACAGCATTAGAAAATTTAGTTATATCATCCAATATAAGGTTTATTTCTTTCTCAGATTGTTGAAAAGTTATTATAAATGAATAAGTATTTGGCATATTAATTGTTAAAACACCTGAAGATTTTGAAATTGTCATTGATAAGTTTTGAAATATTGAATTGTATTTATCATAAAACATATCAATCAGTTGTGTGTCTGAATATAATGAATAACCGAAATTATCTAAATATTCATCGGAAGAATACAATATTTCATTGGCTATTTTAATTGTAATATTTACTTTTGGAGCAGCATGATATGAAGTTGAATCTGTGGCACTAATATAATTAATTATAACTCCATTTTTGATTCCATTGTTTGTAGCTAAATAATCTTGATTGTTAATATTATGCCACTCTTCATCTTTAAGCATAAATGTTGATAAATTTTCTACTAATAAATGTTCACCATACCATACAGACCATCCATACCATCTGCTATCTGAACCTCCAAAAAAATCTCTATCATCATAATAAAAATCTGTAACATAAAAACTACTTGTTAATTCAAAAGTTGTTTCATATAAATTTTTTCCAAGTTTAACGTTTGCCTTTTTAACACTACCTATTGTAACACTTTTCCCACCTCTTTTTATCTTTATATCCCCACCCTTTCCTGGAGTTATAGTTAATGTTGTATATACATTTGGGTCACCAACAAATTTACCTTTTAACTTACATATATCCCAGTAAGTGCCACCAATTCCTGATGTATCAAATACATCACCATGTTTAAACTTGAATAAATATGTCGTAGAAGGTTGTATTATCCCACTTACTATCCAAGGATTATCGGGTGTTTGTTTTTCTAATATTATAAACTGTGTAACTCCTGAACCACCAGTAATTTCAATATTATCACCATTAATGCTAACTGTATATCCAGGATAGCTGGATAGTATTTGATTAATTTCATTTTTCATTGCAGTCATTAACTCTGATTTTGCATTAGTAGGTGTTAATGTATAATTGCTTCTTATTAATATATATTCATCGCCAACTTTTAAATAAATCATTGGTAAATCCCCACTCATATTTTTTCCAAAATTAATCTTATGTTCAAAAGATAAAACTTCAGATCCACTGAGTTGTAATGTTGAAGTTACAGTTTGTGTTGTATTGACAATCCAAATTTTTCCAGCTTCAAAAGTTAATTTAATCTTATTAGCATCATTTAAAATTGCATTTGTTGTAGTATCAATAAAGTAAGAATAATAATTTTTGTTTACATTTTTCTTTATAGATAACTTAATTTTTATTGACTTTTTGTTAATGTCTATTAAGGCAATATACAAAATTGAGGGTCGTGCAACCTTTGTATTAGCACCAAGGATAAATAAATAATCATCCTTGTTGGCACTCAATGATTTCACCAAACGAATGTTTTTTATATCACTGTCTAATCTAAATATTCCATCAGTAAATATACCTGGTCTTGTTTGAATTCCTAATGTTGGATGTAATATAACATTTTCAGCATCAGTAAGTACACCTGGCTCTAATAGTTCTGGCTCACCACTTATTAATCCTTTGTTGGGAATAATCATATCAGTCTTCAATACGCTCATCTATATCTCCTCCCCCAATATTGGAGTGTGTCATTTTCTAATATATTCGCATTTTCAATATCTACAGCATATAGTGTCTTTAGTTTCTGAAACAACAATAATTCATCCGCAGTTGGTCTTGCCCAAGCTAGTGGTGAATTGATTTGACTATTAATAGTGTTATAATAGTTGTACATTCTTGACGCCTTCATATCAATGTACAACTTAAATAACTCAGGCAGTTCATCGTATGCAACTTTATGTACAACTTGAACTACAGTTTCTTCTGGAATCTCAGCATATGTTTTATGGTCTATAATCTTGTTATCTTTATCTACATATACTTTTAATTGCGGATACAATGCAGTGGCCTTTAATAATACTAAATTTGCTGCTTTAATTTCTCTATACGGCTGTTCTTTAATATTAAAACTCCAGCCTTCTAATAATACCTCTGTCAATATATCTTTTTTTAGTTGTTCTAACGACTTACCACCACGAGTAACCCTATTGTGCATCTCTAACATCTTAGAATACAACTCTTGTTCTTCTGGTGAAGGATTCAATATTAGTTCCATTTGATTGTTCTGATACGCCCTATATAATCGCTTAGCTCTGGCTACAGCATACTGTTCAACTATTTCAGGCAATGTATCTGGTATTCTAGTTATTAAATTGCCATCAGCATCAGTTGATGTGTTATACCACCAACCAGCCTCATTTAACAATTGTTGTCTAATTGCTGTTAATACATCATCATAGGTTGTTTGCTGTAATTCGGATGTTAAGTTTTGTCTATAAAGTTCTTGTAACAATTGTGTTTCATCGTTAGGCTGCTGGGCAAAGTTTGGGTCTAGTTCGGTATACAGTGCATATAATCTTCTAGACTTTAAGTTTGCATACTCGACCACAGTAGCATTAGTTTCGTTGATATTAGGAAACATAGCTAACACACTGTTTAAAATTTCATTATAAAGGTTTTCTAAAGTTATATTGAACTTTTCACGCTTAGACTTTAACAGTATTGCCTGATATGCTTGAAGTTCTTCTGGAGGCATATTTATCAGTAATTCCATATTACCAGTTTCATAAGAATAATTAATCCTATTAGCTTTCATTCGAGCATAATGAACTATTGAAGGGTCATTGGCAGGAACTTTTGTTAAAGAAGCTACTGCTTCTGCTATATCATCTTCAGAAACTTTAATAGGTTTATTTTGACTAATCAATATACGTTGGTATATATCTTCTTCTTCTTTAGTAGCATTAATAAAAGGTGTTGGGTCTAAAGAGTTATACAAGCTATATAATCTTTTAGCTTTTAAGTTTGCATACTGTTTTATTAACCCATTAGTTTCAATACTATAACTTAAATATTGTGTTAATCCTTCAGAATTCAATGACTGTATAATGCTATCCCTAAATTGTTCCAAAGTTTCACTCTCAAGCCAGTAACTATGATTCTTTAGCCATAGCTGCTGATATGCTTGAGTTTCTTCAGGCGTTGGCGTATTTACAAGATTAGCATCACCACCAGTACGCTGGAAAGCATTAAATAACCTTCGTGCCTTTAATTTAGCATATGCTTTAACCTCTTCAGGCAATACTATAACTTCTTTTAGCTTCTTTTGCCCAAATTCATCCAGCTCAGTGTTAAAATACCAGCCTATATCATTCTTTAGCTGGTCTTCTATTTCCTGTGTTAGTGCTTCTAGGTCATCAAAATGACTAACTTTGTTTAGTTGACGTGCCTTTAAGCGTGTATAAAGGTTAATTTCATCCTGTGAAGGATTAATATAAGCTTCCCTATTGACTTCTTCGGTTACCAACATGTACATTCGCTTAGCTTTAATGTCAGCATATGACGCTGCAAGAGCATCACTGAATCTTGCTTCATCGTATGTAAGCGCTGAAGTAATCCCTTCAGCCCTTAATTCGTTAATATAAGAGTCTCTTAACTCCTCAACAGGTAGTGAACGCAGAAAATGTCGCCTATTTTGCTTAACCATTTGGGCATATATTTCCTTTTCTTCAGGCGTTGGGTTTAACATTAACTCTACATTAGCTGTATTATAAGCCTGAAATAGCCTTTGAGCCTTAATTTTAGCATAACTGTCGGCAATTGGTGGCAGATTTAAGGGTATATTGGTCTGAAAGTCTTCTCCAGTCTCTGTAGTATTCCACCACCAGCCCTCCTCATTCAATAACTGGCTAGCTACGTTCTTATAAATGCGTTCAAAGTCAATCAATTCAGCACTAAGCATAACTTCAGTGCCTCTAGCTTGCTGTAAAGCCGTAAGATACATCTTACTAAGGTCTTCACTAAATAAGTTTTCACCAGTATAGCCTAAAGAAAATTCATAACTTGTCCTAGCTACTATAACTTGCTGTATGTGAACTGGAATAGCAGCAAAGTTAGCATTAAAAAGGTCTTCTTCAGTAGTGTAATCATCAACATCAACTACATAAGTGTCTATTGCCTCCGTTCCATCTTCAAGATAGTGTGTATTAAAACGCCATCCCATTCCTAATACATCAAGAGTTATCATATCTAATAGCTGCTGTGCCATCTGATAAACTTCATCATTTGGGGATACAGTAATAGGATTTTCTCCAACTACCAATAGAACACGTTTTACAGCTTCTTCACGGGTCATAATATAACCTCCTTTCAGATTATGTCTTTCCCTAAACATTCCTTACTAAAATATCAACGCTATGGTGCCTAGCATAACCTACAATCGATTTTACTCTATCAACTAAGGTAATTTGTCATGGAGGGATATTGAAAAGCTCCTAGGGGCTCCTACGCTTAGGTGGGATTGGAAGAACGATAAATAGAGAAAAGTTATAAAGAATGTTTAAGGAAAGAACCCTTCGATAGTTCTATGACTACCGAAGGGCTGAAAATTAAAACTAGCTAGGTAATTCCAATGAACCCCCCTTACCCATTATTGCTATCGCACATTCTGGGCGGAAGGAGTCAAATCCTGCAGCAAGGTCAGCAGTGATATAGGTGGCTTTCTCTTTGATATCATAGTCTTCTTCAACGTAAATATCTTTCAAGTTTACCATAGCAGCAGCATCACGGGTAAATGCAACGGCTAATAAGCCACCACCTTTAACTGTAACTTTGTGGTTTATCCCACCGTCACCAGACCAATCTTCCCCAATGGTTGCTGTTTTGGCTGTGAAAAGTTCACCTAAATCGTTATTATCACCTTCACCTTCATAGAATACATTGGACTCAACAATGTTAAAACCAAACAATCGTGGCAATTCACCTTCAGCTATAGAACCAGAACCCTTGTAGTCTGCAGAAATTAGGTCAAGATAGTTAAATAACTTCTCATACATTGAAGGTGATATTGCAAGATATAACTCCTGGTCGTATACATTCATCTTTCTAAATGTTGTCCTAGCTTTTCTCACGGCTTCAAAGAACAATATAACGTCATCTTTGGAATTTATGTCTGATACCTTTACAATACTTGAAGTACCATCAGGCATGTTTATAACTTTGCCACTTAACATTTTTCCACTGCCATCAGGATTCTTTACCAGCGCTTCGTTGGTTGCTGCAGCTTTCAATACGGACGCAA
>Ga0208564_1001228_pt1 | contig 21752 bp, 21 predicted proteins | sample AD_UKC073_MetaG_FD_184439 | JGI IMG/M metagenome (GOLD analysis project Ga0208564, IMG submission 184439) | Active sludge microbial communities of municipal wastewater-treating anaerobic digesters from USA - AD_UKC073_MetaG (SPAdes) (version 2) | ecosystem: Engineered > Bioreactor > Anaerobic >... | reverse complement strand
CAGTGTGCGACCGGGCCAATGCCGGCCTCTTGCACCCACGCGACAGCCGCCGCCAGCAGCCACCGCCATGTGCCACCGCCATGTGCCACCGCCATGTGCCACCGCCATCGGCCGCGCCCGCCCGCCTGCGCGCACAATGCTTTTGCTGTTTCGCCAGGAGTTCCGCCATGCCCGCCCCCGTTGTCGACTACTACTTCGCCACCGTCTCGCCCTGGGCCTACCTGGGCCATGCGCGCTTCGTGGCCATCGCCCGGGCGGCGGGTGCCACGGTGCGGATCAAGCCGATGGACCTGGGCGTGATCTTCCCGGTCTCGGGCGGGCTGCCGCTGGCGAAGCGGGCGCCGCAGCGCCAGGCCTACCGGCTGATGGAGCTGCGCCGCTTCAGCCGGCACCTGGACATCCCGCTGCATCCGCAGCCGGCGCATTTCCCGGTCGACGGCAACGATGCGGCGCGCCTGGTGCTGGCCGCCGACACCGCCCTGGGCAGCGCCGCGGCACTGGACCTGGCGCAACGCGTGGGCCGGGCGATCTGGGCCGAGCAGCGCAACGTGGCCGACCGCGCGACGCTGGCGGCCCTGCTGGCCGAGGCCGGCCTGCCCGACAACCTGCTGCACCCTGCGGCCATGGACGCAGCCGGTGCACGTTATGCCGCCTGCACCGACGAGGCGCGTGCGCTGGGCGTGTTCGGCGCGCCCACCTACGTCATCGACGGCGAGCTGTTCTGGGGCCAGGACCGGCTGGACTTCGTGCAGCGGCGGCTGCAGGCGGGTTGAACCAGACCGGCCGGCCGGTCACATGCCCAGCTTCTGCAGCCGGCCCACCTGCACCGCCATCTCGCCGTCGTGCAGGCGGTCAGCCTCGTCGGCCGCGCTGCGCGAGGCGGCCTCCAGCCGAGTCTTCAGGTCGGGCAGGCTGGCGCGCAGCCAGGGGATGAAGAGGGTGTCGTCGCCGGTCTCGGCCAGCGCACGGCCGCAAAGCCGCCGACGTCCAGCGCCTGCAGGGTCTTGGCACCGGCCATCAGGTCGCTGACCAGGGCGGACTGCAGGCGGTCGATCGCGCGGTAGCCGCCGCAGGTGGCCACCCGCTCGATGACCGCCGGCGCGGCGAAGGGCTCCAGCGACGCGGCGCCGTCGCCCAGGATGACCTGCAGCGCGGCGCGCTGCTCGGCCGCGGGCACCAGGCGGGCGGTCGGGCCGTCGCCCGGCGCCAGCGGCGGCAGGGCGCCGGCCAGCAGGCGGTTGACCGACTGCAGCAGCGCCACGTGGCGGCCGAGGATCACCTCGTCGGTGCCGGCGTACAGCCGGGCATCGCCCCCCGTGCCGGCGTCCAGCCGCGCCAGCGAGCGCTGCAAGCTGGCCACGCCCAGCCGGGTGGCGTCCACAGCTGGGTCACGCCGTCGCCCGGCTGGGCAGCCTGGTTGAAGCGGCCGTCGGCCATGATCGAGCTGTTGGGTCCGAAGCGGTTGGCAAGCACCGGGTTGCGCATCTGCGCCACCGTGTGCGTGGTCGAGGCGATCTGGTTGTGCATCAGCCCCAGCGTGTGGCCGACCTGGTGGGCGACGAGGTAGCTCAGCAGCGCGCCGGACTTCTCGGTGCTCAGCGGCAGGGTCGACCACATGCGGGCCCATCGCGTTGACCTTCTCCTCGGTCACCCAGCGGATCACGTTGATCGACAGGCCCTCGGGCGACCAGTCCGCATCCTGCGCGGGCGTCGGCGCGTCCAGCACGCGGATGGCGTTGGAGAAGCCGGCCGCCTCGAAGGCCGGCAACCACTGCAGCACGCCGGCGGTGATGTGGGGCTTCCAGCGCTCGGGAATGCCCGGGCCCAGGTCGCAGGTGATCGGCTTGACCGGGTCGCTGACCGCGGCCGCCGGGTTGGCCTTCTCCAGGCGGAAGCGCGAGATCACCGACTGGCGTGCCTGCGCCGCGCCGCCGGCGGTCTCGAACTCGCTGAACTCGTTGGGGAAATCGCCCACCCGCGGGTCGCTGGGGCGTGCGGCCATCGGCGTGTCGGGCAGGAAGACCAGCGAATGGCCCAGCACCACCGACACCGGCTGCGGGCCGGCCGCCGGCGCGGCCGGGTACTGTGCCAGGTGGGTGAGGTGGCTGCGGATGTTCAGCGCGTTGCCGCGCACCCGCACACGCTGGATGTAGGACTTGCTCGGGTCCACCGCCGCCACCAGGCCGCCGGTGCGGGCGACGAAGCCGCGGCCGGTGACCGCGGGGATGTCGATGGCGAAGGTGCCCGTCAGGTCGACCAGCAGGCTGCTGTCGTCCTTGGCGCCCAGGATGGGAAAGCTGGCGATCAGCGCGCCCGTCTCGCCGGCCGCCACCGCGGTCTCGATCGGGCGGATCTTCGGGTCGCGTGGGGCCGCGCCAGGCAAGCCGCCGGCGGGTGGTCTGGGCGCCGGGTCGGCCACGCTGGCGCGGCGCCGCTGGGTGCCGCTCAGGTCACGCACATGCACGAAGTGACCGTGGCGCTCCAGCCGCACCAGGCTGTTGCCGGCCTCCAGGGTGTCGACCACCACGCCCGGCGGCAGGGCCACGGCCTCGGTGGACCAGAGCATGGGTTTGCCGATGGCGCTGGTGGGCAGCTCCAGCAGGGTGTTGCCGGCCACGCGCCAGGCGGTGACGCGGCCGGTGCCGATGCGTTCGGCCGCCTGCATCAGCGTGGCCAGGTCGGGCGGGGCGGCGGCCTGCTGCGCGGCGGACGGTGCGGCAGACGGCTGACTGCCCCGGTGGCCGGACAGGATGGTAGCCTTGCGAACACTCAGTTCTTAGCAATCCCGACCAAGATGCCCCACCTGGTGATCCTGTACACCGGCAACCTGGATGCCGTGACCGACATGACGGCGCTGTGCCGGGGCCTCGCCGACGCGATGCTCACCGTCACCGACGAGGCCGGCAAGCCCGTGTTCCCGACCGGCGGCACGCGGGTGCTGGCCTACCCGGCGCCGCACTTCGCGGTGGCCGATGGCGGCGCCGCCGGCCGCGCCGCCGGCTTCCAGGCCGACTACGGCTTCGTCTACCTGAACCTGCGCATGGGCCGCGGGCGCAGCGCCGCGGTGCACGCCGATGCCGGGCGGCGGCTGGAGGCCGTGGCCAAGACGCACTTCGCCCCGCTGCTGGCCAGCCGGCCGGTGGGCGTGACCTTGCAGATCGACGAGGGGCCCGAGGTGTTCGATGCCAAGAACAGCTCGCTGCACCCGCTGTTTTCCAAACCCAACTGACCGCGAAGGACACCACCATGCTGCCGATGCCGCAGAACCATTTCAAGGCCGCCCTGGCCGCCAAGCAGGCGCAGATCGGCCTGTGGGTCGGCCTGTGCAATGCCAACGCCGCCGAGGCCCTGGCCACCACCGGCTACGACTGGCTGCTGCTGGACGGCGAGCATGCGCCCAACGACCCGGCCAGCGTGCTGGAGCAGCTGCGCGCGGTGGCGCCGTACCCGGTGCACCCGGTGGTGCGGCCGGTGATCGGCGACGTGGCGCTGATCAAGCAGTACCTGGACGTGGGCGCGCAGACCCTGCTGGTGCCGATGGTCGACACCGCCGAGCAGGCTGAAACCATGGTCAAGGCGATGCGCTATGCGCCGGCCGGCATCCGCGGCATGGGCGCGGCGCTGGCGCGGGCCTCGCGCTACAACCAGGTCGACGACTACCTGGCGCACGCCGACGCGCAGATGTGCCTGCTGGTGCAGGCCGAGACGACCACCGCCATCGCCAACCTGGAGGCCATCGCCAACACCGAGGGCGTGGATGGCGTGTTCTTCGGCCCGGCCGACCTGTCGGCGTCGATGGGCTACCCGGGCCAGCCCGGCCACCCCGAGGTCGTCAAGACCATGCTCGACGGCATCGCCACGGTGCGCAAGGCCGGCAAGGCGCCGGGCATCCTTATGACCGACCCGGTGCAGGCCCAGCGCTACCTGGACGCCGGCGCGCTGTTCGTCGCCGTGGGCGTGGACATGCTGGTGCTGGTGGCCGCGGCCCAGGCGCTGGCGCAGCGCTTCAAGGCGCCGGGCACGGCGGCAGCGGCAGCCAAGCCGGGCTACTGATCGCCCGACCTGCGCCAGGCGCGTAGGACGTTGCCCAGGCCCGGTGGCGTCTTCGACCGATGGTCTGCAGTGCGTGCCGCGGTGATGCTGGAGCCTCTTCCAGACATTCCAGCAGCACGCCATGTCCAACACCCTCGGCCGCCGCCTTGCGTCGCTGACCAGGACCGCCACCGTGGTCGCCGCCTGCGCCGGCACGGCCGCCGGTGCGGTGATCGGCGGCGTGATCGGCCGCGAGAACACCAGGGGCAAGTGATCTGGCGGCGGCTGGCCGGTGCCGCAGGGCAGGGCGGCGCGCCAGAATCGCGCCCGATCCGCCCGCCCGACCACCACCATGCCGCCGACTGCCCCGCCGCCCGTTCTCCAGCTTCAGGACTTCCGCTTCGCCTACCCCGGCGAGCCGCCACTCTTCGACGGCCTGTCGCTGACCCTGGCCCCCGGCCTGCACTGGCTGCAGGGCGATGCCGGCAGCGGCAAGACCACGCTGCTGCGGCTGCTGGCCGGTGAGCGTTCCGGGATCGCACAAGCCGACTTGGCCGGCGTGCCAACGGCCATCGACAGCGATGCCTGGCGCCGCGCCGTCTGCCATCTGGACGCCCGTGCCGAAGACTTCGACGCACTGACGCCCGCCGCCCTGCGCGACCGGCTGCGCGCACGCCACCCGGCGCTGGACGATGCGCTGTGGCAGCGCCACATCGACGGCTTCGGGCTGGCGCCGCATGCGGCGAAGACACTGTTCATGCTGTCCACCGGCATGCGCCGCAAGGCTGCATTGGCGGCGGTGCTGGCCAGCGGTGCGGCCCTGCTGCTGCTGGACGAGCCGACCGCCGGCCTGGACGGGCCAGCGACCGCCTGGCTGCACACCGCCCTGCACGACCTGGCCTCCCAGCCCGGCCGCGCCGCGTTGATCGCCTGTGGCGCCTGGCCTGAGAGCCTGCCGTGCCAGGGCACGGTGGCGCTGGACGCGACCGGCGACCAGAACAGCGAAGAGCCGCGTTAGTTCATTTTTCTGCCGCCAAACCGAACAGCTCGCGCATCGCCGCACGGTAGGCGTCCAGCCCCAGCCCGTGGGTGCTGTGGTGCGAGCCGCCCTCGACCAGCACGAAGCGCTTGGGCTCGGGTGCGCGGTCGTACAGCGCCTGGCCCAGGTCGGGCGGGATCAGGCTGTCGGCGCTGCCATGCACCACCAGCACCGGCGCCCGCACCGCGCCGATGCGCGCCGCGGCGTCGAAGCGCTGGGTGATCAGTGGCGACAGCGGCAGCCAGCCCCACTTGAAGCGGCTGACCACGTCGGGGATCGACGGAAAGCTGCCCTCGACCATCAGTCCGGCCAGGTCAGGCGTCTCGGCCGCCAGCCGCAGCGCGATGGCGCCGCCCAGCGAATGGCCGAACAGGTAGCGCCGCGCCTGCGGGTGGCGATCGGCCAGCCATTGCCAGGCGGCGCGGGCGTCCTCATGGGCCAGGTCTTCGGACGGCAGGGCCGCGCTGCTGCGGCCGAAGCCGCGGTAGTCGACACCCAGCACGGCGAAGCCCAGGTCGTGCATGCGGCGCATGCGGTGGGCGCTGCCGCGCACGTCCCAGCGCGCGCCGTGCAGGTACAGCAGCACCGGCGCGTCGGGCCGCGGCTGGCCCAGCCACAGGCCGTGCAGGCGCACGGCCTCGCCGCTGAGGGCAGAGCGGAACGGGATCCACACGTCGTCCATGCCTTGCGCCGCGGCCAGGCCGCCGGCCCAGGTGCGGTCACCGGGCTGGAAGATCCATTCGCGCTGCTTGGCATCGAGCGTGGCGCAGCCGCTGGACAGGGCCAGGGCGGCCAGCAGGGCCAGCGCTGCCGCCGCCGTGTGGCGGCGCAGGCGCAAACGCCGTGCCGGATGGTGGGTGAAGCGCGGTGGCATTGGCAGCGATCTTCGCATCACCCCCGGCCAGACGTCGCCCAGCGGTGGGGATGCACCCTTGGCGCGGCCGGGATGGGCGCCGTCCTACCTTGGGCCGGGCCGGTCGCTGACCGCGCAGGCGGCCGAGGCGCGGTGCAATGCAGGCGCGCTGCCGCACCGTGCAGCCTCCCGGAGCCCGAACCCATGTCTGCCGTCACCACCGCCCCTGCCGCCGCCGCGGTCCCCACACCTGCAGCACAAGCGACCGCCACCGGTCTGCTGCGGCCGGACGGCCCCGCCACGACGGCACCGGCCCCAGCGGCCAGCTCACCCGGCCCCGTCGTCTACACCCAGCGCACCACGTTGCCTGATGCGCCACGCATCCAGACCTTCGACATCGACTGCACGCTGCGGTACGAGGTGGCCGGCACCACCGACTTCGTGTTCCAGATCCATGCCCAGCCCGGCATGGACCAGGTGGTGCTGCAGGAGACGATGCAGGTCAGCCCGCCGCTGCCGCAGCATGTGTTCGCCGATCCCGGCATCGGTCATCGCTTCCTGCGGCTGCACGCCGAGGCCGGCCCGGTGACGCTGCGCTACCAGGCGAGGGTGCAGCGCACCGTGCTGCCACTGGACCTGCAGGCCGAGGAGGTGGCCATCGCCGACCTGCCCGACAACCTGCTGCACAACCTGAACCCGACCCGCTACTGCGAATCAGACGAGCTTGGCCTGGCGGCGCAGCACCTGTTCGGCCAGCTGCCACGCGGGGTGCAGCGGGTGGAGGCCATCGTCGACTGGATTCACCAGAACATCCAGTACCAGGTCGGCACGTCGAACGCGCTGACCACCGCGCGCGACGTCTACGAGAGCCGCACCGGCGTGTGCCGGGACTTTGCCCACCTGGGCGTCACCTTCTGCCGGGCGCTGAACATCCCGGCGCGGCTGGTGGTGGGCTATGCGCGCTTCGATGACCCGCCGCCGGACTTCCATGCGGTGTTCGAGGCCTACCTGGGCGGGCGCTGGGTGCTGTTCGACGCCACGCGCATGGTGCCGATCGACGACGTGGTGCGCATCGCCACCGGCCGTGACGCCAAGGACGTGGCCTTCGCCACCATCTTCGGCCCCGCCACCATGCTGTCGATGGCGCCGTTGATCACCCGCGTGGATTGACGCGGGTCGGCGAGCCGGCCAACTTCAACCGGTGGTGTCCAGCACCACCCTGCCGCTGGCGACATCCGCCAGCTTCTGCGGCAGCAGCACCTCGATGCGGCCGTGGCTGCCGCCCAGCACGCCCAGCGCCTGCAACTGGCGCAGCACACCGTTGATGCGCTGGCGGCTGGCGCACAGCAGGGCGGCCAGGTCGCCCTGGGTCAGCGACAGCTCGATCAGCCGCGCCGGGGTGGGCACCACGCCGATCACCGGCGGGCGGCCGAACTGCTTGAGCAGACGCTGCAGCTTGATCGCCACGCGCTGCGACAGCGGCAGGGTCTGCAGCTCTTCGAGCCGGCGGAACATGTGGCGCAGGCGGCGGCAGTCCAGCTGCAGCAGGGCATGGCGCAGCTCGGGCTGGCTGTCCATCAGCCGCTGCAGGCTGGCCAGCGGCACCGTCAGCACGGTGCTGTGCACCTGGGCGACGATGTCCAGGTCGACCGGGCTGTGATCGACCAGGGCGATGTCGCCATACCAGTCGCCGGGGCCCAGCAGTTCCATCGTGAAGGCGCGGCCATCGCGCCAGCTGGTCGACAGGCCCAGCGCGCCGCTGGCCACGCCCACCCACTCGGTGGCGACGCTGCCGCGCTCGATCAACCGGGCGCCGCGCTTGACATGCTGCACCCGCGCCTCGGCCAGGATGGCCGCGCGCAGCCCGGCCGACAGGCCGGCGAACCAGGCGCCCTGCTCGATGCGCTGGCTTTCCACCGGGCGCAGGCCGGGCAGCACCGGCGGGCGCACCGCCAGCGGCATGGGCACCAGCGCCGGCACCGGGCGGTGCAGCGGCGGCTGCCGCAGGGCAGCCGGCAGCGGTTGGGACGTCAGGCTGCGCTGGGGAAAGACATAGGCCATCATTGCTCCACGCGGATGTTGTGCTCGGCGGACAGCTTCTTCCACTTGGCGATTTCCTGGCGGAAGAAGTCGGCGAAGACCGGCTGCGGCATGACCTGGTAGACCCCGCCGGCGTTGGCCAGGATGTTGGTCAGCTCGGGCGTCTGCATCGCCGCCACCAGGGCGGCGTGCATCTTGGCCACCATCGGCGCGGGCGTGCCGGCCGGGAAGAAGAAGCCGCTGAACGAGGGCAGCGACAGGTCGGGGAAGCCCGCCTCGGCCATGGTCGGCACGTTCGGGTAGCGCGGCAGGCGCTGCGGGCCGAACACCGCCAGCGGCACCAGCTTGCCGGCGCTGACCAGGGGGTCGATCTCGCTGAAGAACGCGGCCGTGAAATCGACCTGGCCGGCGGCCGAGTCCTGCGCGGCCAGCGCCGCGGCCTTGTAGGGCACGTTCAGCAGCTTGGCCCTGGTCGCCCGGGCGAAGGTGGCGCAGGCGAAGTGCGCCACCGAGGCATTGCCGCCGGTGCCGCAGCTGCGCTCGGCAGCACCCACCTTGGCCACCGCCTCGGCGATGGTCTTGGCGCCGACATGGGCGCCGCCCACCAGGGTCGGAAAGCCCATGTTGCCCAGCGCGATGGGGATGAAGTCCTTCACCGGGTCGTAGCGCACCTTGCCGCCGGCACCCGGGAACAGCACCAGCGGGTTCATGCCGCCGTAGTACATGGTGTAGCCGTCGGGCGCGGCCTGGGTCAGCGCCTCGGCCGAGATCGAGCCCGAGGCGCCGCTGCGGTTCTCGATGACGAAGGTGGCCTTCATCGCCGGGCCGACGACGTTGGTGTAGCGCCGCGCCCAGATGTCGTTGATGCCGCCGGCCGGGCCGTCGACGATCAGCTTGATGGGCTTGTTCGGGTAATCGGCCTGGGCCTGGGCCAGGGGCGACAGCAGGGCGGCGGCAGCCGCCGTGGCGAGGGCAATCACGTGGCGGCGCAGCATCAGACCACCTCGAACAGGCCGGCGGCGCCTTGCCCACCACCGATGCACATCGTCACGACGACAAATTTCGCGCCGCGCCGCTTGCCTTCGATCAGCGCATGGCCGGTCAGCCGTGCGCCGCTGACGCCATAGGGGTGGCCGACCGCGATGGCGCCGCCGTTGACGTTGAGCAGCTCATCGGGGATGCCCAGCTTGTCGCGGCAGTACAGCACCTGGCAGGCGAAGGCCTCGTTCAGCTCCCACAGGCCGATGTCCGACACCTTCAGCCCGGCGCGCTGCAGCAGGCGCGGCACCGCGAACACCGGGCCGATGCCCATCTCGTCGGGCTCGCAGCCGGCCACCGCGAAGCCGCGGAAGATGCCCAGCGGCTTCACGCCCAGCTGCTCGGCACGCTTGCCGTTCATCACCACCACCGCGCTGGCGCCGTCCGAAAACTGGCTGGCGTTGCCGGCGGTGACGATGCCGCCCGGCAGCGCCGAGCGCAGGCCGCTCACCGCTTCCAGCGTGGTGTCGCCGCGGATGCCTTCGTCAGCCGCAATCGTCACGTCCTTGCGCGTGATGCGGCCGGTGGCCTTGTCGACCACGCCCATGATGGTGGTCATGGGCACGATCTCGTCGGCGAACTTGCCGGCCTGCTGGGCGGCGAAGGCGCGCTGCTGGCTGCGCACGCCGTATTCGTCCTGCGCCAGCTTCGGGATGTTGTAGCGCTGGATCACCTGTTCGGCGGTCTGCAGCATGTTCCAGTACAGCGTGGGCTTGTGCTCCATCAGCCACGGGTCCACCCGCATGTGCTTGTTGGCCTCGTTCTGCACACAGCTGATCGACTCGACGCCACCGGCGACGATGGCCGGGCAGCCTTCGGTCAGGATGCGCTGCGCGGCCAGGGCGATGCTCTGCAGGCCCGACGAGCAGAAGCGGTTGATGGTGAGGCCGGCGGTGGTGACCGGCAGGCCGGCACGCAGGGCGATGGCGCGGGCGATGTTGCCGCCGGTCGTGCCCTCGCCGAAGGTGCCGCCCATGATGCAATCCTCGACCTCGCCGGGGTCGATGCCGGCGCGGGCCACGGCGTGCTGCACGGCATGGCCGCCCAGCGTGGCGCCGTAAGTCATGTTGAAGGCACCCTTCCAGCTCTTGGCCAGGCCGGTGCGGGCGGTGGAGACGATCACTGCGTCGGTCATGTGGCTATGCTTTCGGTAAACGGTGGCTGGGCCAGCGCCGGGCCGCTCCCAAGCGGCCCAGCACCCCCTCGGGGGGTGGTCGCGGTACCCCGCGACCGGGGGTCAATTGAACGTCTTGCCTTCGTCGGCCAGACGGACCAGCAGCGGCGCCGGCTGCCACGACGGATCAGCGCCCGGCTCAGCCGCAAAACGACGCAGCGCGCGCACGACGTTGGGCAGGCCCACGGTGTCGGCATACAACATCGGCCCGCCGCGGTGCAGCGGGAAGCCGTAGCCGTTGAGGTAGACGACGTCGATGTCCGAGGCCCGGGCGGCGATGCCTTCTTCCAGGATGCGCGCACCCTCGTTGATCAGGGCGTAGAAGCAGCGCTCGATGATCTCGGCATCGCGGATCTTGCGCGGCGTGATGCCGTTGGCGGCGCGGAAGTCGGCGATCAGCTGCTCGGTCACCGGGTCGGGGATGGGGTCGCGCTTGCCGGCCTCGTAGCGGTAGTAGCCGGCGCCGGTCTTCTGGCCGTAGCGGCCGGCCTCGGCCAGCTTGTCGGCCACGCTGGGCTTCAGCGGCACGCCGGCCTCGGCGGCCTTGCGCTTGCGCGTGGCCCAGCCGATGTCCAGGCCCGCCAGGTCGCCCATGCGGAACGGGCCCATCGCCATGCCGAAGCCCTGCAGCGCACCGTCGATCTGCTGCGGCAGCGCGCCGGCATTCAGCAGGCCCTGGGCCGCGGCGCCGTAGCGCGCCAGCATGCGGTTGCCGATGAAGCCGTCGCACACGCCCGAGACCACCGCGATCTTCTTGATCGTCTTGGCCACGGCCATGCTGGTGGCCAGAACGTCGGGCGCCGTCTTCGCGCCGCGCACCACTTCCAGCAGGCGCATCACGTTGGCCGGGCTGAAGAAGTGCAGGCCGATCACGTCCTGCGGGCGCTTGGTGAAGCCGGCGATGGTGTCGACGTTCAGGTAGCTGGTGTTCGACGCGAGGATGGCGCCGGGCTTGCACACCTTGTCCAGCGTCTCGAACACGCTCTTCTTCACATCCATGTTCTCGAACACGGCTTCGATCACGAGGTCGACATCGGCGAAGGCGTCGTAGCTCAGCGTGCCGGTGACGGCGGCCATGCGCTGCTCCACCTGCTCGGGCTTCAACTTGCCCTTCTTCATCGTGTTCTCGTAGTTGCGGCGGATGGTGGCCAGGCCCTTGTCCAGCGCCTCCTGCTTCATCTCCAGCAGCACCACGGGAATGCCGGCGTTCAGGAAGTTCATCGTGATGCCGCCACCCATGGTGCCGGCGCCGATCACACCGACCTTCTTGATGGGGCGCAGCGCGGTGTCGGCCGGCAGGTCGGGGATCTTGGCCGCCGCACGCTCGGCCATGAAGACATGGCGCAGGGCCTTGCTCTCCGGACTGGCCATCAGCGACAGGAAACCTTCACGTTCAGCGGCCACGCCCTTCTCGAAGGACTGGCCGTAGCTCGCCGCCACGGCTTCCAGGCACTTCATCGGCGCGGGGAAGTTCTTGCTCATCGCGCCCACGGTGTTGCGGGCGAACTGCAGGAAGGCCTCGCCCTGCGGATCGGTCACCTTGCGGTCGCGGGCGCGCACGGCGGGCAGCTTCTTGGCGATGACCTCCTCGGCAAAGGCCACGGCGCCGGCGATCAGGTCGCCCTCGATCACCTTGTCGACCAGGGGCGTGCCGGCGAACTTGGCGGCGGCCACCGGGTTGCCGCCGACGATCATGTTCAGCGCGGCTTCCAGGCCGATCAGCCGCGGCAGGCGCTGCGTGCCGCCGGCACCCGGCAGCAGGCCGATCTTCACTTCCGGCAGGCCGAGTTGGGCATCCGGCGCGGCCACGCGGAAGTGGCAGCCCAGGGCCAGTTCCAGCCCGCCGCCCAGGCATTGGCCGGCGATGGCGCCGACCACGGGCTTGGGGTTGTCTTCCAGCATGCTGATCACCACGCGCAGGTTCGGCTCCTTGGCGCCCTTGGGCGTGCCGAACTCGGTCACGTCGGCGCCGGCCGAGAAGGCGCGGGTCGTGCCGGTCAGCACGATGGCCTGCACGGCGGGGTTGGCATTGGCTGCGTCCAGCGCGTCGGCAATGCCCACGCGCAGGTCATAGCCCAGGCTGTTGACGGGCGGCCGGTCCATCGTGAGCACGGCCACCGCGCCTTGCACGCGGATGCTGACGGTCTGGGTCATGGTGATCTTTCAGTGAGGAATCAATGAGCGGGCAGGGTGCCCGCGCTCAGTAACCGACATGTGACGCGAACGCGTCCTGGTGGAAATGCTGGTCGCCCCACAGCTCGTTGAGCACGCGGGCGCGCTTCATGAAGAAGCCGATGTCGAAGGCGTCGGTCATGCCCATGCCGCCGTGCATCTGCACACCTTCCTGCACTGCCGTGGTGGCGGTGCGGCCGGCGCGGGCCTTGGCCACCGCCACGGCCTTGCCGGCGGTGGTGATGTCGGCATCGAGCTTCTGCTGGGCCTTGATCAGCGCGGCGCGGCTGATCTCCAGGTCGGCATACAGCGCGGAGGCGCGGTGCTGCAGGCCCTGGAATTCACCGATCAGCCTGCCGAACTGCTTGCGCTGCCTGATGTAGTCCAGCGTGCGGGCGAACACCTCGTCGGCCAGGCCCATCAGCTCGGCCGCAGCGGCGCAGCGGCCGGCGTCCAGCGTGGCAGCCAGGGTGGCGGCGCCGGTCTCGGGCGTGCCCAGGATCGCGTCGGCGCCCACGCGCACGCCCTGCAGCCGCACACGGGCGGCGTTGTGCGCATCGACCATCACCGTGCGCTCGACCGTCACGCCCGCCGCACTGGTATCGACCAGGAACAGGCCGGTGCCGGCATCGCCGACGCGGGCGGCGACGATCAGCAGGTCGGCCACATGGCCATCGAGCACCAGCGCCTTCGCGCCGTCGATCACCCAGCCCTCGCCCTCGGCGCGGGCGGTGGTGGCCAGCCGTTGCGGGCGGTGCTTGCCGCCTTCGTCGATGGCCAGGGTGGCGATCGCCTGCGCACTGGCCAGCTTGGGCAGCCAGGCCGATTGCTGCGCGGCGCTGCCACCGAGCTTCAACGCGGTGACGGCCACGATGCCCGAGGCCAGCAGCGGGCTGGCGCACAGCTGGCGGCCGATCTGGTCCATCACCACGCCGGCTTCCACGTGGCCCAGGCCCAGGCCGCCATGCGATTCAGGCACCAGCACGCCGGTGTAGCCCATCTCGGCGAACTGGCCCCACAGCGGGCGGCTGAAGCCATCGGCATCGGCGCTGTCACGCAGCTGGCGCAGCGCCTTGACGGGCGATTGCTCGGAGAGGAAGTCCCGCGCGCTGTCGCGCAGCTGGGTCTGGTCGTCGGTCAGGATCAAGGCCACGGTCAGGCTCCCGGCAGTTCAAGAATGCGTTTGCTGACGATGTTCAGTTGAACTTCGCTGGTGCCGCCCTCGATGGAGTTGGCCTTGGTGCGCAGCCAGGTGCGGGCGCGGTCGCCCTGGTGCGAACGCTCGCCCTCCCACTCCAGCGCGTCGATGCCGAAGACGCTCATCATCAGTTCCCAGCGCCGCTTGTTCAGCTCGGAGCCGTAGTACTTCAGCATCGACGGCAGGGCGGGGTGGGCCTGCTTGGCCCGGCCCAGGTCGCCGGCGCGCTCCATCATCAGGCGGAAGGCCGCTTCGTCGACCTCGAACTCGGCGATCTGCGCGCGCAGCGACGGGTCGGCCAGGCGGCCCTGGTCGTCCAGGCCGATGGCGGCGGCGGCCTGCAGGCCCAGCGGCTTCGCGGCCTCGCGGTCGCCGATGCTGCCGATCATCTGGCGCTCGTGGCCCAGCAGGTACTTGGCGACGTCCCAGCCCTTGTTCAGCGTGCCGACCAGGTTGCGCTTGTCCACGCGCACGTTGTCGAAGAAGGTCTCGCAGAACGGGCTGGCGCCGCTGATCAGCAGGATCGGCTGGGTGCGCACCCCCGGGCTGGCCATGTCGAAGAGCACGAAGCTGATGCCGTTGTGCTTGTTGGCGGTGTCGGTGCGCACCAGGCAGAAGATCCAGTCGGCCTTGTCGGCATAGCTGGTCCAGATCTTCTGGCCGGTGACGAGGAAATGGTCGCCGCAGTCCTCGGCCTTGGTCGCCAGGCTGGCCAGGTCGGAGCCGGCATTGGGCTCGCTGTAGCCCTGGCACCAGCGGATCGCGCCGCGGGCGATGGGCGGCAGGTGCTCGAGCTTCTGCGCCTCGGTGCCGAACTGCAGCAGCGCCGGGCCCAGCATCCAGATGCCGAAGCTGTTGAGGGGGCTGCGGCAGTTCAGCGCGCGCATCTCCTGCGCCAGCACCTTGCCCTGCAGCGGGCTCAGGCCACCGCCACCGTAGGCCTGGGGCCAGGTCGGCACGGTCCAGCCGCGCTGTGCCATGCGCTGCAGCCAAACCTGCTGGGCGGGCGACTTGAAGCGGAACTTTCGGCCGCCCCAGCAGACATCCTCTTCGCTGGTCATCGGCCGCCGCATCTCGGGCGGGCAGTTGGCTTCGAGCCAGGCGCGGGTGTCGGCGCGGAACGCAGCGAGCTCGGGGGTGTCGTCAGCGACGACCGGTGCGGCTTCAGCCATGGCGCGGGGAGTCTCCGTTGGTGTCCGGCTGCCCAGGCGACGTGTCGGCGATCGACAAAGGGCGGGCCGGAGTTACAAACCCTGTTTTCGAAACTGTAGCCGACGGACCCGTCTTCCGCGTGACACCTAGGGAAACCGATAGCGTACCCGGGCTTCTATCTCGGCGCATCATGGCACCCAAGCCGGCGGCACGCATCGCCGGCAGACAGGAGACAAGGCCCATGTTCGACACCCGCTGTGTGCATCGCTGCGCACGGGTTCTGCACGTGCTCTCAGGCGCTCTCGGGGGCTGCTGATGCGGGGCTACGTCATCCGGCGCCTGATGGCGCTGCTGCCCACGCTGATCCTGGCCAGCATCATCGTGTTCGTCACCGTTCGCCTGATCCCGGGCGACGTGATCGACCTGATGCTCAGCCAGAACGACGTGGCGGCCGACAAGAAGAGCCGCGAGCAGATCATTGCGGCCCTGGGCATGGACAAGCCCATGTGGCAGCAGTACTTCCACTGGGTCTCGGCCATCGTGCTGCACGGCGACCTGGGCAACTCGCTGTGGCAGGGCACGCCGGTCACTGAGCACCTGCGCGCCCGCCTGCCGGTCACTTTCGAGCTGGGCTTCATCGCCCTGGTGGTGGGCCTGCTGATCGCGCTGCCCATCGGCGTGTACTCGGCCATCCGCCAGGACACCCGCGGCGACTACCTGGCGCGCAGCTTCTCCATCCTGCTGCTGGCCGTGCCCAGCTTCTGGCTGGGCACCATGGTGGTGGTCTTTCCGTCGATCTGGTGGGGCTGGTCGCCGTCGGTGGACTACGTGGCCTTCTTCGCCAACCCCTCGGGCAACCTGTCGCAGATGCTGCTGCCGGGCATCGTGCTGGGCGCGGCGCTGTCGGCCGTCACCATGCGGCTGACGCGCACCATGATGCTGGAAGTGCTGCGCCAGGACTACATCCGCACCGCCTGGGCAAAAGGGCTCGGCGAGCGGCTGGTGATCATGCGCCACGCGGTGCGCAACGCGATGATCCCGGTGGTCACGCTGGTGGGCCTGCAGGCGCCGCTGCTGATCGGCGGCGCGGTGATCATCGAGCAGATCTTCGTCATCCCCGGCATGGGCCTGCTGCTGCTCGATGCCGTGCAGCAGCGCGACTACCCGATCATCACCGGCGTGTTTCTCGTGGTGGGCGTGGCGGTGATGCTGATCAACCTGATCGTGGACTTGAGCTACGGCTTCCTGGACCCCAAGGTCCGGATGCGCTGAACGCCGGGAGAACCTCACCATGAGCGCTGTGCTCTCCACGCCGGCCGCCACCGCGGCCAAGCCCCGCAACAACAGCTTCCTGGCGCGGCTGTTCCGTGACAAGCCGCTGGGCAGCTTCGGCGGCATCGTGCTGCTGCTGTTCGTGGTCGTGGGCGTGTTCGCGCCCTGGATCGCGCCCTACGACTTCAACGAGATCGCGCCGCTGGACCGCATGCAGGGCCCCAGCTGGGCCCACTGGTTCGGCACCGACAACCTGGGCCGCGACGTGCTGTCGCGCTGCATCTACGGCGCCCAGCTGTCGGTGATCATCGGCTGCTCGGCTGCGGCGCTGGCCACCATCATCTCGTCGGTGATCGGGATCGTCAGCGGCTACTTCGGCGGCAAGGTCGACATGGCGGTGCAGCGCTTCGTCGATGCCTGGATGAGCTTTCCCGACCTGATCGTGCTGATCGTGGTCGTCAGCGTGCTCGGCCCGGGCATGCCGCAGATCATCTTCACCCTGGGCCTGCTGCTGGGCATCGGCGGCTCGCGCATCGTGCGCTCGGCCGTGGTGTCGGTGCGCGAGCACATGTACGTGCACGCGGCGCAATCCATCGGCGCTGGCACGCTGCGCATCCTGTGGAAGCATGTGCTGCCGAATGTGATGGCGCCCATCATCGTGCTGTTCACCACCCGCGTGGGCTCGGTGATCCTCGCCGAATCGGGCCTGAGCTTCCTGGGCCTGGGCGTGCCGCCGCCGGCACCCACCTGGGGCTCGATGCTGTCGGGCAGCGGCCGCACCTACATGTTCCAGGGCCCCTGGCTGGCGCTGGCACCCGGCCTGTGCCTGACCGTGGTGGTCTATGCCACCAACGTGTTCGGCGACGCGCTGCGCGATCTGCTCGATCCGCGCATGCGGGGCACGCGATGACATCGCGGATGCGCGGCACACGCTGACCCGCCGCATCCAGGACAACAGACAACACAGCCCGCCGTGGCGGGCATCCGAAGGAGACACGATGGCCCGTCCGCACACCCCCCACCGCCTGGCCTCACTGGCGGCCGCCGCCCTGCTGGCCGCCGCGCCCGGCCTGGCGCTGGCCCAGGCCAAGCCGGCCGCTGCGCCCGCCGCCGCTGCCGAGAAGCCGCAGTACGGCGGCAGCTTGAGCATCGGCAACGTCTAGTACACGGTGTCGCCACTGAGCTTCGACTCGGCCGACATGGCCTGGAAGATGAACCAGGACACCGGCCTGAGCTACGAGCAGCTGTTCGTCGCCGACCTGTCCAAGGCCAAGTCCAGGGGCGGCAAGTACCCGTTCATCTCCGACTCGTTCCTGCCGCCCGACAGCCTGAAGGGTGAACTCGGCGTGAAGATGGAGATCCAGGTCCTGGAGTACTCGGCCTACCTGTCGGCGATGACGACCAAGACCAATGCCGCGGGCTACTTCCTGCAGGCCGGGTTGAACAACCCGACCACGTCGCTGCGCAAGACCTTCGTCAGCAAGCAGACCTGGAACCCGTCGCAGCACGCCGACCCCGAGTTCGACAAGAAGATGGCCGAGGTCTATGCCGAGCCCGACGAACGGGTGCGCATGATCAAGGTGCGCCTGATGGTGCGCGAGATCCTGGACAAGGCGCCGCACATCTTCCTGCCGGTGCCGCATGTCTACAGCGCCTGGTGGCCGTGGGTGAAGAACTATGGCGGCGAGCTGCGCGCCGGTGCCGACCGCCCGGGCCCGATCCACGCCCGCGCCTGGGTCGACCAGGACATGAAAAAGAAGATGGGGTTTGGCCCCCCCCCCCCCCGAAGCGCCTACGGCGCCTCCCCCCAGGGGGCGACGCCAGTGGCCCGGCAGAGCCGGTTCCACGGCGTCCGCTTGGTCCTACCGTGGCAGGCAGACAGGATTCCTTGAATGGCAACACCGCTTCTTGAAGTCAAGAACCTCACCACGCGCTTTCGCACCGAGCGCGGTGAACTCACCGCCGTCGACGACGTCAGCTTCAGCGTGCAGCCGGGGCAGACGCTGGCCATCGTCGGCGAGTCGGGCTCGGGCAAGAGCGTGACTGCGCTGTCGCTGATGCGCCTGATCCCCGACCCGCCGGGGCGCATCGTCGGCGGGCAGATCCTGTTCGAGGGGCAGGACCTGGTGAAGCTGACCGACCGGCAGATGCAGGCCATCCGCGGCGACCGCATCGCGATGATCTTCCAGGAGCCGATGAGCAGCCTGAATCCGGCGCTGACCGTGGGCATGCAGATCGCCGAGCCGGTGAACCTGCACCGCAAGATGCCCTGGGCCCAGGCCTACGAGGTGGCCAAGGGCCTGCTGGACAAGGTGCGCATTCCCGACGCGGCCAGCCGCCTGCAGACCTGGCCGCACCAGTACAGCGGCGGCATGCGCCAGCGCACGATGATCGCCATGGCCCTGGCCTGCCAGCCCAAGCTGATCATTGCCGACGAGCCCACCACCGCACTCGATGTGACGGTGCAGGCGCAGATCCTCGACCTGCTCAAGGAGCTGACCCGCGAGACCGGCGCCGCGCTGATCCTGATCACCCACGACCTGGGCGTGGTGGCGCGCTATGCCGACCACGTGGCGGTGATGTACGGCGGGCGCATCGTCGAGCAGGCCGATGCCGGCACGCTGTACGCCCACCCGCGACACCCCTACACCCGCGGCCTGCTGGCCTCGATCCCCCGCCTGGACAGCACGGCAGGCCAGCGCCTGGTGCCGATCAAGGGCCAGCCGCCCGACCTGGCCCGCCTGCCGCCGGGCTGCGCCTTTGCGCCGCGCTGCCAGCACGCCAGCGCCGAGTGCAGCGCCAGCCGCCCGCTGCTGCGCACCCTGGCGCCCGGCCACCTGGATGCCTGCCACCACGACCAAGCGATCGACGCTGGCGCCAGCGCCGGCACCGCCAGCGAATCCGCCCATGCCTGACAACCAAGCTTTGCTCCAGGTCGACGACCTGAAGGTGCACTTCCCGCTGCCACCCAAGGGCATCCTGCGCCAGTCGCCCGGTGCGGTGAAGGCGGTGGACGGCGTGTCGTTCAGCCTGAATGCCGGCGAGACGCTGGGCCTGGTCGGCGAAAGCGGCTGCGGCAAGAGCACCACCGGCCTGGCGGTGCTGCGCATGCAGCCGGTGACCGCCGGGCGCATCACCTTCGAGGGCCAGGACATCACCGCCCAGCAAGCGCGCACCGGCACCTTCCGCCGCCGCATGCAGATGGTGTATCAAGACCCGTACGGCAGCCTGAACCCGCGCATGAAGGTGCGCGACCTGGTCGGCGAGCCGCTGCAGGTGCACGGCATGGACAAGAACCCCGGCGAGTACCAGGACCGCATCGCCGGCCTGCTCAAGACCGTGGGCCTGCTGCCCGACATGGCCGACCGCTATCCGCACGAGTTCTCCGGCGGCCAGCGCCAGCGCATCGGCATCGCCCGCGCCCTGGCGCTCGAACCCAGCCTGATCATCTGCGACGAGCCGGTGTCGGCACTGGACGTGTCGATCCAGGCCCAGGTGGTCAACGTGCTGCAGGAGCTGCAGGAACGCCTGGGCCTGGCCTACCTCTTCATCGCCCACGACCTGGCCGTGGTGCGGCACCTGAGCCACCGCATCGCGGTGATGTACCTGGGCCGCATCGTCGAGATCGCACCGCGCGACGAGCTCTACCGCGCGCCGCTGCATCCGTACACGCAGGCCCTGCTGTCGGCGGTGCCGGTGGCCGACCCGGTGGTCGAGCGGGCGCGCCAGCGCATCGTGGTGCAGGGCGAGGTGCCCAGCGCGCTGAAGCCGCCGCCCGGCTGCCGCTTCCACACCCGCTGCCCGCATGCCATGCCGCAGTGCAAGGTCGACGATCCGCCGCTGCAGCAGCTCGACGGTGGTCGCGCCGTGGCCTGTCATCTGCACACAGGCCAGCACACCAGCCTGCACAGCATCCCGGTGAAGGTCGCCGCCTGACGGGCCGTTCCCGTCACATGGCCAGCGCAGCGCCCGGCCCACCACCGCCCTGCCGATGCTGCCTGCCCCTGCCCAAAGCACGCAGACCACGCGCTTCCAGGAGAAGCGCGAGGCCCTGCTCGACGCGGCGGCGCGCCACTTCAACGCCCAGGGCGTGCGCGGCGCCACGCTGGGCGAGATTGCCGGCGGCGTGGGCCTGGTCACCACCAGCCTGACCTATTACTACCGCAAGAAGGAAGACCTGGCCACCGCCTGCTTCCTGCGCGCCATCGTCGCCCACGAGGCGCTGGCGCTGCAGGCCGCGGCCGACGTGCCGGCCGACGCGCCCGACGCGGTGGCACAGCGGGTGCAGCGCTTCCTGGCCCTGCATGCGCGCATGCTGGCCGAGATCGACGGCGGCGCCCGGCCGGCGCTGATCGTGTTTTCCGACATCCGCGCCCTGCCCGAGGCGCAAGCGGCCGAGGTGTTCGGCGCCTACACCGACATGTTCCGCCGCGTGCGGGCGCTGCTGGACGGCCCGCAGACCGCCGCCCTGGGCCGCGACGACCTGAACGCCCGCGCCCACCTGCTGCTGTCGGCCGCGCACTGGCAGCGCGCCTGGCTGCCGCGCCACGCCAGCGAGGACCATCCGCGCCTGGCCCAGCGCCATGCCCAGCTGCTGCTGCACGGCCTGGCCGCGGCCGGCAGCGCCTGGCCGACCGACGCCGAGCTGGCACCGATGGGCCTGGACGCCGTGGCCGCCGCCGCACCGCACAGCGCCGACCACGTCGCCGGCGATCCGACGGCCGATGCTTTCCTGCGCGCCGCCACCGAGCTGGTCAACGAGCAGGGCTACCGCGGCGCCTCGGTCGACCGCATCTCGGCCCGGCTGCACGTGACCAAAGGCTCGTTCTACCACCACAACGAGACCAAGCTGGACCTGATCAGCGCCTGCTTCGACCGCAGCTTCGCGGTGCTGCGCCAGGTGCTGCGCGCCGCCACGCAGGCGGGCGGCCCGGTGTGGCAGCGCACCTGCGCGGCATCGGTGGCGCTGGTGCGCTTCCAGCTGGGCGCGCAGGGCCCGCTGCTGCGCAACAGCGCCACCAGCGCGCTGCCCGACGAGCCGCAGCGCGAGCATGTGCGCCGGCAGTTCCAGCAGCTCACCGGCCAGCTCGCCAGCCTGCTGGTCGACGGCATGGAAGACGGCAGCCTGCGCCCGCACGACCCGGCCATCGCCGCCCAGCTGCTGACCTCGGCCATCAACGCCGCGGCCGAGGTGCAGCGCTGGGTGCCGGGCATCCACCCCGGCAACGCCACCGCGCTGTACACGCGGCCGGCGCTGCTAGGGCTGCTGTGCCCGGCCTGAGCGCTGGAGATCCTGTCACCCGGCGCGAGGGCGCCGCGCCGGGCGGGACATCCGGCACGCCAGCGTGCAGGGACGGGGCTCAAGACGGCGCCGGGGAGGGCGACAACAAGGGGTCGACCACCGCCTTGCGAACCCATGACCCTGATCGTCATTGCCCTGGCCCTGCTGGCCGCCCTGGCCGCCGCGTGGTGGATGTGGCGCAGCCGCAGCGTGGCCAGGCCCGACCCGGCCGCCGCCGTGCGACCGCTGCGCGTGGCGGTGCCGGTGGCCCCTGCGGCCAGCACGGCACGCCCGGCGCCGGCCGAATTCTTCGCCCTGCCGCCCGAGGTGGTGGGCCGCTTCGACTGGGCGCTGGCCAGCGCGCTGGACGACGCACGCCGCCAGGCCCTGGTCACTGCGGTGGGCCGCATCCGCCGCCCGCCCGCGGCGCTGCAGCAGATGCTGTCGCCGCAGTTCCTCGACCGCGCCAGCTCGCAGGCGCTGAGCGAGCTGATCAACGGC
>Ga0208564_1001221_pt1 | contig 21856 bp, 19 predicted proteins | sample AD_UKC073_MetaG_FD_184439 | JGI IMG/M metagenome (GOLD analysis project Ga0208564, IMG submission 184439) | Active sludge microbial communities of municipal wastewater-treating anaerobic digesters from USA - AD_UKC073_MetaG (SPAdes) (version 2) | ecosystem: Engineered > Bioreactor > Anaerobic >... | reverse complement strand
CCTTTTACCAACTGTTCCACTACGTTAACTCTCCTGGCTTCCTTCGGCTTCAAGAAAATGTCTCCTCCCATAATGGTGACATTATCTCAGACCGCTTATATGGTGACAATATCACTGTCCGATCACAGATTTTTCTTATATAGCTTGACAGCGGCAAGCGGGTATATTATCATTTACTTTGTGCCGAAAGGAGTATAAGGGGGAAGAAGCAATGCAAAGCACCTACATGGCCAAACCCCACGAAATCAAGCGTCGCTGGTACATTATTGATGCTGCCGGCCGTCCACTGGGACGGGTAGCTACAGAAGTAGCCCGGCTGCTGAAGGGAAAACATAAAGCAATTTATACCCCCCATATTGATACCGGAGACCACGTCATTGTGCTGAATGCGGCCAAGGTTGTTTTGACTGGAAAAAAACTGGAGCAGAAAATTTATTATCGCCATTCCGGCTATCCCGGCGGTTTGAAGATGACCGATTGCGCCACGATGATGCGTAAAAATCCCGAGCGGGTAGTATATCTTGCCGTGCAGGGGATGCTGCCGCACAATCGCCTGGGGAGGGCAATGTTGAAGAAGCTGCGGGTTTACCGTGACGATCAGCACCCACATGAGGCGCAGAAGCCCCTGGTCTGGGAAGAAGGGCCGGAAGTGAACGAGGAAGGAGGCCCAGCTGTTGAGTGAACTTCAAGCCATGGCTACCGGTAGGCGTAAAGAGTCGGTTGCGCGGGTTCGCTTAATTCCCGGCAGCGGACAGATCACCATAAACGGAAAGGACCTGGATAAATATTTCGGTCTGGAAACCCTTAAGTTGATAGTACGCCAGCCGCTGGTGGCTACTGAAACTCTCGACCGCTATGATGTCATTGCCAGGGTGCACGGAGGCGGCTTTTCCGGGCAGGCTGGAGCCATTCGCCACGGCATTGCCCGCGCGCTGGTTCAGCTTGAACCCGAATATCGTTCCGTGCTTAAGCGAAGCGGCTACCTCACCCGCGACTCCCGGATGAAAGAGCGGAAAAAATACGGTTTAAAGAAAGCCCGCCGGGCGCCGCAATTCTCCAAGCGTTAAAAATTGTTTTCAAGAAGTTATTTTGCGAGTCAACTAAACCGCCATTGGTTGAATACCTTTGGCGGTTTTTTATGTTATACAGACGCAGTTAGAAAATTGTGCGGGAAGCTGTTCTGATTGATTAGGGGGGGGAGGAATAATATGGAGCAGCCTAAAATCATAATCAATACAACTATGTCAAAGGAAGACTATAGGAAATTTTTATACATCTCCGCCTTTAGAAGGAATAAAGCCATGATTCCCTTCCTGGGCTTAATCTCTTTACTTGGAAGCGCTATAATTAGCTTCGATGGCGGTAATTTTAATTTAACCAGGTTCCTGGTAAGCTGGATGGCATTGCTTGCCCTGGCCTTAGCTGTTGTAGTATTTAAAGTTGAAATAAAGACTGCACAGCGCGTAAAGACAGATAAAACCGGCACCTTTGACAGCGTCAATACACTAAAATTTTATGACGATAGGATTGTTATTGATAATCAGGCTCTTAAGTCAACGGGCGAGCTGGAGTACGGCCAGTTTTATGCGTTAATGGAAAGCAAAGATTATTTCATTTTTTATCTAAACCTGAACCAGGCTTCCTTGGTGAGGAAAAAAGATATAGACAATCCCGGCGCATTCAAGGAGTTTATTGTAGGAAAATTTGGCAGAAAGTACAAGAGAATATAACAGCTGGGGCTGCCCGAAAGCATACGGAAAACAATACACAAATTAGCACGCGTAGTTGTAGGGGCGGCTCATGAGCCGCCCGAGAGCGTACCGTTAAAGCAATACAAGTTCCGCGCTTTAGAACAACGCAAACGCTTGTGCCTCATCAGCGGGCGAAACATGCCTCGCCATTACAACTCTTCTGGGGCTTAATTGCTGCGGGCGGGGATGGAACCCCGCCCCTACAATTCTGGCACCAACATATCAAAAATACGGGATAAAGGCCGGGCATGCCCGGCCCCACATCTGTAATCGTAACTTTAACCTGTAAGACCGATGTCTAGGATTGAGATCAATTTCGTGTTCTATTCTTCCGGCCCATGGTTTTCTGTAGGGGCGGGCTTCCACGCCTTCCCTTTATCCCAAATAGCTTTCAATACTCCCACGTCTGGGAAAGATTCGAAAAACTCCCCCTTGCAAAAGGGGGGCCGGGGGGGATTTAATTTCCTCCGACCTCCGGCTTCCGACATCCAACCTCCAAATAATGCAGGATTAAATCCGCTCCTGGTAGAATATGTAGCCATGTGCAAGCTATACCTTGGACATCTGCAGGAACTGGAGAAGAAGCTCTGCGGCGATATTGCAGCGGCCAAGAGGGATGACCCTTTCTACCCCGTCATCGTGTTGGTGGAGAACAACCTGGCCGGGGTTTACTTAAGGCGGGCGCTGGGCCGCTGCCGCAGTTACTGCCGGGTGCGCTTTATGACCCTGTCCGGCCTGGCCGCTGAGCTTGCCGGGGAGACGCCGGAGTATGCTTCCCGCAAAACCATGCCTCCCTATGGCGAAGAGTGGCTGGCGGCGCTGACCGCCCGCGAGGCTGCCGGGGGCTATTTTGGCCCGGTCGCCGGGCGGCCCGGTTTTCGAAAGGCGCTACGCCGGACCTTTCAAGAACTCGAGGAAGCGGGTTTAAAGCAGCTTCCCCATCCTCCCGGAGGCGACCCTGACCGCATTGAAGAGCTGCAGCGCCTCTATGACCGCTACCGGGAGCTGCGACGCCCCTTTGCCTGCCGTGAGGAGGCTTTTGCCGCCGCGGCGAAAGCAAAGCCGGCGGAACCCTTTTTCCTGGCGCTCTACGGCATCTATATCTTGTCTGCCCTCGAGAGAGAGCTGCTGGCTTCCCTGGCTGCCCGGGCGAAGATTTCCGTGTACTGGCAGGAGACGGCCGCTTCTCTAGCCCCGGTGAAAGAAACGCTGCAGTGGTATGAGGAACAGGATTTTCTTATAGAGCGCCTTTCCCCGCCCCCGCATTCACGTGGCAACCTGGCGCGTCTGCAGGGCAGCCTCTATCAATTTCCTCCCGAAGATTCCGGGGTGCAGGCCGGCGGGGATGCCAGCCTTGAATTTATCTGCGCGCCGGACGAAATCCGGGAGGCGGAAGAGATTACCCGGGAAATTATCCGCCTGGCCCGCGCCGGGGTGCGCTTTGGCGAAATGGCCGTGCTGCTTCCCAACCGTGCCTACGGCCGTCTCATAAGGGAAAGGCTGGACGCCGCCGGGATTCCCTCTTTCATAGCCGGGGGAGAGCCCCTGGCCAATACCAGGACCGGCCGCTCCTTTCTGCTGCTGCTCCAATTAATTGGCAGTGACTATTCCCGCCTGAAAGTGATGGAACTTTTAACTTATGCCCCTTTTGATTACCGCCGCCTTCTCGAAGCGGAAGCGCCGGTCAGCCCCTCCTTCTGGGATTTTCTGACCGTGCAGGCGGGGGTGATCAAGGGGCGCCGGCAGTGGCGGGAAGCGCTTGAGCGCTACCGCCGGCAGATCCTGGCCCAGCCCCGGGAGAAAGATGATGATGACTCCACGGCGGAGGAGGAAAAAGCGGCGGATAGAGCGCGCAGCCGCCTTCAGGCGGTGGAGATGCTGCTTGCTTTCCTGGAAAAGCTTTTCGGTGCGCTGGAGCGCTTCGAAAGCTGCCACTCCTGGACCGGCTTGAGCAACCTGGCCGAAGAATTCGCGGTTAACTTTTTTTACCCGGGGGACGAGCGGGAGGCCCTGTGCCGCTTTTTAAAGGGCCTTTCTCAGCTCGATAATTGCGGCGGGGAATTTGAGCTCAACATTGCTCTCCATCTGCTCCAGTCGGCCATGCAGGCCACAACCCTTCCCGCGGGACGTTTTCAGCAGGAGGGGGTCAACCTGATGCCGCTAAGTTCCGCCGCCGGTTTATGCTTCACCGCTCTCTTCATTCCCGGCCTGGCAGAAAAGATCATTCCTGCACCGGTCCATACCGATCCCCTGCTGCCCGAAACGGAGCGCCTGGCCCTGGAGGGGGCGCTGCCGCTGCGGCGGCGCCAGATCGAGATAGAGGCGCTGCGCTTTGCATTAGCCCTCGGTGGCGCTCTCCGGAAGGCGGTATTGACTTGGCCGCGCACCTCCGCTGCCGGCAGCAGGGAGCAGCTGCCTTCATTTTTTCTTTCCCGCTGCGGCGAGGCGCTGCTCGGCAGCCGGCCGGGATACGAGCAGCTTTCACTCTTGCCGGGCTACCGCTATATTCCCTCCGCTGTTCAGGAGGAAACAGTGGCCGATCCCATTACCGCAGCCGAGTACGACCTGGCCTGCTGCTCTAATTTACCGGCGCCGCTGCAGCCGGTCCAATATTACAGCCGCCTATCCCCGGAGCTGGCCCTGCTTCTTGAAGCGGACCTGGCGAGGCGCAGCCGCCGGCTGACTCCCTTCGACGGCCTCTTTACGCCGCAGGGCGCCGCGCGGCTGCTTCTTGCCGCGCGCCTAGGCGGCTCGGGAGGCCGCTTTTCGGCCACCGCCCTGGAAGATTACGCCCGCTGTCCCTTAAGCTATTTTCTAAAGCGGCTCCTTAAGCTGGCGCCGCTGGAAGAGCCGGAAGAGCTGCTGGAGATGGCGCCCCTGCAGCGCGGTCTCCTCGTTCACCGCATTCTGGAGCAATTTTACCGGCGCGCGGCAGCAGAAGGACTGTTCCCCGTGGAGCGCCACCCCAGTGAATGCCGGAGCCTTCTGGAGCAGGCCGCCGCAGAGGAGCTGGAGGCTCTTCCGCCGGAGGAGCTGCCGCCCTATCCCCTGCTCAGGCAGCTGCAGCAGCGCACTCTCCTGGAGATGCTGCAGGCTTTGCTGGACTGGGAAATTGAAACTGCCGCGGGATTTACACCGGTAGAATTTGAACTTGCTTTCGGCTTTAACGGTTCGGAGGAGCAGGTGACCTTAAGCCTGCCCTCGGGAGAGAAGCTCTCTTTCCAGGGGCGGATCGACCGGGTTGATCGCAGCGGCAGCCGGATCCGGGTCATCGACTACAAAACAGGCCGGAAGCGGATTAAAAATGAGAGCCTGGCCGGGGGAGAAGCCCTCCAGCTGCCGGTTTATCTGCTTGCCGCCGCCGTAATTTTCAACCTGCCCCGGCTGGAGGAAGTAGAGGCTTATGCCTACCATCTTTCTCCCGCAGGGGTAAAAACGGTGCTTTTTTCGGGGAGTTCGTGGCCGGAGAAGGAGCGGCTCCTGCAGGAGACGCTGGCAGCTCTTTACGAGGGTATTGCCGCCGGCCGCTTTTTCCCCTATCCCGGCCCGAGCTGCCGCTTCTGTGATTACCGCGACCTTTGCGGCCCCGGGATAGAGCGGACTTTCCGCCGGAAAGCCGGGGATCCCGCCCTGGCTGCTTTTCAGAAATTGAAGGAGGAGAAAACTTGAGCCTTAAACGCAAGGCAGGTGTGATTTTATGAACCGGCCTAGTGGCAAACCTCTGGTTGATGCCCGCGAGCGCAGCCTGGCGGAGAGCGATCTCAACTGCAACTACTGGGTGGAGGCGGGAGCGGGCACCGGGAAGACCACCCTGCTGATCCGGCGGCTGCTGAATATCATTATCCAGGGCGCCGCCCGGCTGGAGGAAATCGTGGCGATCACCTTTACGGAAAAGGCCGCCGCCGAGCTGAAGGCCCGCCTGCGCGATGAGCTGGAGAAGCGCATCGCCGGTGCGGCGGGAGAAGAGGCGGTCCGGATCTGGGAGGCCCTGGAGGCGATCGAGACCGCGCCGATCACCACAATTCACTCTTTTGCGGGGCAGCTGCTGCGCGAGCGTCCGGTGGAGGCGGCCGTGGATCCGCATTTTGAAATCTACGAGCCGGGGGATATGGACGACCTCCTGGAGCAAGTCTGGGAAAACTGGTTTTCCGCAGAGCTGGCCGCCGAAACCGAGGTGCTGAAGCGGGCTTTAACGTTCGGCATAGCCCCAAAAAAGATAAAAGAGCTGGGCAGGATTCTTTATCACCAGCGGGACCTGGTAGCGGAGGGGAGCACTCCCTCGCCGCCTGACTTGCTGCCGGCATTTCACGATCTTCTCCAGGAGAGTCTGCCCGAGCTGAAGGCGCTGCTTTCCTCCTGCCGGCAGCATGACGACAAGGGCTACCGGCACATTCTTGAGCTCATTGCCGCCGCGGAGAGGTTTCTCCACATCAGCGATCGCCTGGAGAAGGAGCGCTTCTTTCTGAAGAGCTTCCCCGCCGTTGCCGCCCGCGGCAACCAGAAAAACTGGCAGCCGCAAGAGCACTGCAAGCGTCAGAAAGAGATCTGCGGCGAACTGCGGCAGGCACAGGAGGCGGCGCGCCTTTCCCTGCGAGGAGAGCTTACCGCCGCGCTGGCTAACTGGTGCGGCGGCTACCTTGCTGCAGTGGAGCAGGCCAAGGCGGAAACCGGTGTCCTCGATTTCCAGGACCTGCTGATCAGGGCCCGCGATCTCCTCCGCGATTGCAAGGAGGTGCGCGGCTATTTCCAGAAGCGCTTCCGCTATCTGCTGGTGGATGAGTTCCAGGACACCGATCCCCTGCAGGTAGATCTTCTTTTTCTCCTGGCGGAAAAGGAGCCTCGCGCCGCCAGCTGGCAGGAAGCCGAACTTGCTGAAGGAAAGCTTTTTCTGGTTGGAGACCCGAAGCAGTCGATTTACCGCTTCCGGCGGGCTGACATTGAAATATACCAGGCCGCCCGGGAAAAGCTGCTTAAATATGGCCAGGCCCTCTCCATTAAGCAGAATTTCCGCACCCTGCCGGGACTGATCGATTGGGTCAACCGCACCTTCAACATTTTGATCAAACCCCAGGGCAATTACCAACCTGCTTACCAGCCGCTCAGCGCTTTCCGCCCCCCCTACCGCCGGCCCCCTGTTGTTTTACTGAACCCGGCCGATTCTCTTGATGAAGCGAAGGCTGATGAAATACGGGCCGCCGAGGCGGCGGCGGTAGCGGAATTTATTGAGAGCGCCGCCGGCAAATGGACCGTTCCGGCAGGGGACGGGGGATCACGCGAGCTGAGATACGGCGATATCGCCCTTCTTTTCCCCACTACCACAGGCTTATACCATTTTGAAGAGGCCTTGCGCCGCCGGAAGATCCCCTACCGGCTGGAAGGAGGGCGTCAATTCTACCTGCGCGAAGAGATTGTTTTTCTTAAGAACCTGCTTGCCGCCGTAAGCAACCCCTATGACCAGCTGGCCCTGGTGGCGGTGCTGCGCTACTGGGCCGGGGCCATCCCCGACGAGATGCTCTTTCAGTATGTGGAAAGCGGCGGGAAGCTGAGCTACTTTGCCGATGCCGGGGCGGATTTCCCCCGCCTGCAGCGGGCTTTCGAACTGCTCCGCCGGGCGCATGAGCGGCAGCAGAAGGTTCCCATCGCTGTGCTGGTGGAGGAGCTCCTGGAAGAAACCTGGTTTTGGCAGAGAGCTTCCCTGGAGCCGCACGGCCGCCAGACGGCCGGCAACCTGCGCAAGGCGCTGCAGATGATCCGCGGCCTGGAGATGGAGCGCCCCCTCACCCTGAAGGGCTATATCAGCCGGCTGGATCGAATTGCCGAGCAAGAACGCGAAGAGGCCGAGTCACTGATCTACGATCCCGGCAGCGAATCGGTCCAGCTCCTGACCATCCACAAGTCCAAGGGCTTGGAATTTCCCCTCGTCTGCCTGGTAAATTTGGGCGGCCAGAAGAAGGGGGGGAGCTCCTTCATGGCCGACCGGAGCCGGGACAGCTATTACCTTAAGTTGGGCGATCTGGCCAGCGCCGGCGTGGAGGAGGCGGAGCATCAGGAGGAGCTGCGCCTGGAAGCGGAGCGAATCCGTCTTTTCTATGTCGCCGCCACCCGGGCCCGCGACTACCTGGTGCTGCCGCGCTTTTATAAGAGCGGCGCCGCCGGATTCTGGGCCTACCTGGAACAGGCGGAAGAAGGAGCGGCGGGCCTTTGGTCCGGCAGCTTTTCTTTCCAGGCCGGTCCGGCCGGGCCCTTGCCGGATGATGAAGCCGGCGCCTTTGCCGGCGCACCGCCGGACAGGGACGAGAGCGCCCTCCTGGACCATCTGATAGCGCGCCGCCGCCGCTGGGATGAAGATCTGAAGAAGGCTATCGCCGCTGCCGCCGTGCCGGGCCCTTATATTAGCGCCGGTGCCCTGGCCGGATTGGCCGGGGAACCCGCCCCGCAAGTGGAGCAGCCTTTCTCTCTCACTGACCCGGCATCAACTTTAACCGGTGACGGGACCGCCTTTGGCTCCGCATTTCACCGGGTCATGGAGCGGCTCGACCTGCGCCGGCCCCTGCCCGAACGGCTGGCTGCAGAGGCTTCCCGGGCAGCGGACTACTGGGGGCTGGAAAACAGCGATGAGCTGATCCGGCTGGTTCAAAAAACCCTGGAGCATCCGCTTTTACTTAGAGCCCGCCGCGCCGGGCGGCTTTTCAAAGAACTCCCCTTCAGCTACAAATTTGAATCTCTCCTGGTCGAAGGCGTTGTCGACCTGCTATTCCAGGAAGGAGAAGAACTGGTCATTGTTGACTATAAGACCGATGCGGGCGGGGAAGCTGAACTGGAGCGGCGCTGGACGGATTACAAGTACCAGGGCTGCGTTTATGCCGCCGCCATGGCCGAAATTACGGGCCGCCCCGTCAAGGAGATCTCCTTTATTTTTGTCAGGACAGGCCTGGTAAAGAGTATTTTTAATCCCGATCCGGATTCTCTTCGCCGAGCGCTGCGTCAAAACATAAACCGGGAACCCTGAGAATATTATTATGGAAGGAATAAAAGGCCTATTTTCACCCGTTTCCCGGGCGAAACGGAATGCCTTCTGCCAGGAGCGCCCCGGCACCGCCATCCTGGTGGAAGCCTGAAGGCAATAAAGTGGAAATACTTAGCTGTTGTCAAAAGGGCCCTTCTGAACTATAATGACCTTAAAGCGAGGAAACCTTTTTTCTAGCAAGGTTTGATTGAAATGAAAGTTAAAGAATATTTAAAAAATAAATTAAGCCAGGGAGCGGTCCATATAACCCTCATAGACCCCTCCCGGCAGCTGCCGGAAGCAGCCGGCCGCCTGGCCCAGACTGCGCAAGAAGTGGGCAGCGATCTTGTGCTCATTGGCAGCTCCACGTCTGCCAGCCAGCGCACTCTCATGGAAACAGTGGAAGCGATCAAGGAAAAAGCTACTATTCCGGTTATTTTTTTACCGGCGGGAGCTGAATCGATAAGTTTTAATCTCGATGCTCTCCTTTTTTTAAGCATGCTTAATTCACGCAACGCCGGGTTCATCAGCAAGTCCCATGCCGGAATTGCCTTGATCTTAAAGAGACTCGGTATGGAGACGATTTCCGTCGGCTACATTCTTGTGGAACCGGGAATGAAGATCGGCGAGCTCGGCGAAGCGGAACTGGTTAGCCGCGACAACTTCTGGCAAGCCATCGGCTACGCTCTCACCGCCGAATTCATGGGCATGGATTACGTTTACCTCGAAGCAGGCAACGGGGCGGCACAGCCTATTCCTGCCGGGATGATTCGCGCGGTGAAGCGCGAGATCTCCATTCCCCTCATCGTCGGGGGCGGCATCCGCACGGCGGTTGATGCCCGCCGGGTCCGCCAGGCTGGAGCAGATATCGTCATTACCGGCACGGTAATTGAAAACGCAGGCTACCGCGAACGGCTCCGCTCCATCCTCAGCGCCCTCAAAGAATAGCTGCATTAGCGACCGCGCTCTTTCCCGGACCACTGCTCTAAAAAAGTAGAGTAAGATTGTTTTTTCTTCATCTTTTCCATCGTGATTGCCCTTGCTGCATTCCTTCAACCTTGGCATTAAACGTAAGGGCGGGCTTCCACCCCCGCCCTTAAAGGCCCCATCCACTCGCCCAGTCGTAAGGGGGGGGGATTTTTAAATACGTTGAAGCAAAATTACTACAGGTTATGGAGGATATTTCCACATAGGGTAGAAAAGAATTAGACGAGGGCCTGGCCGATCCGGACCAATAACCGCCAACGGTGTGCCTGCACTCGGAGACTGCAAAATGCTTGGCACTGAAGCAGGTTTTAGAGTTGGAGGGGGCAATATGATAAAGCATCAGGGAAAGCGTCAGCGAGCCATGACCATGACATCCCCTACGCGGTGAAGCAGGAATTTTTCTCGAAGCTAGACCGATCTCTGGCCCAGGAGGTCAACCGGGAGCTGATGGATGAAATTCACGTCTTTTTCCTCGAGTCCTCCAGGACTGGGACCATGAAAAATAAAAAAAGGGAGGGCTGTATTTCATGCGCAGGGTGCCGCCGGAAAAAAATTATACCAGGGAGCAGCTAATAAGGAGGGTGAGATTTTTTAGGCCGCTGGCGAACCTGGGTATGGCCGTCTTCTTTTGGAAGAAGAAGGCAGGCAAGGAGCTCTACCTGGAAACGTCTGCGGGAAGGGTGCGCGTCCTTGCCTACGGCCTGGAGAGGCCGGAAAAGCTTCCCCTCTTCGTCAACATGCACGGGGGCGGCTTTGTTCTCGGCAGAGCGGAGATGGACGATCCCCACTTGATGAAAGTGGCCATCAAAGCCAATGTGAAAATCCTCAACGTTGACTACAGCCTTGCACCGGAAGCGCCTTTTCCAAAAGCCCTGGAGGAATGCTACGCCGTGGTAAAGTATGCAAAGGAGCACGCCGAGGAGCTGGGCATCGACCCGGAGAGGATTGCCGTGGGCGGACATAGCGCCGGAGGCAACTTGAGCGCAGCCATCTGTCTCAAGGACGTTGAAAGGAAAGAGCTGGGCATTAATTGCATTATCCTGGATTATCCTCCCCTGGATCTCTACACCGATCCCTACCTCAAGCCGAGGCCCAAGGGCTCTTACCTTCATCCGAGGCTATGCCGCATTTTCGACGCCAGCTACTGCATTGAGAAAGAGGAGAGGAAAAACCCCCTGGTCTCGCCCATTTACGCATTCCTGGAGCAGTTGAAAACATTCCCGCCCACCCTCATCCTCACCGCAAGCCAGGACTCGCTGTGCCAGGAAGCTGAGGATTTCAGGGACAAGCTGCTCCAGGCGGGAGTAGACGTTACTCACAAGCGCTTTGAAGACTCGCGGCACGGCTTCACCATGACCAACAAGCCCGATGCCGTGGAAGGATGGCAAATGATCATCCATCACCTAAAGCACCACTTGCATGATGCCGACTGAGTCAGAGGGGTGCTAACCTCGCTTCATTACCATGTCATCTTGGGCGCGGCGAAGGATATCCAAACCGTCCTGCCGCCCAATGACAACAAAGGTTCTGACCTCCGACTTCCGACCTCCAATGCTTTCTCCCCCCTTTGAAAAAGGGGGGTAGGGGGGGATTTACTGCTAAGGGCTTTCTCCAGGAAGCAAATCCCAGGCATGCCTGATCTGAAGTATTCTGGCCTGGCCATTTTCTGTCCGACCTCTGACCTCCGACTTCCGACCTCCAATGCTTTCTCCCCCCTTTGAAAAAGGGGGGTAGGGGGGGATTTACTGCTAAGGGCTTTCTCCAGGAAGCAAATCCCAGGCATGCCTGATCTGAAGTATTCTGGCCTGGCCATTTTCTGTCCGACCTCTGACCTCCGACTTCCGACCTCCAATATGCGTAGGGGCGGGCTTCCACGCCCGCCCGCATGCTGGGACCCATCCCCCCGAGGGGATGTAGGGGCCGGGCATGCCCGGCCCGCTTGCTTCCCGGGCGCTTAAGATGGGGCCGGCTGCGCCGGCTGCTTGAAGGAAGGCGGTTGGGGCTGTTCAAGAGAAAACTGCCGCCCGCCTATATTGGATAGGTCAAAGTAAAGACGGGCATTTTCGTCAACACCCCAGTCGCGGGTAGAGCCGGTCCCCTGGACCTTTTGCAAAGCCTGGCGGAAGAGGGTATTGTGGGCCTCTTCGCGGTTCAGGAGAAAGTCGATCATCTCGCGAATATGCTTATCCGCGATCTGGCGATGCAGATACTCGTAGACTACCTTGGCCCGCTGCTCCGCGGCAATATTGGAAAGCAAGTCCGCAGGCAGGTCCCCGGTAACATTTACATAAGCGGCTGTCCAGGGGAAACCGGAAGCGTTGGCCAGGTACGGAGCCAGCCCGGTGAGGACCTGGTGCTCAATGGTGCCGCTTTCCACTGCGGTGGAATCAACATCATGACCGTTAAGCAGGTTTACTGCTGTGGACACCATCTCCATGTGACTGAGTTCCTCCGCAGCGATATCCATGAACAGGTCTTTGATTTCGGGATCCTTAATCCGAAAGCTCTGCGAAATGTACTGCATTGCCGCCTTCAACTCTCCCTGGGGGCCGCCCAGCTGTTCAACCAGCATGGCGGCGTAGGTGGGGTTGGGCCTCTCCACCTTCACCGGCTGGAGCAGGTTGCGGTCAAATTTAAACATCGGCTTCCCTCCATGATCAGGTTTGTTGCAGGCAATCAGGTGTTAAAGGCCGCCCCGGAAACCGACTGCGCATTAGCCAGGTCGGTCTGGATCTGTTTTTCCAGATCGTGGGGATAATACATCCCCTTGTTGGTCATATAGTCGGCTACCTGCTGGTGGAAACTGATTGCATCATCGAGATGCCGCTTCAAAACACTGCGCACTGCCGGTGAATGCGCCTCTGTTATGGCGTAGGCGTAGGTTCGCACACCGTTTTTGGCGGCAAGAAGCAAATCGGCGACGATAACCTGGTCGCTAATCTTCTCGGTCAGATTTTGTACCAAGATAAAAAACCCCCTTTAGATTTTTACTGGAAGCCGGCAGATCCGCCGGTAATAATATTCTGCAACTCCCGTATATGCTCCCTGGACTTATTGACATCCTGCTCCAGCAAGGAAAGTAGCTGCGGGTCGGTGACCATCTCCTTCATGGCCATGTACTTTCCTGCACAAACCGTTTTCATGGTCAGCAGCTCGTGCAACTCGACTTTCTCGTGAACCCCGAGCTGTTGATGTGGCATCACTTTTCACCCCCTTCAAGCCGGCACGGCTCTCACCGGTTTATCGTGGTGTCTCTGTTGTGGCCTACTTCGTAAATAACCATGTTAATGAGCTATTCATATGGATAAATAATTGCAAATTTAGCTATGCCCTGCTGTGCGCAATTTATGCCGGTCCCCTTTGGAAATGGTTTTAAGAACTTCCCATTTGAATAACGCAGCGGCTCGAAGGATTCATTGACCTGGTTGATTCCAGATACTATAATATGGTATGTCAGCTGCAATAAGGAAACCGGTATTGCCAATTGTGCCGGGCAAACTGCTTCCCCATTACATGCAAGGAGGGATTTATTTGCGCACCCTGAATCTGCATGACTACAAAGGGCTTTTCACCGCCTATACCGAGTTGAGAGTCCAGGAGAACCGGTCTGTAAATATTACTTTTGTCAAGGGCAACAACACGCTGAATTTACGCTCCTCAACCGGCGGTATATCGGCGCGGGTCTGCCGCAACGGTTCCTGGGGCTTCGCTTCGCATCCCGGGATCTCTGAAGAAAACGTTAAAACGGTAATCCGGGCGGCCACGGACAATGCGCTCTTCCTCGATTCAAAAGAACAGAAAGAAAAGGACCCGCTGCCTGCGGTCCCGGCCTCATCAGAGAATGACTTTTCCACATCCAGGCCCAGGTTAAGCCAAAAGGATCTGGTTGAGTTTATCCGGGAGCTCGATGATCATATCGCCTCCAGCTACCCGCAGCTGGCGGGGCGGACGCTCTCACTGCGCTGCCTCGACATGGAGAAAAGGCTGCTGACTTCGGACGGATCCTACTCTCATTCCATGATCCCCAGGAGCTTCATTTACATCCAGCTCTCTGTAATAAAAAACGGCTCCCCGGTGGAGCTGTTCGATGTTTATGGCGGGCTGGGGCAGTTTGAAGATCAATTTTCCGCGCCCGGAGATCTTTTCGAGGAGGTTGCCCGGCAGTATCACCACCTGATCAAGAAAAGTGAAGGGGTCTTCGCCGATGCCGGGCTGAAAACATGCGTTCTCGACGCTGACCTGGCTGGTATCCTGGCCCACGAGGCCATTGGCCATACCGTGGAGGCGGACATCGTCATGAGCGGCTCCGTGGCCGGGGATAAAATTGGCCGGGAGGTGGCCAGTCCCCTGATCACCATGATCGATTTCGCAAACTCATACCAGGGCGAGACCTGCCCCGTTCCCGTGTACGTGGACGACGAGGGCACCGCGGCGAAAGATGCCGTGCTCATTAAAGAGGGTGTCCTAAAAAGTTTCCTGCATAACAAGGAGAGCGCCAATCATTACCGCGTTGCGCCTGCGGGCAATGCCCGCGCTTATGCATACTCCGATGAGCCCCTCATCCGGATGCGCAATACGGTCATACTCCCGGGCACATCTACTCTTGAAGCTATGATCGCTTCCGTTGACGACGGTTACTACCTCATCAGGCCGGGCAACGGCCAGGCCGATTCGACCAGCGAATTTATGTTTGGGATTGTCCTGGGCTATGAGATTAAAAAGGGCAAAATCGGCCGGGCGATCAAGGATACCACTATCTCGGGGGTGGCCTTCGATGTTTTAAAAACCGTCTCCATGGTCTCCGGCGAGATGAGCTGGATGAGCGGCGGTATGTGCGGCAAGAAACAGCCGATCCCCGTGGGCATGGGTGGACCGGCAATTAAATGCCAGCTTAACGTGGGAGGTAGGTAAACATGGATAATCTAAGAGAGATCGCCAGGGACGGCCTGAATGAACTGCTCAAGGCCGGGGCCGGAAAGGCCGCGTGCTCCCTTACGCTGATCGATAAACAGGAGTTGAATGTGGACCTGGGAGAGCCAAGCCTCCTGAGAACCATCTTTGATGCCAGTGTTAATCTTGTGGCAATTAAGGATCAGAAGAAAGGCTCGACTGCCGTTAACAGGACCGACCGCTCTGCGCTGCGCCAGGCCGCCGCCGATGTCCTCGCTATTGCCACCGCTGCCGCTCCCGACGAGGCCCATGATATTGCCGAGGCTCAGCCCCCGGCTGAATTTTCGTCCGGTGGCAGCCGCCCGGACCTGGATAAAATGTACTCCCGCATGAAGGAGCTGCTGCGCGAGGTTGGGGCCAGGTACCCCCGCGTTGTGATACGGCAGGCCATTCTTGATTTCACCAGGACGAAGAAATATTTTCTCAACTCCAACGGGGTCGATTTTGTAACCAGCAAGGGCATCTACCGCTGCTTGGTCTTCTTCTGCTCCAGGGAAGGGGAGCGGATCTCCTCGTTCAACATTACCGGCTTCTCGCTCAAAGACCTGGAGCAGGAGTTGCTCGACTGCGGCTCCCTGGATACCCTGCTGCGGCAATCAACAGAGCAGATTACCACCCATCCCCTGCAGGGTAAGTTTACCGGAGAGGTAATCATCACTCCCGACTGCCTCGAAGATCTGATCGGCTTTCTTACCGGCGCCATCAGTGACGGGCCGTTTATCTCCGGAACCAGCATCTACCGGGACAAGCTAAACAGGCAGGTGGCCGCGCCGCTCTTCAGCCTGCATTCGCGCCCCCTGGACAATGAAATATGCGACGGCTATTTCGTCACCGCGGACGGCTACGCCGCCCGGAACAGCACCATTGTAGAAAAGGGCGTCCTGAAATCTTTTCTGCTGAGCCTTTACGGTTCCCGGAAAACCGGCCGGCCCCGGGCGGCAAATGACGGGGGCGCTTATGTGGTGGATCCGGGCGAGACCGACTTTAGCGATATGGTCAGATCCGTGGAAAAGGGGATTCTACTGGCCAGGTTCTCGGGGGGAGAGCCCAGCGAGAACGGCGATTTTGCGGGCGTGGCCAAAAACAGCTACCTCATCGAAGGCGGGGAGATCAAATACCCCTTGAGCGAGTCCATGATCTCGGGCAACTTTGCCGAATTGCTGATGAACATTACCGCAGTCTCACGCGAGCGGATCAACTTCGGGAATGCCATCCTGCCCTGGATCTCCGCTTCCGGGGTAACCGTATCGGGCAAATAGGGGACGGGGAATCGTCTCCCCGTCCCTTGTTCATCTTAGCTCGAAAAACCGTTTCCATTCAACCGGGATAACTGGTATCTGCAGCAGGAGGCAACCCCTTTACAAAGAAAATATAGTATATATCTGTTTTGAAAGGAGCTAAGAGCGATGGGCTTAAGCGTGTGCGGCCTGGTTTGCCCGGAATGCGACTTATATCCTAACGAATGCCCTCTAGATTCTTCAATTTTAACGGCGCGGCGCGCCGCAATGATGGCACTGGGTCCGCCCAACCGTTAAAGGCCCGCCGCAGCTGCGGCAGGTATACTCTTCCGCCGCCCGTTCCAGCCAGGCCTCCAACCCCGCGGCGGCCCTCTCTGCGAGGTTGCGCCTGATATCCACGCCGTCATTCAAGTAGCCTGCGGCCAGCTTGCCGAATTTCTCGCAGTTCCCGGAATGCTCCGGGCAGAGGTAACATGAGTCAAAACCTTTTTCTTCCAGGCAGATGACGATCTTGCAGTTGTACCCCCAGCAGTCGCCGGTCAGGGCACGGCAGCCGTTGCAGCATACCTGTTCCTCTTCACACTTGAACCGGCTGGCCAGCCGCCGGCGCCAGGAGGCGTCGTCCCGCTGGGCGCGGTAAATATTGCAGGCGCCGCAGTAGAGGCCGCAGCGTCCGGCCAGATTTACCTCCGGCATGGAGTCCCACCTCCTCAAGAAAAGTCAAAGCAGGTTTGTAATGTCAAAACAGGGAAAGTTGATCCCCTGTTCGACCAGTTTTCATGGCCGCCTTCCGGCATCAAAAACAAGGGCGCAGCGTGCTGCGCCCTTGTTGAATGCGTAGATACAGTGCCGGTTATTTATCCAGCAGCAGGAAGATTCCCGCAACCACGGCCAGTATGTTAAGAATTAATCCTTGATGGGGGAAGCTAATGCTTAAAATTGGTAGCAAGCCCGCTGCAATCAACCAGATGGCAAGCAGTACTTTTCCCACGCCCTTAAGTTTCATTTTTAAACCCCCTAATAGAAGATAGAATTTTAAATCTTACTCGTTTATTCTGTAAATGCATTAATAAGTCCTGCCGGTTTACAAAATATTATGGTGACCCTGCATTGAGCAGGTTGTGAGTATTCAGAATCCAACACTCAGCAAGCGGGGTTACGAAAACGGCGCCTGTGAAAAAAGGTTGACGACGTTAAAGGTACGGAAACCATGCTGTTCCCAGAAGTGTTCAGGAATGCAGGTGTGCCGTTTTGTATTATTTTTCAATCCATTCGGGGCAGATGGAAATGCCGCCCTCCCGGTACACGGCCACCTGGGGCACGTAGAAGAAGATCATATTCGGATTTTTGCCAAACCACTCACGCACCCTCTGCTCCGGCCAGAGTAAAGCCGCCTGTTCCAGGTTTTCAACGGAGAGCGGTAGAACGACGCGCTCGTCGTTGAGCACGTAGGTCAGCGTGGAATAGTCTGGGTCTACCGCCTCCAGCGGTATGGTAATGCGGGTGTGCCTGGAGAGAGGTGAACCGGTCATCAACCGGAAGTCGATGGGGGTGAGAAAAACCCCGGAGTTGGTGTAGGGCCGCTTGAGCACAGGCTTGCCGATGGCCTCGTAAATTGCCTGATAGAAACCCGGCAGGGATTCTTCGAGGCGGCGCCAGGCTTCGCTTTCGGGGAATGCGCTGAGGGGCAGAATACCGCGCTCCACTATCAGGGGAAGATTTTCCTCGCTGCCGAGCAGGTAATGAAACAGGCGATCGCTTCGGCAGATCTTCATCAATTGCCGCCTCCCGGATAAAATGGTATATTTTGCTGATCATCTCATTATAGCATAATGAGGATGGGTTAAAAGAGCAACTCGCCGGGGCTTCGGAGAATTTGCCTTGTATCCAATCAAGATTTCCCTCTTGTCCCCGGTTGATACTCCGGGTCCCTGTCCCCGCACCCGGCAATTGACAAAGATTGCGGGTAAAAGTATAATTTAACTGGTTGGTGGTTGGACCACAAAATATTTCAGGAGGGAGAGCATGTCCAAAGGCGGTTTCAGTGATTCTTATGATGCTGTGGTGGTGGGTGCCGGCAACGGGGGATTGACCGCTGCGGCCACCCTTGCGGCAAAAGGGTGTAAGACCCTTTTGCTGGAGCAGCACAATCTGCCGGGCGGGTTTGCTTCCAGCTTCGTCAGGGGAAGGTTTGAGTTCGAACCTTCGCTGCATGAGGTTTCAGATTTTGGTCCGCCCCACGACAAGGGGAATGTGCGCATACTTCTGGAAGACAAGATCGGTATTGATACTGAATGGATGGCGGTGCCGGAGGCATACAGGTTGATTATCCCCCATGAAAAGGGTGGCCGGCTGGATGCAACCATGCCTTTCGGTGAAGAAGAGTATATCGCCAAGATGGAAGAGTATGTGCCGGGCTCCAGGGAATCTGTTTACAAGTTTATCAGGTTATGCGAAGAGGTGGTAAACGCCTTCACCTACCTGGGGCAATCTAGAGGCAACCCCGATAAGAAAGTTCTCACCAGCACTTACGGCAACTTTCTCAAAACGGCCTCATATACTCTCCAGGATGTGCTGGATGCCGTAAAAATGCCCTACCGGGCCCAGAAGATCATTACCGCCTACTGGTGCTACCTGGGCGTGGGGGTTAGAGATGTAAGCTTCAGCATTTTTGCGGCCATGTTTTACCGCTACATAACCAAGCAGGCATTCGTTCCCCGGCACCGCTCCCACGAGTTTACTGCGGCGCTGGATATGAAGATCCGGGAGCTGGGCGGCGATATACTTTACAACACCAGGGTGGAAAAAATACTGGTAGAAGACGGCCGGGTGGTGGGAGTGGAAACTGCCCACGGGGACATTATCAAGACCAATCACGTCATAGCCAACACTTCTCCACATACGGTTTACAGCCGGCTGATCCATCCCCGGACAGAGGTGCCGGAGCTGGCCTGGAAAACCTGCAACGCCAGAAAGGTTAGCTTCTCCGCTTTTGTTGTATACCTGGGTCTGGATAAAAGCCCTCAAGAGCTGGGCCTGAATGAATACAGCTATTTTGTTTACAGCACCCCCGATACCAATGACATCTACGATGCCTTTCACAGGCTGGAAAGGCCGGTGGGCCAGGCTACGGTATGCCTGAACAATGCCGTCCCCGACTGCTCTCCGGAAGGAACCAGCATCGTCTACCTCACCACCCTTTTCAGCGGAGATTGCTGGAGCAATGTCCCGCCGGAGGACTATTTCAAGGTTAAGAATAAGATAGCCGAAGATTTGATTGACGAGTTTGAAAAAGCTGTAAATGTCAATTTGCGGGACAGCATTGAAGAGATTGAAGTAGCCACTCCGGCCACCTTTGCTCACTATACCGGAGCTTTTAACGGCGGCGTCTACGGCTACGAGCCTGTTGTCTGGGATTCAGTTCTGCCGCGGATGATGACCATGAATGATGAAAAATACATTAAGGGTCTTGAGTTTGCCGGAGGTTTTGCCTTCAGGTGTCACGGCTACTCCAGCACGCTTCAGTCGGGTGAAACCGCGGCCCTATTAACATACAAGGATATAATGGAGGGGAAGTAAGATGACCGGGGATAAAATTAATATTAAAATAAAGCCCTTGGGGATTTTGGACCTGCTGGCTTTCAAGAACCTGGTGCCCGGCAGGAAAAAGCGTATTCAAAAAGCTCCGGCCACGGTTATTGACAGTCTTCAGCCCGTAAATGCCCTCGCTTGCAAACTCCATCCATCTGTCCAGCATTTAATTGTAGGGGAAGTACGGGATGAAACAGGCGATGTTAGAACATACAAGCTGCTGCCCAATAAAGAGAAAATGACCGATGAACTGGCTTACTTTCGCCCCGGGCAGTACCTCAGCTTTACCTTCGAAGTGGAAGGAGCAACCGTAACCCGGCCCTATTCCATCTCCTCGTCGCCCCGGGAGGCGCTGGCGGGATTTTACGAAATCACCGTTAAAAGAGACCAGGGCGGCTTTATCTCCAACCACATCTGGAACAACTGGACCGTGGGAAGCGAAGTGGTCTCCGGCGGCCCGGAAGGGCAATTCTACTATGACAATTTGCGCGATCGCAAGCACATTGTGGGGATCGCCGGCGGGAGCGGCATCACGCCCTTCAGATCCATGGCTAAAAGCATCCAGGAAAAAGATCTGGATATTAACCTGACCATATTTTACGGCAGCAACAAAAAAGAAGAAATCATTTTTTATGACGAACTTGCTGAACTGAAGGCTTCTTCCGGCGGCAGGATTAAAGTAATCCACGTGCTGGCCGAAGAAAGGGTGGAAGACTTTGAACATGGCTTTATCACCGTGGATTTGCTGAAGAAATACGTGGATCTCCAGGACTGCTCCATTTTTATCTGCGGTCCCCAGGCCATGTATGATCACCTCAACCAAGAACTTGGGAAGCTGGAGATCAGTAGGAAATACATCAGGAGAGAAGTTTTTGGAGAGATTAAGGATGTTCGCAGCTTAAGCGGCTATCCCGCAGAAGCCGCTGGCAAGACTTTCCGAATGCTGGTGCACATGGGCGGGCGCCAAGTTGAGATTGAAGCTTCGGCCGGGGAATCGCTGCTGGTGGCCCTGGAAAGAGCGGGGCTGTGCCCTCCTGCTACTTGCCGAAGCGGTTCCTGCGGCGTGTGCCGCTCCCTGCTGATTAAAGGAGATGTTTTCATCCCCGGGGATGTCGACGGGCGGCGGCAGGCCGACAAGAAGTTCGGCTATATCCACCCCTGCGTCTCCTTCCCCCTGGAGAACCTGGAAATTGTGGTCCCTAGGCGGAAGGTCCACTAAGACGGCTTGCCCATTTTCTATGCATGATGGCCTAAAAAGGGGCTGTCTCAAAGGACAGCCCCTCCTTGTGCGGTTGGGGTGTAGGGAGCTGTCCCAAAAGTCGTTTAGAATAATGTATGTGGAGGATGGAACCCCGCCTCTCCATGTCATCCTGAGCTTTTTATGTGTCATTCTGAGCGAAGCGAAGGATCTCTAAAACAGGCTTACGGCAATTAACAACAGAAGCAACAGAGTTCCTTCGGGCTACTCCCTCAGGACAAGCCTTCGGGCTGCGCCCTCAGCATGACAAGAAAGCAAGCCAGAGTAACACAAGTAACACATACGGCTGTCCCGGCCAGGTTGCTTTGAATTACCAAGCATCTATTCTATAATATAACAAGCAAATGGTAGGCAGGTCTGGGGGTTAAGAAGATGAGCAGCGGCTTTGCGAAACTAAAAGCCGAAAGCTTGAAGGAGCTATTTGTTAAAGAAATCGAAGCCAAGATAATATCCGGGCAGCTAAAGCCCGGAGAGAGGCTGCCTCCTGAGCGCGAGCTGGCCTCCTTAATGGGAGTTAGCCGGAGCATTGTCAATTCCGGCATACTGGAGCTGGCTTCAAAAGGTTTTGTCAGGATTATCCCCAGAAGGGGAACCATCGTCCAGGATTATAAGAATGAGGGGACCCCCGCCATTCTGGCTTCCATAATGAGCTATAACGAGGGGAAATTAAGCCCCAGGCTTTTTAACAGCATGATGGATACAAGGCTGCTCATCGAGGTGGAAAGCGCCAGGCTCGCCGCGGAGAACAGAACCGATGAAGACCTGCGGATTATGGAAACCCTGATCAAGAAAGCTGAGAAAAACAGGGATATTGAGGCCCACGTGAAATTCAACTATAACTTTCACCATCGCATTACCATTGCCTCGGGCAACGTGGTTTATGCCATGATTTTCAAATCCTTCGAACCGGCTTGTCTAAACCTCATCGGGATCTACTTTAAATCCGGAGATTACATAGATAAATCTCTGTCCTCCCACAAAAAACTGTTCCAGTCCATAAAAGAGAGGCAGAAAGACGATGCGGGAAAGATCATGGAAGAGATTCTACTGGAAGGAAGAAGCAGGCTGGTTCACC
>Ga0208564_1001218_pt1 | contig 21875 bp, 15 predicted proteins | sample AD_UKC073_MetaG_FD_184439 | JGI IMG/M metagenome (GOLD analysis project Ga0208564, IMG submission 184439) | Active sludge microbial communities of municipal wastewater-treating anaerobic digesters from USA - AD_UKC073_MetaG (SPAdes) (version 2) | ecosystem: Engineered > Bioreactor > Anaerobic >... | reverse complement strand
AAAATCACGCTGTAATTTCCTTTGAAATTCAGCGTCAGTTCATTATATACATCGGGAATTTCCCTTTTCTTGTATATTGGTGAACTAACAATTTGATTAACGCTTTGTGTTTTTTTGCTTTTCAACCCGGGGTTTTCACCCCACACGCTGCCATCGGTAAGTGTCATGGAAATTGGAGAGGGAGCAATTACTTCTGTTTGTTCGTGATTTACGGAAAATCGGATATTATCTGAGATTTCCACGTTTACCTGCAATTTGCCGTTGGGCGATTTCAATACATACGATTCGGCCATAAGACTTGTAGCAAAAAGGGTTGAGAAAATAAACATGGGTAAAGTTTTCATATGCGTTGTGATTATTTATTGTGAACAAAACGTTTGTGTTTATTAATTGGAGCGTTATAATTTTTAAAATTATGACCTTTTTAGGTTATTATACTTGGGGTAATTTCCATGGAGCGCGATATGAGGGAATTAAATAGCTGTTAGCTTCTTCGTCATTGATAAACTTTATGTTGTTTGCGTCCCAGTATAACCTTCTGCCGCATTTTAAAGCGATATTTCCTAAATGGCATACACGAGCTGTGTTAGCGGCAATTTCTATATCGGTGTCGGGTTGATGTAAAAACGCCTCAAGATCAGAAAACCCCATTCCGTTTACGCCGATAACTCCACACACCAATTTGTCGTTGGCACGGTGGTAAGAATTCATTGCTTTGGGCATGGAAGAAGCCAATCCTAGTCCTGCAGTGGCTAAGGCAGAATGTTTAATAAACGACCTTCTGTCCATTTTTTTGAATTTTTATGGTTGATTTTATTTGTTACTCTTTTTCATGGCTTTATCGAACGCTACATTCGATGGTTTAAAGTCTACTTTTTTTACAAAATCACAAGATTCAATCGCGCCTGCCTCTCGGTTCATGCCATTGTCTTCCCATTCTACTGATAGAGGGCCTTTGTAACCGATGTCATTAAGTGCACGGATGATATTTTCAAAATTAATTTTTCCTCGACCAAGGCTTCGGAAATTCCAATACCGGCGATTATCGCCGAATTCCGCATGACCGCCGTAGACGCCGATTTCCGTTGGCACATCGCTCCAATAGACATCTTTCATATGAACATGAAAAATGCGGTCGGAAAATTCGTAAATGAATCGGACATAATCGACATGCTGATACCCTAAATGGCTAGGGTCATAATTAAAACCAAAAGCAGGGTGATTATCAACGGCTTGAAGGGCTAGGTGAGCGGTATGGATATCAAATGCAATTTCGGCGGGGTGGACTTCAAGCGCAAATCTTACACCGATTTTTTGAAATTCGTCAAGAATGGGAATCCAGCATTTGGCAAATTCTTCATATCCTTTTTCAATCATGCCGGAGGGTATTGCGGGGAAAGCATAGAACATGTGCCAAATAGGGCTTCCGGTAAAGCCTACCACTGTATCAATTCCCAGCATTTTGGCTACTTTTCCTGTTTTGATTATTTCTTCTGCTGCCCGTTGTCGCACACCTTCGGGATTTCCGTCACCCCAGATATGATCCGGTAAAATTTCCTTATGACGTTCATCAATGATAGCATCACATACACATTGCCCTACAAGATGGGAAGAAATAGCATATACATCGAGTCCGTATTTTTTCAAGAGTGCTTTTTTCTCGTCGCAGTATGCTTGATCGGCTTTGTCGATTTCCATGTGATCGCCCCACGTGCATAGTTCGAGTCCGTCGTAGCCGAACGATTTGGCTTTCTCGCACATTTTTTCAATGGGAAGATCGGCCCATTGTCCGGTGTATAATGTTATTGGTCTTGACATACTGTGTGAAAGTTTAATTTTTTTATGTTCAATAGTTCTTTGAAATATTTCAGATAAGTAGAGATTAAAACGATGCGTCTCTTTTTCAAAAAAGAGATGTTGTTTTTATTCTTCGAATTTTACCCATTTGGTTGTGTCGTCATATCCGGCTTTTACCATAGTTTCGATAAATTGCATTCCCCTGACACCATCTTCCACTCCCGGGAAATCAAGCATTTCGGGTGTAGGTTCTTTACCATCCATTTTAGCCATTACCGTTAATGCAAAGTTTCGGTAAATATTGGCAAAAGCTTCTATATAACCTTCGGGATGGCCGCCAGGAGTGCGGGTATTATGAAGCGCCGCGGGACTGTTCATGTTTGTGCCCACGCGTAGTACTTGCAAGGGTTTGTCTATCCATTTCACAATTAGGGAATTAGGTTCATGTTGCAACCATTCCAGCCCTCCTTTTTCGCCATAAACTCTTATTTTTAAGGCATTCTCTTCTCCTGCAGCTATTTGACTTGCCATCAAAACACCTGTAGCCCCGTTATCGAAACGCAAGAGAGCCGCACCATCGTCATCTAGTTCTCTGTTTGGAACAAAAATATTAAGGTCGGCACATACTTCGGTTACTTTTAAACCGGTAACGTATTCCGCTAAATGGTGGGCATGAGTACCTATATCGCCCATACATCCTGCTTTGCCCGAACGTTTTGGGTCTGTGCGCCATGCAGCTTGAATATTGCCTCGCTTTTCGACATCGCTCGCAAGCCAACCCTGTGGATATTCCACATATACTTTGCGAATTTTTCCCAACTCTCCACCGGTTACCATATATTTGGCATGTTTTATGGCAGGGTATCCTGAGTAAGTGTGTGTAAGAGCCAGGACAAGTCCGGTTTCCTCAACTTTTTCCTTTAACTTCACTGCTTCTTCGAGTGTGAACGTCATGGGTTTTTCGAGTACCACATGAAATCCATTTTCCAGTGCCATTATGGTCGGTTCAAAGTGGACAAAATTGGGTGTGACGATCGAAACAAAATCCATTTTTTCCCCTTCCGGAAGTTGAGCTTCCTTTTCGAACATTTCTTGATATGTTTCATATACACGATTATCAGGCAAATAATAAAGTTTACCCGATTCTTTTGAAATTTTCGGGTTCACGCTAAAACAGCCACAAACAAGTTCAATTTGGTTATCAAGTAAAGCCGCGTGACGGTGGATAGCACCAATAAATGCATCTGTTCCTCCACCAACCATTCCCATTCTGAGTTTTCTATTCATTTTACATAGTATTTATATTGATGATAAAAATATTGTTTCTAAAATTAGTAATTCTTTTTACAGTAAACAACTTACATTATGAAAGAAACTTAAATTCGATAAATTTCTTAGAATATTTTTATTTATATGCAAGTTTTCATAATTTCCTAATCCAGATATTGCGAAAACTTACCGGATTGCCGTGATCCTGCAAAACAAGAGCAGCAGCTCCATGTTTTTCGACGGCGTATTCGGGGATACCGATATAAAGTGTTGGTCCACGAAGTTTCACATGATTCTGCACCAATACTCCGTTATGTATCACGGTGATCATCGGTGGGGTAAAATATGTTCCCTCATCCCTGAACCGTGGTGCCGTATAAATAATGTCGTAAGTCTGCCATTCGCCCGGAGCTTTGCAGGCATTTACCAGCGGAGCATATTGTTTGTATATGCTGGCTGCCTGTCCATTCCGGTAAGTGCGGTTGTTGTAGCTGTCGAGCACCTGCACTTCGTAACGTTCTTGAAGAAATATTCCACTGTTTCCACGGCCTTGGCTTTCGCCTTCAACTTTGGCCGGAGTACGCCATTCGATATGCAGTTGACAGTCCTCAAAAACACGTTTGGTCTTGATGTCGCCCGTTCCCTTAACAATAGTCACACATCCGTTTTCAACCTTCCATTCGGGCTTACCACCCTTGGCATTGGTCCATTCCTTTGAGAGGTCTCCCCCATCGAACAAAATGATGGCGTCAGAGGGAGGATCCGACTGCGTTTTACCGGGTGCAACAACAGGTACCTCCGGGTCCCAGATTTCGGTCATTTCAGGTTTCATTTCCATTGGCCCTTTGGTTTGGGCTAAAACTACATATGCCGACGACAGCAGCAAAAAAGAAATAATGTTAATTTTTTTCATTTTATATCCCTTTCTTTTTTAATTAAATTTCAATTATTAAAGGATGATCGGTTACGGTTATTGGAATCAAACTAATATTGTTTAAGGTCTCAATCGCCGATGTTCCGAGTGTTGGATCGTAAATGTTTAAGGAAGAGCATGTGGAACTTAATTCGATGCTGACATTGTTTGAGCCACCTGAATATTGTTCACCCCATACTACCAGATAAAACTTTCCGTTGCTTTTTTGCATTAGTATCTCATGCACGTTGTCCGGTAGGTATGGAATGGAATAATCCAACATGCCGGTCGAGGAAACCGAATTATCGTCTGCCAAGATTGTAGTTAGGTTGTGAAGATAGTGAGCTGCTCGGCGCGGAGTATAATCGGGTTTGTAGAAACCATATTGCTGATTACCACTTTCGTCGGTACGGTCCCTGAGTAAATAGATAGATGTGTAGCTCCAGCCTCGTTTGAATTGAGATAAATATAAATTCATGAAAAGCTTGCCTTGTAATTCTTCATTTACACCATAGGTATCGATAGCAACACCCGTTTCCGTTGTAACTTTGGGGAGGGTCATAAGTTCCGAAACTGAATAACCGGGATATTTATTCAGCCATGTTAACCCATAGTTTCCGTACAGACCATCCACCTTGCAATCTGGACCGGGATCGGAAGCTATCCATGTTTGGTTGTCGTGTATTCCCGGCCATGCCGGGTGAACTATATAATTGTGGCAGTTGGCATAATCGGCATACTTGGTACCTGCAGGCATTAACGTGCCTGCCCCTTCAGGGATGGTCAGGAATTGCAGTCCGCAATTGTCTGTCTGTGCGCCGGGTTCCGAGATAGCCCAAACCGGGTAATCTTTCAATTGTGGGTCGCTTTTTACGGCACTGTACAAATCGCGTTGTAATTTTGCTACCGGTATCCACGACAAATCCCTGCCGCCCGGTTCACCTTGGTAAATGATTCCCCAGTTGTTAGGTTCATTATTCCCTTCTATGGCTATCAAAGCTCCGACAGTCTCCAATTGTTTGGCGTCTTCCAGTAGTCTTGGAATATCCGTTCCCCCACTTAACAGTCCATAACTAAAACGAACCCCTGCCTGGTTATGTAGCTCAAGCAGATCGGAAACAGGAATATCACCTTCATATCCGCTGCGAACCCAGCGGGCACCCAAATATTTGAAACAGTTTATCGTATTTTCTAAAGTTTCACCGCGCCTGGAAATAGAAGATCCAACCCCAATGCTGTTCAAAAAATCAATGACAGGGATAGCTGTCGTAGCGGACGCAGTTGTCCTTGTGTTGTATAAGTTGGAACTGATAGTCTTATTTGTGCTATCGGAGGGAATTACCATAGAAACGGGTTGCGGTGAACCATAAGCGCTAATGCCGATTACAGTTAATAAGTAGGAAAAACCAAAGATTATTGTTAAAGTACACAACAATCGATAACATGCGTAAGTTATCTTTTCATCTTTGGAATTAGAATTACTTACATGTAGGTGGACTTGCTTTCGTTTAAGACAACTCTTCATTAGGAAGATACATTGAATTATGAATATTTTTTTGGCATTTTCCTAAAAAGAGAGTGACCCCCTCTTGATAAGTGGGGCCAATCTCTTTAAATTGGAATATATTGCAAGTTAGTTATAACCCGGATTTTGTTGCAATTGGGGTGCTTTGTTTTTTTCAGTTCTTGAAATGGGAAGCCAATAATTAGCGTTATTCCATCTCCTGTCATCCACACTTTTCGATGTATCATAAAACCATTTTGTCCTACCGTCGTAATAATGATATATTTTCATGTGATACACATTTTCGATTACTTCGTCGGCAAGCATCCATTTGCGTATCATATACCATCGATCTCCTTCAGCAAAGAATTCGAGTTGTCGCTCTTTTCTGCACCATTCCATTGCTTGATTTTGATCGTTTGTAACTCTGTCGGGGAGCCCTGCTCGATTGCGCACCATGTTAAGGGCGTCTAAGCCTTCTTGGATTTCTCCAAGTTCAATGCAAGCTTCTGCATAATCTAAAAGTACTTCGGCATATCTCATCTCAATCCATGAATTTTCATTATTATAATGTTGACCTACAACAGTTGGGTCTAGATATTTTTTGAGATAGTAACCGTTTTTCGTACCGTTCCACGATTCAATGATACTTTGGCGGGTATCGAGACCTGCTGTTGTATCGCCAGCGGCGGTTATGTAGTAACCCGTTTGTATACGCCCTTCCGGATCAATTGCTGCTGCATCAGTTGGGCGTTCCTGCCATTTTGCTCCATCAAATAAGATGGTAGCATAGAATCGCGGTTCGCGCCCCACATAAGGATTTTTTTCAGGGTCTTCTTCCAATTGGGCGGCAGTAAAGTCACGAACGTACATGTTGCCGGGATCGTATTTATCCCAAATAAAAGGCGCACCATCCGCCATTTCAAATTTTCTCACTACAGGCTCGTTGGGCCCGTTATTACCCCAGTTATGATAACCATTGGGTCCCCACCACTTGTTTTGTGCAGTAGTGTTTCCCTCGGATCGTAAGTACTGGATACCCCAAATGACTTCATCATTCCATGCTCCTTTTTGGTTAAAAATATTAAAAAAGTTATCAGCATATTCCATTATCATTTCTTCTGTCATTTCAGCGGGAGGATCGCTAATGGTTCCGGCTAGTTCATAATGACCATATTTCCCGTCTATTATATCTTTCGCCGCTTGTTTTGCAGCTATAAGTCTTTCTTTTCTAGTTCCTTCTTGAAATGATACCAATGGGTTATTTGGCTCATATCCTCCATTCATTAAAATACCTGTACTCCAATTTAAAATCCTTGATTTTAATGCAGCTGCTGCACCTTTGGTAGCCCGACCCTGTTCAATGTCATTTTTTTCGGGTAAAAGTTCTATGGCTCTGTCACAGTCTTGAACAATAAATTCAAGTGTTTCATCAATTGATGAGCGTTGTATCGACAAAAAATCCTGACCTAACTCAAAAGGTTCGTCAATAAGAATAAGACCACCATATGAACGCATTAGATTAACGTAATCGAATGCTCGTATAAAATAAGCCTCTCCTTTCATTCTTGATAGCAATGCTTCATCGCTAGTAGTCTCAGTGGGCACTTCATCAATATTTGCGAGGAAAACATTCACATTTTGAATATTCTTGTATAATGACCATGAAATCCAGTTAAATTGCCAATTTCCAAAATGGCCCATATAGTCGGGACTCAATGTGCCCTTTACAAAGGTATGGGCAGCCGGACGGTGAATACATAATACTTCATCAGTAGCGGCAGCGAGAATATCTTCACGAAGTCCCAATACAAGATTTTCATCGACACCAATATAATCGTAACATCTGCCTAAATAAGCTTTTGCCAGATTAATATCTTCAAAAATGGATTCTTCGTTAAAAGCATCTACAGCTTTTTGATCGAGCACATCATGGCATGATATAGTTATGAATAAAAGTGCTACGATTATTATTGAATATTTGTTTATATTTTTCATATTTCAATCATCATTTAAGTAAATTAAAACGTAATTTTTGCACCAATTGCAAATGTTTTGGTTGTAGGATAGGTCATAGGGGCTCCCACTTCGGGGTCAAAGTTGCGTTGAGCTGAATAAATGAGTAGAGGATTGTTTGCCGAAAAGTATACATTTACATTTTTCAGCCCGATTTTTTGCACAAATGAAGTAGGAATATCATATGCAATCATTACATTTTTTAATCTGAAATAAGCCATGTTATCCCACCAGTAAGTACTGTTATTTACGCTGAAAGCCCAATACTGATCGTTGCGGTTGTACGCTCTGGCAACATTTGTTTTTGTGTTTTCCGGAGTCCATCGATTGTCAAAATGCCATTGGAAATAGTTTCCCGCTTCACCTCGACGGTCGTCTTGTGTACTCATACGATAATAAGTGCCTTGTCCTTGGAAAAGCAGCGACAATGTCCAATTTTTGTACATTGCATCGAATGATAAACCATAGAATATCTCGGGAGCATCTGTTTTGTCCAGAAGAATTCGATCATCACTGGTTATTTCTCCGTCTCCGCTGACATCTTCGAAAATGACATCGCCGGGTTTAGCACCATCCCAATGGGGATATGAATTTACAGCCTCTTCATCGGCAAAAATACCTATAGCCTTATAAAGTATTTCTGCGCCATAAGGATGCCCTGTGCGTTGTTGCCATGGAACAGCCCTTTCAGGTTCATCCATAAATACTACTTTGTTATGATTATAAGAAAAATTGCCCGAAATGTCGAATCGGAAATCATTATTGATTATTTTATGATACCCTGCTGTAAATTCTACTCCACGATTATCGACTTCAGCTATATTTTCATCGGGCAATGTCAGTCCGGTGAATTCCGGTACCGACGCACTTCTTTTCGCAAGTATATCGGATCGTTTATTGTAGAATAAGTCTACATCTAAAGAAAATAGGTTGTTGAGAAATTGCGAATCGAATCCGATATTGTAGGTAGTTTGTTTTTCCCACGTGATGTTGGGATTAGCTACGCCTTCACGTTTAACAACACTTTCTACTGTTTTGGAAGTTCCTAACGTTAACCCACTAGTTTTGGTATATTTGTTTAAATATTGAAAGGGATTTCCCGGATCCATACCTATTTTGCCATAGGATGCCCTCAATTTAAAATAATTAATGAACCCGAGATTTTCTTTCCAAAAATCTTCTTCCGATGCACGCCAACCGAGCAATAAACCCGGAAAATTGCCCCATCGGCTGTCAGGTGGAAATTTAAGTGAGCCATCTCTGCGGAAAATAGCTTCCAATAAGTATTTATCTCGGTAATCGTAATTGAGACGCGCAATCCATGATTCACGTGCATATATCCATGCTTCTCCCCAGTTATTTTTATCGGTTTCTCCTCCTGCACTTATAGTTTGTACTACGTCTGAGATATAATGTTTGCGAAATGCACCGAAATTATTTCCCTTTTCGTCAATTTGCTCAAATGCTCCGAACAGATTGATGGAGTGTTCTCCAAAATCGCGCGAATAATTAAAATTTAAATTGAGAAGTTTTCGGGTGCTACGTGAATATTCTTCATTGAGTTCAGGTGAGTCAAATCCTCGTTTGGTTGGAGTAAGCTCCATACTTGTGATAAATCCCTCCGAATCCCGTACTGCGGTTTCCCATTTTGGGAAGTAAAGTGTCCAAGGTTTGCAAAACCTTTTTCTGTGCCAATTCGAAACGTCATAAGTATATATAGCTCCAAGTGATAATCCTTCAATCATTGGAGGAGTAAGGGTACCGCTAAATGATAATTGATTAATGTAGTTTTTTTGATCGTCGTACCCACCCTCCAAAGTTGAGGTTACTACAGGGTTATCACCATATTCAATGTCCGGCCCTGGTTCACCGGTAGGCCAGAAGGACCATTGGGTAGGTAATAAACGAGTCGCTTGGCCATAAATAGCCCCTGCACTTTTTACGGGATAAAGTTCCTTGTTAAGAAATCCACCATATTGAAGAGCTGTTTTTAACCATTCTGTTATGGGAATGTCGAGATTGGCTCGTAGATTATATTGGGTATATTTGGTTGATTCTTGTTTGTAAATAGCATCTTCAGTTTTATAACCGAACGAAACAAAATAGTTGATCCCTTTTTCAGTTCCACCATCAACAGTAATATTATGTTTACTTATGCCGTTCCACTTGGCAATCAAGTCTCCTAGCCAGTCGGAGTTGGGATGTTCCCAAGGATCTCTACCGCTATAAAATAGTTCGATATCTCTGTTAGAAAATGTTCGAGGTTTTCCTTCATAATCTTGATATTCGCTTAGCATCGTAGCATAATCTCCTGCATTGGTTACTTTTGGAAGAAGAGAAGGTGTTGCCCAACCCTGATAGAATTGATAATTCAAGCGTGGTTTTCCTGTTTGTCCCTTTTTTGTCGTTACTAATATTACGCCGTTAGCTGCAGTAGCACCATAAATAGCAGCAGATGCATCTTTCAATACCGAAATACTTTCAATATCTACAGGATCAATGTCTCTTAACGAACGTCCCGGGATCCCATCAATAACCACCATAGGCCCAGTATTATCACCTAATGTAGTCCGACCGCGAACTAAAATTCTTGCTGCAGTTTGTCCCGGTTCCCCTGAGGGTTGAATAACAATAGCACCTGCCAAACGTCCTGCGAGAGTATTTGTTATGTCGGAAGCGGGGATTGCTTCAATTTTTTCTCCTCCTACAGAAGTTATAGAGCCTACTACGTTCACTCTCTTTTGTGTGGCATATCCCACGGCGATTACTTCCTCAAGACCGATGGCTTCGGTTTCCATGGTAACATTAATAATTGTACGGTCACCAACGTTAATTTCCTGAGTTTTCATTCCAACAAACGAAAAGACTAAAGTTGCATTTGGAGGAATATTAGGAAGAGTGTACTCTCCTTCAGCATTAGTAATTGTTCCTTGCGTAGTACCTTTTACAATAATGGTAACGCCGGCAAGTGGTTCTCCGTTTTCGTCCACAACTTTCCCGGAAACAGTGCGTTGTTGCTGGGTTACGTTATTTTCTTCAGAAATTTTCCCTACTTCATAATGCAGTGGATTTTCTGTTTTCATGGTTGCTTTTGTTGTTTCTTTATAATTTGGTAATGCAAATATATGAGCAAAACTTAACGTTATAAGAAACAAACTTAGCTTCACTTTTTTACAAGATTTTAATTCCCCGATTTTTTGTATAGCAGGGATGATTTGGTAATAATTTTTTTTCATACTTTTCTTTTTTTAAGTTTAAGTTGGATTTAATAGTGTTCAAATAATTTTAACCCCGAAACTCTCCTCGAATAAGGGATAAAATTCCATAAAAAAGAATGATGTGCATCTCTTTTCAACTCATTTTAGATGACTTTTCATAGCATAATGTTTTTAATTGATTGATAAACAATTTAAAGTATGATAATTTTATTTATGTTTTATATTTGAGTGCCAATTTTTGAAGTATTTGCATTTTCTTGGAACAGCAAAACGAATCCAATCAAAATAATTACAGTCATTACGAAAGGTACAGCCCATACCGATGCCCAATCATGAGTATTTTGAATAGCAAAGTGATCCAACACGTTTCCCGCGATTAATGTCCCCAAATATTTTCCTACTCCGTAAGTAGCAAAGGCAATCAGTCCTTGAGCCGAATTTCTTAATGTTATCGGTGCTTTTTCGTTCACATAAAGTTGTCCGCCAACAAAGAAAAACGTGAAGCAGAAACCGTGAAACGGCAAAACAGCATAAATGAATCCCTTTAATCCTGTATATGCTCCTAAAGCAAAACAGGCGTACATGATAAGCCATGCGATAATGGCAGCTGTAATACTTCCTTTATATTTTAATTTTGAAAAAAAGAATGGAAAGGTAAACAGAAAAATAACCTCGGCGATCTGCCCCATACTCATGGCTGCGGCTGCATTGTCGATTCCCTGATTCACGATAAATAAATTTGTAAAGGAATCATAAAAAGCTAAAGGTATGCAGGTTAAAGCAGAAAATACAAGTAGTACGAGAAATGATTTATCTTTAGTCAGTTTAAAGGCATCGAATCCCAGAATTTGGGCAATGGTTGTTTTTTCGGTTGTTTTTTGAGGAGCCTTATAGGGTAATGTCAACGCATACAATCCCGCAAGAAAAGAAATTGCAGAAGCTATCAAAAAAGGAGTAGAGAGTGTTTCCAAATCAAATGAACTGATCAATATACCTGCCACAATCCAGCCAATGGAACCAAATAGACGAATTTTAGAAAATTCTTTGGTTGGATTAGCAAGATTTTCAAAAGAAATGGAATTGCATAGCGACATTGTAGGCATGAAACAAATGTTATAGATAAGGAGAATAGGGAAGAACAAAGAAAAATGTTTGATCTTTGTCAAACCGAAAAGTAAAACAGCTCCGACAATGTTTAACGAAGCAAGTACTCTGTTTGCAGAAAAGAAACGGTCTGCAATCATGCCTACAATTACAGGAGATATAATGGCTGCAATAGCCGCTGTTCCGTATGCAAGGCCAATCTGAACCCCGGTAAAATGAAGTGTTTTCCCCAAATATGTCCCCATTGTCACATACCACGATCCTTGGATAAAGAATTGAAGGAACATCATTACAGACAATTGGAATTTACGATTGGTGTTTTCCATTATCTTAACAATTTATTTGTTATTTTATGGTGACATTAAATTAATAATATATCAGCAAAAATAAATAATATTTTTGATATAAGGAATTATTATAACCTCGAATCCGCATCAAAGAATGTTAAAAAATCAAAAACCCTGTAAAAAAGTTTCAGGGCTTGCCCGATAAAAAATTTTTTCACCTGCGGATTTTAGGTTATATATGATTTTATCATTTACCATTTTTCTCTCTGACAAGTCAGTCCGATATTAATCCACAGAATTCCATCTCTATTTATATACAACCGACCTACTAAAAATCAATCATACGAAATATTATTCAATACTTTTATCTTTTCTTTCTTTCCATCTCCTGTGAATAGATTCTTAAACGCCTCTGCCGAAACAGATGTAACAGGCTTAAATTCCGAGGAGTTCATATATTCCAATAATCCGGCATAGAATTGTAATCCTTCCGGTTTACTGCGAGCCTTCTCCAAGTCGGCCATACAAACCAACAGCTTACCGCCATCCACATTTAGCTCAAATACCAAGCCCAGTTTATGATTACGTTCAACATTATCAATCACTTGCACGATAGGACGATATTCTTCAGGCATATTATCCAAAATCAGCGGATAGCTGTTCTTAATTATCGAATACCACTGCCAGTTCGTATGAAATTCTGTGGGAAAATCATTGAATATCGGATGTTTCGGATATGTCAGGATACCTAATGTACCCGGCGACGCCGGCTTCTTGATACGGTCGCAAATGCTTTTGAACATACGGTAATTCCAATAGTCCGTCTGGAAAAGACCGCTTACCGTCACATCCTTACACTCTTCTTTGCGGGGCATCAACAAAACTTTTCCACCTTGTTTTAAAGAACTCAACACCTCATCTGTTAATTGATGGGCAACGACTATGCCCTCCGTATTTAACTGTTCCTTTGCAGGATATATCCATAAAGGATAAGTATTCCGATACGAAGTTCCGGCAATCTTCAAAGACAATTCTGCTTTATATGCTTTTTCAGTATCCGGTAATGTCAGACGAATCGTACCGGCAGTTAACAATCCCAAACCGGAAGGGACAGGCATTTTACCTTTACCAAGTGACCGCGTTCCTACTCTCAATTCCCATGACACACTTTTTCCTTTCAATGAATGTCCTCCGTAATTAGCTATCTCAACATTGCCCTCAAAGGTTTCTTGTCCCGTCCAGCAGAACTTGGCTGTTGTCAGTAAAGGAACAATCTCACAACAAAATTCTCTCCATTTCTTCGGTTCAATCAGTCCTTTACTATCCATGAACGCATCCAGGATTCCGACATAAGCCGAACCTTGTCCCGGATAATCCTGCAAATCTAGTAATTGAAAACCTGCCATTCGTGCAGAACGCAAGTTCATTTCAATATCTGCCCGATAAAGTTCCGCAGACCATGCACCGGACGCTTTAAAGAAATCATCAGCCTGTTCCAACATACCTGCCTCTTTCAACCGATTACGAAAAACTTCAAAATTCCACGGTGCCAATACACCTGTGTACTTTTTCATCTCTTCATAATTCGGATAAGTCTGAAACTGCCCCGTTTCATGTCCTATCACCGGAACAGGAGACTTTTCTAAAGCTGCATCAAAATTCATCACCAAGTTAGGATAGGTATTATTCAGATAACCTCCCTCTTCCGCATCAGCAAAAGAAAAAGAAGCACGGACATGCGTTGAATATCCCTCACCGCTGCCTACACGGCAAGTCACCAGATAATCTTCTCCCGGTATATGTCCTTTCGATCCCAAAAAGATATTCGAACCATAAGTATAAAGATGTCTTGGTTCTATCGAACGAAAGCGATTCACAAAATCTTTCATCACATTAATATCTCCCCCCAACTCATTACCCAAAGCGAAAAGAACGAAGGAAGCATGATTGCTATATTCCCGCATGATATTTTCGCCGTCTTTCATCAAGAAGTCCATTAGTTCGGCGGATTCTTTCTCGAAACTTCCCCAAATAGGAAGCTCCGGTTGCAAATAAATGCCTTCCAAATCAGCCGCTTCAAAACAAGCGGCAGGCGGACACCATGAATGAAAACGACAATGATTCAGACCATACTCTTTACAGATTCTGAAATAACGACGCCATTGTTCCAAGTCCATTGCCGTATATCCGGTCAAAGGGAATACACAGGCATCATTTTTTCCCCTAAGGAAAGTCTTTGCTCCATTAATGGTGAAATGCGTCTGATCCACCTTAAAATCACGCAGTCCGAAACAGACGGTCTGCTCGTCAATGCCATTGATTTCTGCCTTCAGCTGATACAAAGCCGGTTGAAGGTCACTCCAAAGTAATGCTTTACTGCCTAGTTGATAAACAAACTCATATTCTTTACATCCCTCTTTCAGCGCATATTCCGCTGCTTTTACTTTATGCTTCCTAGAAGAATTAAACGCAGCTGCCGACAGGCGGATTTGTTTTCCGTTGATGCCATGCTCTTGCGATAATGTGATTTTCACTTTTACAGAACGGTCTGCCACCGAAGGAAAAGTTTGAATAGATTCTATGAATAACGGATTCATTGCCTGCAACTCTATCCGTCCGATAATACCATTCCAATTAGTCTGGGTAGACTCCGAACAAGCGTGTGAACTCGAACGAATCTGGTTAGGAATACTTTTCCCGTTATCAATGCGAATGGTCAGTTTATGTGAACCGGGAGTCAGGAAATGAGTCAAGTCATATTCATGGGGGGTAGATAAATAATTATTCTTACCCACTTCCCGATCGTCGATCCATACAGTTGACGGACGGGTACGTTCCAAGAACAACACGATATGCTTTCCTTCCCAGCCAGCAGGAATCTCTATATTCCTGCTATACCATGCAGCACCCTCGTATTTATAATATCTGGATAAATTAGTTGTTTCCGATTTATTGGTGTTCTTCTTTCCTTTCTTATTGGTATCAGTAGTACCGGGCAACACCACCTTCTCAGGCAAATTCATATCCCAAAACTTTTCTTGTTCACCTTTCTCCTGAGGATCCAATACAAAATTCCACACGCCACTCAGATCAATTGTCTGACGCGAATTGGCCGCTTCGACCAATGACGAGCACAAAAAAGTTAATAACAATAAAAAGAAACCTGTTAAGCGGTATCGTGTAGCTTGATTCATACTATATATTTAATGTTATGTGTCAAGTTTCACAAGGTTGTTTATGAAAACTTGGACTTTTAATTAAGTATTATTCTTTTGATTTATTTTCGATGATAGCTCTCGCTCTTTCGATAATGGTATCGATTTTTTTCTCGGAATCAGCGGGAAGCATCATCACTTCCACGTCGGGGTCTACACCAAATTCGATGTGGTCTTTTTCTGCGTTAAACATTGGGCAGGCCGAAAAGCGTACCGACCATCCATTGGGCAATTCCGACGAAAAAGGCAAACCGCTTCCGCCACCGGTTTTGTCTCCGACTATGGTAACGTTTGGTGCATATTTCATGATACTGACGAACTCGTTGGTAGCACTGTAACATCCTCTGTTGGTTAGCACAACCACAGGTTTTTGATATCGGATTCCTTTATAGCTATCAATATATTTTGGGTATAAGGGCGAAAAATCATCATGCCCCGGTCCTATTTTGTGAGAAATGTATCCTATAAGTGTTTTTTCATTAAAAAAACGACTGGCGATTCGTTCTACGTTTGTAAGGCTTCCCCCTCCATTATCACGTACATCAATAATTATTCCTTTGCAGATAGCCATGTGGCTTAGTATATAGGAAAGGGCGGAATCACTCACATCGTTTGAGAAACTGCCATAATACACATAACCAATATTATCTTCCAAAATTTTATATTTCATGCCGCTTGCAATAAGATAGTCTGTTCCCAAATATTCTTCTTGAATGGTAAGATCAAAATTGGCCGGAAAGTCCTCTTGCCAATTCCAGTAACGTGACATGTCATGAGAGGCAATCAGATTGACGTGCCCGTCTTTCAGCTCTTCCAGCATTTCCCCTAAAAGTTTGAATAATGATTCGCTGCTCATCGTATTTGTAATCCGGGGGCTATAGGCTTGATATACCGAATCCCAATCGATTTCTTTGTAAGAAAAAAAGCAGTAGTGTCGATCCATAATAGTCCAAAGAGCTTCGAAATTGCCTCTTGGTGTGTTATAAAAATCCATAACCTGCACTTCACAACCCCCAATAAGACAAATGATTGTGATCATGAAAAGATGAGAAAAACGGGAACGTATTGTCTTCATTGCGATAATTGCAAGATTATCTATTGGCTCGATGCGTTTTGTGCCATCAACAAACTTTATATAGCGAAAAATTTTCAGCAACATTTTTCGTCGCAAGGAATTTTATCGATCCTGCGACGGTGTCTGCCTTCTTCAAAGGGCGTATTTAAAAACACTTCCATAATTTCGAAAATTTCTTTTTCCGACAAAAAACGACCGGGAAGCGAAAGAATATTGGCATCATTATGGGCGCGAGCATAATAGGTTATTTCCTTGTTCCAGCATAATGCGCCGCGAATACCTTGATGTTTGTTTACCGTCATATTGATTCCGTTTCCTGTTCCGCAAATGGCAATGCCGGGATAACACTCATCGTTTTCCACGGCTTTTGCCAAAGGATGCCCATAATCGGCATAGTCTGCACTTTCAGCAGAGTATGTACCAAAATCCTTATAAGGAATGCCCCTTTCCTTGAGAAATTTTATCACATGTTGTTTCGCGGCGAAACCTGCATGGTCTGACGCTAAGCCTATGGGTTTGCTGTTTTTATTTTCCGACGACATAGTAGTGTTGTTTTTATTTCCTCAGGTTTTTTATTTGTTTAATAATTTTTTCACCTGGTTATAAACGTTTCCTGCGGTATAACCCAATTTTTCGTCAAGTACTTTATAAGGAGCCGAGAATCCGAATGAATTCATACCCCATACGGTTCCGTCAGCACCAACAAGTCCTTCGAGCGTTACGGGTAAACCTGCTGTCAACCCGAATTTCTTTTTACCTTTCGGTAAGACAGATTCCTGATATTCGATGTTTTGATTTCTGAACAATCCTTCGGAAGGAACGGATACGATGCGTACCTTTATACCTTCTTTGCGCAGCAATTCAGCACCTTCAACCAGTGTGGAAACTTCAGAACCGGAGGCCAGCAGTATTACATCGTAGTCGGGATCATCTTCAATAATATAAGCACCTTTTTCGGCTTGTAGGGCTTCCTGATAGCGCGAAGTCTTTGCAGGAAGGTCTTTAATGTTTTGTCGTGAAAATATTAATCCTGTGGGTGTTTTGGTATTTTCCATCGCCATTTTCCATGCGACGGTGGTTTCATTTGCATCGGCCGGACGAAGAACGAGCATGGAATTATGCCCGCTGTGATTTTGCAATTTTTCCATTAAACGGATTTGGGCTTCTTGTTCAACCGGTTGATGGGTTGGCCCGTCTTCACCCACACGAAATGCGTCGTGAGTCCAGATGAAAATAACCGGTTTTTCCATTAATGCAGCAATGCGAATGGCCGGTTTCATGTAATCGGAGAACACGAAAAATGTTCCACAAGCGGGAATTACACCACCATGCAAACTCATCCCGATGCACAGGCAGGCCATCGTAAATTCTGCTACACCCACTTGTAGAAATGCTCCTGAAAAGTCCCCTTTGGCAAAAGGACGGGTATGTTTTAAAAATCCATCGGTTTTATCGGAATTTGAAAGATCGGCTGAAGCTACTACCATATTTTCCACTTTTTGGGCAAGGACTTCCAATACGGTTGCCGAAGCTGCACGAGTGGCAATATTTGATTTTTGTTGGATACCACTCCAATCAATATCCGGCAGTTCACGAGAGAACCATTTTTCTTTTTTGGTGGCCAATTCCGGATTTGCCTCTGCCCATTCGTTGTATCGTGCTTTTTTTGCAGCGACAATTTCTTTTAATTCTTCTCTTCTTTTTCGGTATAATTCGTCAACTTCGGGAAAAATTTTAAAAGGATCATTTGGATCGCCTCCAAGATTTTTTATTGTTTTTTCAAAATCTGCTCCTGCTGCGCTTAAGGGTTGCCCGTGAGTGGAAACCTGATTTTCAAATGATGACCCATCCGGAGCGATGGCACCTTTCCCCATAATCGTTTTGCCGATAATGAGGGTAGGTCGTTCTTTTTCTGCTTTTGCTTCTTTTAGTGCGTTGCGAATTTCATCCACATCGTTTCCATTGATGGTGATTACTTTCCAGTTCCATGCTTCGTATTTTTGGGCCACGTTTTCGCTGGTAACAACAGAAGTTTTTGTGGAAAGCTGCACATCATTGGAATCGTAGAACATGATGAAATTGTCTAATCCCAGATGTCCGGCAATTCGTCCAATGCCTTGAGAAATTTCCTCCTGTATGCCTCCATCCGAAATATATGCGTAGATGGTTTGATTCATGATATCTCCTAAACGTGCTTTCAAAAATTTGGCGGCAATAGCGGCACCGGCGGCAAAAGCATGTCCTTGTCCAAGCGGGCCGGATGTGTTTTCGATCCCTCTTTCGACATCGATTTCCGGATGTCCGGGGCAGGGGCTCCCCCATTGACGAAATTGTTTTAATTCATCTAATGAAAATTTTCCGCTGAGGCACAATACCGAGTAGAGCATCGGGGACATATGTCCGGGATCAAGGAAAAAACGGTCGCGAGATTCCCAGGTTGGGTTTTCGGGGTCATATTCTAGAAATTCGCTGAATAATACATTGATAAAATCTGCACCACCCATTGCACCGCCCGGATGTCCCGATTTAGCCTTTTCGACCATCGATGCAGAAAGAATGCGGATGTTATCCGCCGCTTTGTTCATTAATGAATTGTCGTTCATAAGATTGATTATTTTATTAATTTTGATTTTTAATTATATGAAAATGGCGGCACTACAGGCAATAGTTTTTTATTTCTCTTTACAAAGATATATTTTTTTCGGTAACAGAACATTAAAATGGCCCTGTTTTCTTGATTTTCCTAATTTCTTAACTTAGGATAAAGCAGTCTATCAAATTATGGTTATCTTTATTGCCTATAATTTATGATTTCATGGCATTGAGTAAAAACAAAATAAAGTACATTCAATCGTTAAAGGATAAAAAACATCGTTTGGAGTATGGCACTTTTGTTGCCGAAGGAAAAAAGTTGGTTTTCGATTTATTGCAATCGTGCCGATGTCAGTTTATTGCGGTTTTACCTGAAATGTTGTATGAATTTGCGCATTTTAAAAATAAGGGTATCGAAATAATTGCAGCTTCGGAAGAAGAGCTGAAAAAAGCTTCGTTTCTAAAAACGGTGCCACCCGTTATCGGCGTGTTTTATCAACCCGAAAATGATTTTTCTTTGGTCAATCTTAAAAATAACATTCATTTGGTATTGGATGGGATTCAGGATCCCGGGAATATGGGAACGATTGTCCGTATAGCCGATTGGTTTGGTATCGAAGATATTTTTTGTTCACCCGATACGGTGGATATTTATCTTCCAAAAACCGTTCAATCTACAATGGGAGCTATTGCGCGAGTAAGAGTGCACTCTATCGATTTGGACGATTTTTTGAAGAATAATTCCGAATTGCCTATTTACGGCACTTTTTTGGATGGGGAGAATATTTACAAGACAAACCTTTCTGAGAATGGTTTTATTGTATTGGGTAACGAAGGGAGTGGCATTCGCCCTCATGTTGAAAAATGGGTTAACCGCCGGTTATTCATTCCGAATTATCCGGCTTTACGTCCAACATCAGAATCGTTGAATGTAGCAGCCGCTGCGGCAATTGTTTGTTCGGAGTTTCGAAGAAGGCAATAAAAAAAAATCACGTATTATAAAAATACGTGATTACCTAAAACAAATCATGAAAGAATGAAAAAACTATTCCCTACAATGGGTGGAAGATGGGATTCGAACCCACGACTTACGGAACCACAATCCGTCGCTCTAACCAACTGAGCTACAACCACCATTTCAATTTGCGCCTGCAAAGATAACAATTTCCTTCAAATAAAGGAAAAAATCAATCATTTTTTTCTATTTGTTTGGGATTTTGGTTTTTGTTATACTGAAAAATGCTATATTTGAAGTCTTATCATTTAAGATTATTAAAAGGAATTTATTGTGGAAAATCGAGTTAAACTTTCTGTATTGGGTATTTCGTTTAGCCAAGTGCAAGCAGGAGCATATGCACTTATTCTTGCCGAAGAAAACGGCTTGAGACGATTACCGATTGTCATAGGTACTCCCGAAGCGCAATCTATTGCTCTCGTAATAGAAAATATAACTCCTCCGCGACCATTGTCTCACGATCTTATTCATTCCATTTTTAAAGAGCTCAATATCGAATTGGTGGAAGCCTTCATTCATAAATTTGAAAACGGTGCTTTTTATTCGGAGTTGTTGTTGCGGCAATATGGTAAAGAATATCGAATTGATTCGCGGACTTCCGATGCGGTGGCTATTGCCATGCGCACACATTCGCCTATTTATACCACGGAAGAGATTATGAAAAACATGGCGATTGTTTTCGATGAAGGGATATCTGCATTCTCCGGAGAACAATCTTCCGAAAGCGAAGAGGATAAAGTTCCGGACGATCTTTCTCACCTTCGTATCGACGCATTGAAGAACCGACTTGAAGAAGCCGTCAGAGAAGAAAATTACGAATTGGCTTCCCGTCTTCGGGATGAAATCAAACGCAGGGAAAACAAATCGTGATTTCATCGGCATATGTCTGATACACCGTTTTATTGTCCCGATATCAGAGAGAATCCCCAACTTTCTGAACAAGAGTCGCATCATTGCATTAAAGTGTTGCGCATGAGGGAAGGCGACAGATTAACCATAACCGACGGAAGAGGGTGTTTCTACGATTGTATTCTCACAGAAGCTCATCCCAAGCATTGTGTAGTAAGTATAGAAAAAGAGATTTTTCGCGGTAAAAGTTGGAATTTCTCTCTTCATATCGCTTTTGCTCCTACCAAAAATATGGAGCGTAATGAGTGGTTTGTGGAGAAAGCAACAGAAATCGGTATAGACGAAATTACTCCGTTGCTTTGCCGGTTTTCGGAGCGAAAAGAAGTTAAATCCGAACGATTAAGAAAAATCATAATTTCGGCTATGAAGCAATCTCGGCAGGCAGTGTTGCCCTGTTTAAACGAAACGATTCCTTTTCAAGAGTTTATTTCAATGCCTTTTTCGGGCAGAAAATTTATAGCCCATTGTTATCCCCTGAAAAAAGAGTCGCTGACCCAAACATATAGGAAAAGTGAAGATGCTTTACTATTAATAGGGCCGGAGGGCGATTTTAGTGAAGAGGAAGTACAAAAAGCAATAGAGAAGGGTTTTCAACCGATTAGTCTTGGAGAAAACCGTTTGCGGACAGAAACAGCCTGTTTGGTGGCCTGCCACACTGTGCATGTTTTGAATCAATTGGAATTATAATGACAAAAGCAGAACGCTATAAAAACGTGTTGCAATGGTTTGAAGCCAATGCACAATCGGCAACAACAGAACTGCATTACGATAATCCTTTTCAATTGTTGATAGCGGTGATGTTATCGGCTCAGTGTACCGACAAACGTGTGAATATGATCACTCCTCCTTTATTTGAAGCTTACCCCACTCCTGAAGCTTTGGCCGCAGCTTCACCGGACGAAGTATATGAATTCATCAAATCGTGTTCCTATCCAAACAACAAGGCAAAAAATTTGGTAAA
>Ga0208564_1001215_pt1 | contig 21917 bp, 27 predicted proteins | sample AD_UKC073_MetaG_FD_184439 | JGI IMG/M metagenome (GOLD analysis project Ga0208564, IMG submission 184439) | Active sludge microbial communities of municipal wastewater-treating anaerobic digesters from USA - AD_UKC073_MetaG (SPAdes) (version 2) | ecosystem: Engineered > Bioreactor > Anaerobic >... | reverse complement strand
CGACGACGATGTCGGAACGCCGGACCACCTCGGGCAGGTTCTTCGTGCGCGAATGGGCAATGGTGACGGTGCAGTTCTCGGCCAGCAGCAGCTGCGCCATCGGCTTGCCGACCAGGATCGAGCGCCCGATCACCACCGCGTCCTTGCCGGAAAGATCACCGAGCCGGTCCTTGAGCAGCATCAGCGAACCAAGCGGCGTGCAGGGGACAAGGCCGGGCAAGCCCAGCGCAAGCCGGCCGGTGCTGATCGGGGTCAGCCCGTCGACGTCCTTGTCCGGGCTGATCCGCGCGACCACCGCCTGCTCGTCGAGGTGCTTCGGGAGCGGCAGCTGAACGAGGATGCCGTCGACCATCGGGTCGGCATTCAGCCGGTCGATCAGCGCCAGCAGGCTATCCTGATCGCAGTCTTCCGGCAGGCGGTGTTCGAAGCTGGCCATGCCGCACTCGACGGTCGCCTTGCCCTTGGAGGCGACATAGACCTTGCTCGCCGGATCCTCGCCCACCAGCACGACGGCGAGCCCGGCCTTGCGGCCCGCGCTCTGCTCGAAAGTGGCGGCATATTCCGCGACGCGGGCGCGCAGCGTGGCGGCAAAGGCTTTCCCGTCGATGATTGCGGCCTGGCTCATGGCAGATGGGTTCCGATGTAGCTGAAGATGATGGTGACGATGCGGATCAGGAGCAGCAGCACGATCGGCGAGAAGTCGATCCCGCCAGTATCGGGCATATGGCGCTGGATCGGCCGCAGCATCGGATTGAGGATCGAATCCAGCCCGTGGATCAGCGAGGAAACGACCTGGTTGTGATAATCGACCACGTTGAAGGCCACCAGCAGCCCCAGGACGAAGCGGACAATCACCACCGTGGAAATCACGTTGGCGAGCAGCAGCAGAATGGGGATGATTACCTGGTTGATCATGCGTTCGTTCCTCCGGTCGGGGCGTGTGCTATTAGACTAGAACACTTGCCCGCCGCAACCGGTACTCCGGGGCAATTTAGTAAGTCTTGCTTACTATTATGTCCAGTAAGTTTGGTGTTGCTCAGGGCTCCAGCGTGGAGCTTTCGATATGCCAGCGCAGCTGTTCCAGCGTAGCGCCGGGGACATCGTTGGCCCGCCGCAGCACGACCTCGCCCGACAGGCGCCGCGCGCCATCGGTGATGGTGACAGGCGCGGTGTAGTAGGACGAACCCGCCGCGCCCTCCTGCTGCCCGGGGCCGACTTCCACCACCGGGTCGTTCAGCCGGTTCCAGGCGGCGCGGAACTGATCGCGGGTCATGCCGCTCGCCTCGCCATGCTCGCCCCAATAGGCGAAGGCCGTGTCCCAGTCGCGCAGCGAGACGGCCCTGGCCCAGTCGACCAGCACCTTTGCCGGATCGCGCGAGACCGAGGGCGCGGCCGCAGGGCTGGCCGGAACGCTCGGCGCAGGGGTTGCCGATGAAGCTGCGGTCGGCCTGGCCGGCGGCTCGGGCGCGGTGCTCTCGCTCTTCCCGCAGGCGGCCAGCAGGCCCAGCACCGCAAGCGGCGCCACCAGAAGCCTGGGGCGCCTCACGCGCGGATCAGCGTGCCCGCCCCGCGCGAGGTGAACACTTCGAGCAGCATGGCGTGCGGCACTCGCCCGTCGAGCACGACCGCCGCCTCGCACCCGGCCTCGACCGCGTGGACGCAGGTTTCGAGCTTGGGGATCATCCCGCCGCTGATCGTCCCGTCGCTGCGCAGCCGTTCGATATCGGCGGGGCGCAGGTCGGTAAGCAGTTGCTTGTCCTTGTCCAGCACGCCCGGAACGTCGGTCAGCAGGAACAGCCGCGCCGCGCCCAGCGCCGCGGCGATGGCCCCGGCCATGGTATCGGCGTTGATGTTGTAGGTTTCCCCGTCCTCGCCGGGGGCGATCGGGGCGATCACCGGAATCATCCCCGCCGCGCAGGCCGTTTCGAGGATGCTGGTATCGACATGGGTCGGATCGCCAACGAAGCCGAGATCGACCACCTGTTCGATCTGGCTGTCGGGATCGCGGCTGGTGCGCTGCACCTTGGTCGCCCTGACCAGCCCGCCGTCCTTGCCGGAGATGCCCAGCGCCTTGCCGCCGGCCTTGCCGATCCAGCCGACGATTTCCTTGTTGATCGCGCCCGAGAGGACCATTTCGGCCACTTCGGCAGTGGCCTTGTCGGTCACCCGCAGCCCGTCGATGAAGCGGCTTTCGACGCCCAGCTTCTTCAGCATGGCGCCGATCTGCGGCCCGCCGCCGTGGACCACCACCGGGTTGATGCCCACCGCCTTCAGCAGCACCACGTCCTCGGCAAAGTCATGCGCCAGTTCGGGATCGCCCATCGCATGGCCGCCGTATTTCACCACGAAGGTCTGCCCGGCATAGCGCTGGAGGTAAGGCAGGGCCTCGACCAGGGTTTCGGCCTTGGCGAGCATCGCCTGGTGATGGGGGTCTTGCGGGCTGGACATGATGCTCGCCTTTAGACCCCTTGGCCGCGAATTGAAGCCCCTTTAGGCCGCCTGCCCGTCTAGCCGCCGCCCCAGCTTGACGAAGACCCAGATCAGCGGCGGGACCATGATCGTGGACAGCACCAGCTTGGAAATGATCTGGCCTTCCATGATCTGCATCAGCGGCATGTCCAGCCCGTAGAAGCTGATCGTGATGAACAGCACCGTATCGACCACCTGCGAAAGCAGGCTGGCGATCCACGCGCGCAGGATCAGCGCCTTGCCCGACCCGCCCGCGATTCGGCTGAACAGATAGACGTTGAGCGTCTGCGAAGTGCCGTAGGAGATCAGCCCGGCGAACTGCATCCGCACCCCCTGCCCCAGCAGGCGCGAGAACGCCTCCTGATCGGTCCAGAACGGCGCGGGCGGGACCACGCGGATGACGATGGTGAGCAGCACCATCGAGACGATCAGCGGGACAAAGCCATAGCGCACCAGCCGGTTCGCCGTGTCCTGCCCGAACAGTTCGGACACCGCGCTGGACATCACCACCAGCAGCAGGAAGGCGAAGATCCCGCTTTCCACCGCCAGATCGCCCAGGATCGGCCAGTGGCCGAGCGAGGCAAGCTTGGTGCCCATGACGCCAGCCAGGACGCAGAGACCGCCATAAAGCAGCGAAAAGATGAACAGCGAACGCGGCATGGTGATCTGCCGGGGGGAAGTCTGGTCCTGCATGGACAAAGCCTAGCGAGCGGCGCGCCATCGCGAAAGTACCCGGCGGCATTTCCTCCCCAGCCCGGAACGCGGGGGGATTTGACTGTCGGCATGAAGGCGTTACCACCGGCGCCGCACCATTCAAGCGGGGGAACCGGTCGCAATGCATATCGTCAAGAGCCTGCTGGGCATGGCCCTGATCCTGCTCGTCGCCTGGCTGCTCTCGTCCGACCGCAAGGCGATCCGCCTGCGCGTGGTCGGCGCGGCCTTTGCGCTGCAGGCGGGATTTGCCGCGCTGGTGCTCTATACCCCCTGGGGCAACCGCGCGCTGAAGGCGGTGTCGGACGGCGTCTCCGCCCTGCTCGGCTATGCCGGCAAGGGCACCGAATTCCTGTTCGGCAGCCTCGCCTCGGACCCGCTGGGCCAGAACTTCGCGATCCAGGCCCTGCCGGTGATCATCTTCTTCGCCGCGCTGATCGCGATCCTCTACCACGTCGGGATCATGCAGCTGGTGATCAAGTGGATCGGCGGCGCGCTGGAAAAGATCACCGGGATCAGCAAGGTCGAAAGCCTTTCGGCCGCCAGCAACATCTTCGTCGGCCAATCGGAAAGCCCGCTGGTGATCCGCCCCTATCTTGCCGCGCTCACCCCTTCGCAGCTGTTCTGCCTGATGAGCGTGGGCATGGCCGGCGTCGCGGGCACGATCCTGGCCGCCTATGCCGGGATGGGCATCCGCATCGACTACCTCGTCGCCGCGGCCTTCATGTCGGCGCCGGGCGGGATCGTCATGGCCAAGATCATCATGCCCGACCCCAGGGGCGAGACACTGGTCGAGCCGGACGAGGTCGCGCTGGACGATCATGGCGAGGAACGCCCCGCCAACATCATCATGGCCGCCGCGCAGGGCGCGCAGACCGGCGTGAAGCTGGCGGTGGCCGTCGGCGCGATGGTGCTGGCCTTCGTGGCGCTGGTTGCGCTGGCGAACGGCATCTTCGGTTCGATTGGCGGTCTGTTCGGGCGGCCCGACCTGTCGTTCCAGATGGTGCTGGGCTACGTCTTCGCGCCGGTGTTCTGGCTGCTTGGCGCGACCGACTGGACCGAAGCGATGCGCGCGGGCGGGTTTTTCGGCACCAAACTGGTGCTGAACGAATTCGTCGCCTTCATCGAACTCGGCCAGGTCAAGGATCTCAGCGCCAATACCGTCGCGGTCATCACCTTCGCGCTGTGCGGCTTCGCCAATTTCAGCTCGATCGCGATCCAGCTGGCGGTGACCGGCAGCCTGGCCCCCAACCAGCGCCCGCTGCTGGCCAAGCTGGGGATCAAGGCGCTGGTCGCGGGCAGCCTCTCCAACCTGATGAGCGCGGCGCTGGCGGGCCTGTTCCTCAGCTTGTAATTGCTCCGATACGGAGGGAAACCTAGGTATTTCCTCCAATGGTAACAACGGCATGGGCGCGGCAGGCACGCGGCCATGCCGCTACTGTCGATTCTGTCCGCCGCCGCCCTCACCCTGTGCTCCGCCAGCCCGCGCGACAATTGCGTGGTCGATGGCGACACCTTCTGGCTCGGGGGCGAGAAGATCCGCCTGTCCGACATCAACGCCCCCGAAACCCTCGGCGCCGCCTGCCCTGGCGAACGCGCGCTGGGCGAGCGGGCCAAGGCGCGGCTGCTGGTGCTGCTCAACCAGGGCCGGTTCGCGCTGGAAGTGCCGCCGCGCGCCACCGACAGGTACGGCCGCGCCCTGCGCATCGCCACGCGCCATGGCCGCAGCCTGGGCGCGCAGCTGGTGAGCGAAGGGCTGGCCGAACCCTGGCGCGGCCGCCGCAGCGCCTGGTGCGCGCTGCTTGCGGGGGACGGCGCCTCCCACTAGCCCGTCGACGACGCCGCGAATCAATCGACGGCGCGAGAATGGAGAGACACGCATGCTGCTGATCGAAGGCTGGCTGAAGCTGGGCACCGGGGAATTCGCCAAGATGAAGGATGCCGCCAAGGCGGTGGTCGCGGCCACTCTGGCCGAGGACGGATGCCTGCACTATTCCTTCGCGCAGGACGTGACCGATCCCGACCTGATCCGCATTTCCGAACGCTGGCGCGACCAGGAAGCACTGGGCGCACACATGCAGAGCGCGCACTTCGGTGAATTCCAGAAGGCGATGGCCGCAGCCAGGGTCGAAGGCGCGGACCTGCGGCTCTATAACGCCGAGGAAGTCCGCAAGCTGATGTGAGGCATCAAGAACTCAGGCGGAATCAGATGCCCGCGTACCACTGGTAGCCGCGGGCATCCTCCCACGATCCACCCTTGCCGCCGTAAAGGCCGGACAGGCTGTCGCGCAGCTCGATCCGCATGACGAACTTGGCGTGCTTGTAGCCCAGCTGGCGCTCCACCCGCAGCCGCAGCGGCGCGCCGTGGGCGATGGGCAGCGGCCGCCCGTTCATCCGCCAGGCCAGGATCGTCTGCGGGTGGAAGGCGTCGATCAGGTCGATCGATTCGTAGAACGGCTGCCCTTCCAGCGTGTCGGCGCAGTGGAACACCACGTAGCGCGCCGCGGGCAGCAGCCCGGCCATGGCGAGCACCGTCGACAGCTGCGGCCCCTGCCATTTGCCGATCGCGCTCCAGCCCTCGACGCAGTCGTGGCGGGTGATCTGCTCGCGCTGCGGCATGGTCTTGAGGGAAGAGAGCGGCAGGGCCAGCGGGCGCTGCACCAGCCCGCCGACCTGCAGCTGCCATTCGGCAAAGCCGTCGGCCGCGTGGCGGTTGTAGACCGGGTCCGCGACCGAAACCGAACCGTTGGCGCGGAACACGGGCGACATGTCGCGCTCGGCAAATTCGCGGGCCAAGGCATCGCCGACCAGCAGCCGCTGCGCGCGCATGGTCAATTCCTCGGCTCCGGCCAGCCTGCCGCGCACCGCCGGATCGGCGTTGAGCGCATCGCAGCCGCCCAGCAGCAGCCCGCCCGCGCCGGCTGCGCCCATGCCCAGCAGCTTGCGGCGGTTGACGATCATGCCTGCCCCTCCCCTTCCGCCGGTATCCGCTGCCAGCCGGTGACCATCGCCCGCAGCTGGCCGAGCAGCCCGGATGCCAGCACCATCGCGGTATGGACCGCGAAGAACGCCGCCAGCAGCGCCATGCCGATGAAATGGAGCGAACGGGCGCTCTGCCGCCCGCCCAGCAGGTCGACCAGACCGGGGTAGCCGGCATCGATCGCGGGCGACATGCCCAGCCCGGTCAGCACCATGCCCGGCAGCAGCACCAGCAGCACCGCGCCATAGGTCAGCTTCTGAAACGTGTTGTAACCTGCCTCTGGCGCGAAGCGCAGCCGCGCATGGGCCGCTGCCTCGCGCAGCAGGTGCGCCGGGGCCAGCTCATGCAACCGGGGCGCGATCCGCCGCCGCAGGTGGCCGCTCAACCCGGCCCAGACAAGATAGCCGGCCACCAGCGCCGCAAAGGCCCAGGCAAAGGCCAGATGCCACAGCCGCGCATCGGCCAGGCTGTAGAACGAGGGCAGGGTGATCCAGCCCGGAAAGGGAATCCCGTCGCCCCCCGACCAGTCGAGCCAGGCCGGGTCGGGGTTGGCGCCGTAATGCCCCCAGTAGAGCCGGGGATGGGCATTGAAGATCATCAGCCCGCTCATCAGCATGATCGCCATCGTGGCCACGTTGGCCCAGTGCCACAACCGGGTGGCAAGCGAATGGCGATGGACCTTGCGCATACTGGCTGACCCGGCGGACTTTCCCACGCCGCTGGCGGCACGCGCGGCGACGAACTGTTGTTTCATTGCGGCGCAAGCTAAATTGGTTTCATCAGAAAGGAAGCGCAATTCGCGCCCCGGATTCGCGATTGCGGCGAGCCAAGCCGCGTGGCAAGCGGACCCGGCGCGGCGGCCCGCCCGCCCGAGAACCCGAGCCCGATGCCCGCCATCCTGAAGTCCAGCCGTCATCACCCCGCCGCGCCGTTCATCGCGGTAACGCTGGGCATCGCGCTGTTCAGCGTGATGGACGGCCTGATGAAAAGCGCCTCGCTGGCGGTCGGCGCCTACAACGCCATGCTGTTCCGGTCCCTGATCGGCACCGTGATCATGGCCCCGGTGTGGAAGCTGTCGGGCGGCCAGTGGCCGGGCCGCGAAGGGATGAAGCTCCACGCCCTGCGCGGCGCGATCAGCGGGGCGATGGCGACCAGCTTCTTCTGGGGGCTGGTCCATGTCCCAATGGCAGAGGGCATCGCCCTGTCGTTCATCGCCCCCTTGATCGCGCTCTATCTCGCCGCCGTGCTGCTGAAAGAGCAGATCGGGCGCGGCGCCATCCTCGCCTCGCTGCTCGGCCTTGCCGGGGTGGCGGTGATCGCGGCGGCGCGGCTGGGCGAGGAACGCATCGGCGAGAACGCCGCCTGGGGGATCGCGGCGATCCTGTTCTCCGCCGTGCTCTATGCCTTCAACCTGATCCTCCAGCGCAAGCAGGCGCTGATGGCGGGGCCAGCCGAAGTCGCGCTGTTCCAGACGGTGTTCGTCGGCCTGTTCCTGGCCCTCGCCGCGCCGTGGTGGGCGGTGATGCCATCGCCGCGCGCGCTGGCCGACATCGGCGCGGGGGCGCTGCTCGCGATGATCTCGCTGATGGTGATTTCATGGGGTTATGGCCGGGCCGAGGCGCAGGCCCTGCTGCCAATCGAATACAGCGCCTTCATCTGGGCCGCGCTGACCGGCTGGGTGATGTTCGGCGAGCCGGTGACCGGCGCGACCGTGGCCGGAGTGGTGCTGATCGTTGCTGGTTGCCTCATCGCGGCGCGGCGGGCGCAATAACCCACGCCGAAAAGCCCTCCCCCTCGAGGGGGAGGGTTGGGTGGGGGTGATTGGGCGCTGGGGGTGATTGGGCGCCGGCGCCGATCCCCCAACCCAACCCCTCCCCGGCGGGGAGGGGCGATTCCACCCGGGCCACGGCATTTTACCCCCTCCTCCCCTTGACGCGGGGCGGATTCCCGCGCATCGGCGGCGCCGACAGAACGGTCCTGCTGCACCCGCGAAGGGGCGTGCGCGCGGCGGGGTTCCACAACGGAGGCAACACCCATGACCCAGGTCGGACAGGACACACTCGGCACCCGCTCCACGCTCAGCGTCGGCGGCAAGGACTACGCCTATTACTCGCTGAAGAAGGCCGCCGCGAAGCTCGGCGACGTCAGCCGCCTGCCCTTCTCGATGAAGGTGCTGCTGGAAAACCTGCTGCGCTTCGAGGACGGCGGCTTCACCGTTTCGGCCGATGACGTGAAGGCGGTGATCGACTGGCAGAAGAACCCCAGCGAATCGTCGAACGAGATCCAGTACCGCCCGGCCCGCGTGCTGCTGCAGGACTTCACCGGCGTGCCCTGCGTGGTCGACCTTGCCGCGATGCGCGATGCCATCGCCACGCTGGGCGGCGATACCTCGCGGATCAACCCGCTGGTCCCCGTGAACCTCGTGATCGACCACTCGGTGATGGTCGACGAGTTTGGCCACCCCAAGGCCTTCGAGGAAAACGTCGAGATCGAATACCACCGCAACATGGAGCGCTACGACTTCCTCAAGTGGGGGTCGAAGAGCCTTGCCAACTTCTACGCCGTGCCCCCGGGCACCGGCATCTGCCACCAGGTCAACCTTGAGAACATCGCCCAGACGGTGTGGACCTCGCAGGACCAGAACGGCGCAACCGTTGCCTATCCCGACACCTGCGTCGGCACCGACAGCCACACCACCATGGTCAATGGCCTGGGCGTGCTGGGCTGGGGCGTCGGCGGGATCGAGGCCGAGGCCGCGATGCTCGGCCAGCCGGTTTCGATGCTGATCCCGGAAGTCGTCGGCTTCAAGCTGACCGGCGAGCTGAAGGAAGGCGTCACCGCCACCGACCTGGTGCTGACCTGCACCAACCTGCTGCGCAAGCATGGCGTGGTCGGCCGCTTCGTCGAATACTTTGGCCCGGGCCTGGCCGGCCTGACCCTGGCCGACCGCGCGACCCTGGCCAACATGGCCCCGGAATACGGCGCGACCTGCGGCTTCTTCGGGATCGACGACAAGACGCTGGACTACCTGCGCCTGACCGGCCGCGAGGAATCGCAGATCGCCCTGGTCGAGGCCTATGCCAAGGAGCAGGGCTTCTGGATCGACCCCTCGGTTGAGCCGATCTTCTCCTCGACCCTCGAACTCGACCTCGGCACCGTGGTCCCCAGCCTTGCCGGCCCCAAGCGCCCGCAGGACCGCGTCTCGCTGCCGGAAGTCGACGATGTCTTCGCAAAGGACATGGCCGAGACCTACAAGAAGGCCAACACCCGCGTGCCGGTCGAAGGCAAGGACCATGACATCGGCGACGGCGACGTGGTGATCGCCGCGATCACCAGCTGCACCAACACCTCGAACCCGGGCGTGCTGGTTGCCGCCGGCCTCGTCGCCAAGAAGGCGGACGAGCTGGGCCTGAAGCCCAAGCCGTGGGTCAAGACCTCGCTGGCGCCGGGTAGCCAGGTCGTCACCGACTACCTCGTCAAGGCCGGCCTCCAGTCGCACCTCGACAACATCGGCTTCAACCTGGTCGGCTATGGCTGCACCACCTGCATCGGCAACTCCGGCCCGCTCGCCGAACCGATCAGCAAGGCGATCAACGAGCACGGCCTGGTCGCCGCCGCCGTGATCTCGGGCAACCGCAACTTCGAAGGCCGCGTCTCGCCCGACGTGCGCGCCAACTTCCTCGCCTCGCCGCCGCTGGTGGTGGCCTATGCGCTGAAGGGCACGGTGATCGACGATTTCGTCACCACCCCGATCGGCAAGTCGAAGGACGGTAACGACGTGTTCCTGCGCGACATCTGGCCGACCAACCAGGAAGTGGCCGACACCATGGCCGCCTGCGTCACGCGCGAGATGTTCCAGGCCCGCTATGCCGACGTCTACAAGGGCGACAAGCACTGGCAGGCGATCAATGTCACCGGCAGCGAAACCTACCAGTGGCGCGCGGGCAGCACCTATGTCGCCAACCCGCCCTACTTCGAGGGCATGAGCATGACCCCGGCGCCGGTGACGGACATCGTCGAGGCCAAGCCCCTGCTGATCCTGGGCGATTCGATCACCACCGACCACATCAGCCCGGCCGGCAACATCAAGGCTGACAGCCCGGCGGGCCAGTGGCTGATGGAGCACCAGGTCGCCAAGGCCGACTTCAACTCCTACGGCGCGCGCCGCGGCCACCACGAAGTGATGATGCGCGGCACCTTTGCCAACATCCGCATCAAGAACGAGATGGTCCCCGGCATCGAGGGCGGGATGAGCCGCTATGGCGCCGAAGTCCTGCCCGTCTATGACGTGGCGATGAAGCACAAGGCCAATGGCACGCCGATGGTGGTCGTGGCCGGCAAGGAATACGGCACGGGCTCCAGCCGCGACTGGGCGGCCAAGGGCACCAACCTGCTGGGCGTGCGCGCGGTGATCGTCGAAAGCTTCGAGCGCATCCACCGCTCCAACCTGGTCGGCATGGGTGTGCTGCCGCTGCAGTTCAAGGACGGCGAGACCCGCGAGACGCTGGGCCTCGACGGCGATTGCAGCTTCACCATCCACGGCGTCGCCAGCCTGACCCCGCGTCAGGACGTGACCGTGGAAGTGACCCGGGGGGACGGTTCGAAGTTCAGCTTCACTGCACTGTGCCGGATCGATACCGCCAACGAGGTCGAGTACTTCATGAACGGCGGCATCCTGCACTACGTGCTGCGCAAGCTCGCCGCCTGATCGGCCTCAGCCGCTGAAACGAAGACCCCGCCCGGTTCGCCGCGGCGGGGTTTTTCGTGTCTGGCGGCAGAAAGGTCATCAGCGGAAGAAGGGGCCAACACCCACGCCCTAGCGAAACAATGACGACAACCCGGGAGACAGGCGCGACGCCCGCCGGGGCGACGGGCGGGTGCAAATCAACCTGCTCCTGCACTGCCGTCCGTCGGACAAAAGAAAGGGCGGCCCGAAGCCGCCCAATCCCCCCGTTGATGAGTGGGAAAATCCGGTTATCCGTCCTGCTTCGCCAGTCGGCGGCGCGCGGCCAGGGTCGCGGCGGCGGCGCCGAACAGGACCAGCATCGGCGGGGCCGGAACCTCGTGCCCGCCCGACGAATGACCACCCGACGAATGGCCGTGGTGGCCGCCCGAGCTGGACGAGGTCGAGCTGCTGCTGGACGTGGAGGACGAGGACGACGTCGAGGTCGACGATGAGACATTGCCCGAGGTCGAGGAGGACGACGACGTGGAGGTGGAGGTCGACGAGCTGACATTGCCCGAAGTCGAGCTTGACGTGCTCGACGACACGTTGCCCGAGGTGGACGAGGAGGTCGACGAATAGTTGCCCGACGAGGTCGAGACATTGCCCGAACTGGTCGTGCTGGTCACGCCCCCGGTCGAGGTGGAAACCCCGCCGGTCGAGGTCGAAACGCCCCCGGTGGTGGTCGAGCTGGTGATCCCGCCCGAGGAAGTGGAAGTCGAGCCGCCCGAAGTGGAAGTGGACCCGCCCGAGGTCGAGGTCGAACCGGTGGTGGTCGAGGTCACGACCACCGAACCGCCGCTGCTGGAGCCGCTGCCGCCGAAGAACCCGCCGAAGAATCCGCCGCCAAAGCCCATGCCGCCCGAACCGCCGACGACGATGGTCTGCCCGCCGCCGCCGCTTTCCGGCATCGGCTGGGGCGGCAGCTGCGGCATGAAGGGCACGGCCATGGCCATCGCCGGGGGCGGCGCCTCGCAGCTGTAGCTCTTGGTGATCACGCGGCGGATCTTGCGCGCCCTGGGCTGCGCGGCGGCAACGCGGGTGATCTTGCGCTTGACCGGCTTGGCCACGGCGACGCGCTTGGCCGGCTTGGCCGGCTTGGCGTGCTTGACGTACTGGACCTGCGAGGCCGGGGCTTCGGCAACATGCACCGCCCCGCCACCGATGATCGCGCCGCCAGCAGCAAAGGCCGACAGTTTTGCAAGGGCCATCCGAACCGACATAAGCTCTGCTTTCTATACCTGCGGGCCGTTCCGGGTCGGCAATTCCTGCCGCCAGCACACCCCTGTAGGTGCAAAAGGCCAGAGAGAGGTTAAGGCCTCAATCGCGTTAACCCTGTTTTTGCCCACCGGATTCGGGATTTAGGCGTTTTACGGCACCCCTCTTGGGGTTCTGTCCCATTCTGGAACCGAAGGCGCGGCAATTGCCAACGCCGCGCCGACGCAAATGGTTAATCCGCTTCCGAATCGTCCCTGTCGAACAGGGTGCCCTGCCCGGCTGGAGGGGTCAGCCCGAGGTGCTTCCAGCCAGATTCGTTAAGGCAGCGGCCGCGCGCGGTGCGGGCGACCAGGCCCAGCTGGATCAGGTAGGGCTCGATCACGTCCTCGATCGTGTCGCGTGGCTCCGACAGGCCGGCAGCCAGCGTTTCCACGCCTACCGGGCCGCCCTTGTAGATGCCGGCGATCATGGTGAGATAGCGCCGGTCCATCGCATCGAGACCCAGCGAATCGACCTCCAGCCGGGTCAGCGCGCCATCGGCCAGGCTCTGGGTGATCACGGCATCCCCGCCGACATGGGCGAAGTCGCGCACGCGCCGCAGCAGCCGCCCCGCCACGCGCGGCGTGCCGCGCGCGCGCCGCGCGATCTCGCGCGCGCCCGGCGCATCGATGCCGATGCCCAGCAGCCCGGCGCCGCGCGTCACCACGCGCTCCAGTTCGTCGATGGTATAGAAGGCCAGCCGCACCGGAATGCCGAACCGGTCGCGCAAGGGGGTGGTCAGCAGCCCCGCGCGGGTGGTCGCGCCGACCAGCGTAAAGGGCGGCAGGTCGATCCGCACCGAGCGCGCCGAAGGCCCCTCGCCGATGATAAGGTCGAGCGCGCGGTCCTCCATCGCCGGATAGAGCACTTCCTCGACCTGCGGGTTGAGGCGGTGGATCTCGTCGATGAACAGGACATCGCCGTGTTCCAGATTGGTCAGCAGCGCGGCAAGATCGCCCGCCTTGGCGATCACCGGCCCGGACGTGGCGCGAAAGCCCACCCCCAGTTCCTTGGCGACGATCTGCGCCAGCGTGGTCTTGCCCAGCCCCGGCGGGCCGAAGAACAGCACATGATCCATCGCCTCGCGCCGCGACTTGGCGCTTTCGATGAACACCCGCAGGTTGTCCTTCGCCGCCGCCTGCCCGACGAATTCGGCGAGGCTCTTGGGCCGCAAGGCCGCGTCGGCGTCTTCCACCTGGCGCTGGGGGGTGAGGAGGGGGTTATCGGTCATTGGACGGTGTGATGCTGCACGATGGACCCTGAAACAAGTTCAGGGTGACGGGTTCTGGTGTTGATGGAAATACCTCCGATCTCACGGAAATCGTCACCCTGAACTTGTTTCAGGGTCCATTTCGCCTCACACCCTGGACCATGCGGCAAGAACGTAACCCCTGCGTCTACATCCTCGCCAGCCAGCCGCGCGGCACGCTTTACATCGGCGTCACGTCTGACCTGATCGGCCGCCTCTGGCAGCATCGCAACAATACGGCCCCCGGCTTCACTGCCAAACACCACGTCCACAACCTCGTCCGCTTCGAGATGCTGGGCGACATGGAGAACGCCATCCTGCGCGAGAAGCAGTTCAAGCGCTGGCACCGGCAGTGGAAGATCAACCTGATCGAGAGCGAGAACCCGCAGTGGGTGGACCTTGCGGTGGGGCTGGGTTTGCCGCCGCTGGGGCGGGGGAAAACGAGGGATGGATGCTGAAACAAGTTCAGCATGACGATTAAGGCGGGCGGAGGGAGCGCTCACCCCGCAGCTCTCTTCAAACCAACCCGGATCAGGTCATTCAGCCCTGCCCCCTCGCCCAGTTCCTTCAGCGCGCGGGCCACGGCCTCGACCGCGACCTGGGGCTTGAAGCCGAGGTTCTGGAGCGCGGAGACGGCGTCCTGGCTGGCGGAGCCGGCGGGAGCCGCCGCGAGGGCCGCGCCAGCCGGAGAGGGCAGCGCGCCGGCCTTCTCCTTCAGTTCGTTGACGATCCGGGTGGCGATCTTGGTGCCGACACCCTGCGCGCGCGAGACCATGGCGACATCGCCGCCCGCGCAGGCGCGTTGCAGATCGTCCACCGACAGGGCGGAAAGTACGGCCAGCGCCATCTTGCTGCCCACCCCCTGCAGGCCGGTCAGCAGGCGGAACCATTCGCGTTCCCCCGCCGATCCGAAGCCGATCAGGCGCATGTCGTTTTCAGAGACCTGGAGTTCGGTGTGGAGCGTTACCCGGTCGCCCCGCACGCCCAGCGCGTCGAGCGTCCTGGCGCTGCAATGGACCAGATAGCCCACGCCGTTCACGTCGATCACCACCCAGTCGGGGCCGAAATCCTCGAAAGTGCCGGTCAGCCGTGCGATCATGGTTTGTTCCATGCCGCAATCCGCGCTCGCTGGCAATCCGGCCCGCGCGATTATCCCAAGTGACGCCGGGGACTAGAGACCGATCGGAATATCCGCCGCCACCCGGCAGGCGAGCGCTGCCGCGCCCACTTCCAGCGCGACCTTGGGATCGTCGAGCGCCCCGGCGACGCGGACCAGATCGCCGAAGGTCAGGCGGCTATCGCCCCGATAGTCACGGGCCGCGCGGGCCAGCCGGTCGACCTGCCGGTTGCTGAGGTGGCCCTCGAGAAATTCCGCCGCGCAGCTCGCCTGGTTCGGCGTCAGGCCATAGCGCGTGAGGGCATCGGAAATCCGATAGCGCGAAGCCATGCAGCCCGACAGGGCAAGCCCGGCGAGCGCGGCAAGGACCAACGGGTTGATACGGGGCATGGCTCCCTCCTCCTGTTACTGGAGCATCAACGTGCCATGGCGGCGGCGGTTCCCGCAAGGTGCGCATGGGCGATGGCGACAGCAAGCGCGTCAGCCGCGTCTGCCCCGGCCAGCTTCACGCCGGGCAGCAGCACCTTCAGCATCGCCTGGACCTGCGCCTTTTCGGCCGCGCCGGTGCCGACGATCGCCTTCTTGACGAGGCGCGTGGCATATTCGTGGACCGGCAGCCCCGCACGGGCCAGCGCCAGCAGGCAGACCCCGCGCGCGTGCCCCAGCTTGAGCGTCGACTGCGGGTTCTTGTTGACGAACACTTCCTCCACCGCGCCGCTATCGGGGCGGTGGCGCAGGATCACATCAGTCAGTTCGCGGTCGAGCGTAACCAGCCGGTCGGCCAGCGGCAGGGCCGCGTCGGTCTTGACCTGGCCGTTGGCGACATGGGTCAGCCGGTTGCCGCTTTTCGCCACGATCCCCCAGCCGGTGCAGGTCAGCGAGGGATCGATGCCGATGATCAGCATGTCACAGCTTCAGCCCCAGTCGCGGGCCGATCTGCATCATGGCGAGGTAGAGCACCACGGTGAGCCCGCAGCCCAGCGCCAGCGCCAGCCAGAACGGCACGCCGTGGCGCAGCATGGCCGGAATGGCGAGGAACATCGGCAGGCTGGGCAGGACGTACCAGAAGGTCGCCTCGGCATGGACGGCCATGTTCTCGGCATCAGGGCGGGCGTGCCACAGGAACATCATCCCCAGCACCGAGACCAACGGGAGAGAGGCGATCAGCGCGCCGAGCGCGGGCAGACGCTTGCCGATTTCCGCAATCGCGACGATCAGCGCGCCCGACAGCAGCGCCTTGGCGGCAAGCTGCCACATCAGAGCGCCTCCCGGCCTGCCATCAGCCCAGCTTCGCCATCACCTCGTCGGGGATCTCGTAATTGCCCCAGACGGTCTGGACATCGTCATCATCGTCGAGCACGTCGATCAGCTTGAGCAGGGTGGCGGCATCGGCCTCGCCCACTTCGGCCTTGAGGCTGGGTTTCCAGGCGAGCTTCACGCCCTCGGCCTCGCCCAGCGTCTTTTCCAGTTCGCGCGCGACGGGGTGGAGGTTTTCCATCGCGACCCAGATCGCGTGGCCGTCCTCGTCGCTTTCGACGTCATCGGCGCCCGCCTCGATCGCGGCTTCGAGCACCTTGTCCTCGTCGCCCGCGCTGGCGGGATATTCGATCAGGCCCAGCCGTTCGAAACCGTGGCTCACCGCGCCGCTGGCGCCCAGGTTGCCGCCGTTCTTGGCAAAGGCGGTGCGCACGTTGGTGGCGGTGCGGTTGCGGTTGTCGGTCAGCGCCTCGACGATGATCGCCACGCCGCCCGGGCCATAGCCCTCGTAGCGCACTTCCTCGTAGTTTTCCGCATCGCCCTTGCTCGCCTTGTCGATCGCGCGCTGGATATTGTCCTTGGGCATCGACTGGGCGCGCGCGGCCAGAACCGCGGCGCGCAGGCGCGGGTTCATGTCCGGATCGGGCATGCCCATCTTGGCGGCGACGGTAATTTCGCGGGAAAGCTTGGAAAACTGCGCGGCGCGCTTCTTGTCCTGCGCGCCCTTGCGGTGCATGATGTTCTTGAATTTGGAATGACCGGCCATGGCCCCTGCCTTGCAGCTGGAATGGAAAATGTGGGCCGCCCCTAGCGGAGCAGCGGCGCCTAGACAACCTGCCAGCGTTGTGGCGTCGGTCAGACGACGACGGCAGTGCCCGAACACGACACCATCAGCATCGACCCGGCCTTGCCCAGCACCTCGTAGTCGATGTCCACGCCGATCACCGCATTGGCACCCAGCGCGCGGGCCTTGTCCTGCATTTCGGCCAGAGCCTGCTCGCGCGCGGTGGCGAGGACTTCCTCATACTTGCCCGAGCGGCCGCCGAAGATGTCGGTGATCGAGGCGAAGATATCGCGCACCAGGTTGGCCCCGGCGATCACTTCGCCGGTAACCACGCCCAGGTACTGCTGGACCGGGCGCCCCTCGATCAGCGTGGTGGTGGTGACGATCATCGCTTTGCTCTCCCGGGAAAATTCGCCCCGAGGGTAGCGGGCGCGCGCTCACTGGCAAGCCTGAAAGCGCCGCGCCCCTGGCCGGATCAGCCGAGGCCGAGCGCGGCCTTGTAGGTATCGAGCAGCATTTCCATCTCGCGCCGGTCATCGGGCTTCATCTTCCGGATGCGGACGATCTGGCGCATGATCTTCACGTCATAGCCCACGGCCTTGGCTTCGGCGTAGACGTCCTTGATGTCGTCGCCGATGCCCTTCTTCTCTTCCTCCAGGCGTTCGACGCGCTCGATCAGCAGGCGCAGGCGATCATCGGTGGCTTCGGCCATCGGGCAACTCCATCAATTGGGTGAATCAGTTGCGAGGCTCTTAGTGGCCGGGAGCGTTCTTCCGCAAGCTCTCCTCCATGCGCGCAAGCTGTTCCGGAGTCGCTTCCCTGTGGAAACGCGCTTTCCAGTCGGCACTTGGCATCCCGTGGATCGCCGCGCGGGCCGCTTCCTTGTCCAGCGGGGCGCCGGCATCGCGGATCCAGTCGGCCAGGCAGTTGCGGCAGAACCCGGCCAGCCCCATCAGCTCGATGTTCTGGGCGTCATGGCGGTGTCGCAAATGGCGCACAAGGCGGCGAAAGGCGGCGGCGGCAACCGCATCGTCCAGCGCCTCAAGCGGATCGTTGTCGGATGCATTCGTATTCTCGGAACAGCTCATCGGGGATATCCTTGGGTTTGTCCCTGCTTTGCCATAGGGCGATGGGCAAATGAAAGAGGTACACATTGGCCAGACTTGATCCACGCGGCCGCAAGGTAAAGATCCTTGCCACCCTCGGCCCCGCCAGCCGCAGCCCGGAAATGATCGAAAAGCTGCTGCGCGCCGGCGCCGACGCCTTCCGCGTCAACATGAGCCACGGCGACCACGCCACTCATGCCGAAACCATCGCCTCGATCCGCGCGGTCGAGAAGAGCCTTGGCCGCCCGGTTGCGGTCCTCTGCGACCTGCAGGGGCCGAAGCTGCGGGTCGGCCAGTTCAGGGATGGCAAGGCGGTGATCCGTCATTCCGGCCACTTCACCTTCGACCGCGATCCGACGCCGGGCGACGAAACGCGCGTCTGCCTGCCCCACCCCGAACTGTTCGGCATCCTGCGCAAGGGCCAGCGCCTGCTGGTCGACGATGGCAAGCTGCGGCTGGTGGTGATCGAGGCGGACGAAAACCGCATCCTCTGCTCGGCCGAGGTCGGCGGGGTGATTTCCGACCGCAAGGGCGTGAACGTGCCCGATGCGGTGGTGCCAGTCGCCGCGATGACCGAAAAGGACCGCCGCGACCTTGCCTTCGCGCTCGATCAGGGGGCGGACTGGATCGCCCTGTCGTTCGTCCAGCGGCCCGAGGATGTGGCCGAGGCGCGCAAGCTGATGGCCAGCCATCATCAGGCTGCCCCGACCGCGCTGATGGCCAAGATCGAAAAGCCTGCCGCGATCCAGACCATCGACCAGATCATCGAACTGGCCGACGGGATCATGGTCGCGCGCGGCGACCTGGGGGTGGAGCTGAACCCCGAGGAAGTACCCCCGCTGCAAAAGCGGATCGTTGCCGCCACCCGCCGTTCGGGCAAGCCGGTGGTGGTCGCGACGCAAATGCTCGAATCGATGATCGAAAGCCCCGCGCCGACCCGCGCCGAGGTGTCCGACGTCGCCAACGCGGTCTATGACGGAGCCGACGCGGTGATGCTGTCCGCCGAAACCGCCAGCGGGGCCTGGCCGGTCGAGGCGGTGACGATCATGCACCGCATCGCCGCGCAGGTGGAAGCCGATCCCGGCTATCACGACCGCATCCACTTCACCGAAGTCCGACCCGACGCGACCACCGCCGATGCCCTGGCCCAGGCCAGCGCGACCATTGCCCGGACGGTGCAGGTCAGCGGGATCATCGTCTTCACCGGATCGGGCAGCACCGCCCGCCGCGTGGCGCGCGAGCGGCCTTCGGTGCCGGTGCTGGTGCTGACCCCATCGCTGCGCATCGCCCGGCGGCAGGCGCTGCTGTGGGGAGCCTCCCCGGTCCACACCCGCGACATCGGCAGTTTCGAGGAGATGATCGCCAAGGGCAAGCGCATGGCCCTGCGCCAGGGCTTCGGCACGGCGGGATCGAAGCTGGTGGCGCTGGCCGGGGTGCCGTTCGGCACGCCGGGTTCCACCAACCTGCTCCACGTGGTGACGCTGAGCGGCGACGAGTTGACGAAGCACGGCGACTGACAGCGCTTGCGCACGATTGCCTCTGCCCCGGCCTCTGCTAGGAGCGCGGTCGGATAAGGAGATACCCGTGCGCTGCGACTGGACCCGTGAAGAAATCGCCGAACTGTTCGACCTGCCGCTGACGGAACTGCTGTTCCGCGCGGCAGAGGTGCACCGCGCGCACCACCCGGCCGATCAGGTCCAGCTGTGCACCCTGCTGTCGATCAAGACCGGCGGCTGCCCGGAGGACTGCGGCTATTGCTCGCAGTCGGTCCACGCCGACAGCGGCGTGGCGGCGACCAAGCTGATGGACGTGCGCGAAGTGCTGCAATCGGCGGCCCAGGCCAAGGACGCCGGATCGCAGCGGTTCTGCATGGGCGCCGCCTGGCGCAACCCCAAGGACCGCGACATGCCCGCGATCGTCGAGATCGTGAAGGGCGTGCGCGCCATGGGGATGGAAACCTGCATGACGCTGGGAATGCTCACCCCCCACCAGGCCGAAATGCTGGCCGAGGCCGGGCTGGATTACTACAACCACAACATCGACACCTCGCCTGAACGCTATGGCGAAGTGATCTCCACCCGCAGCCTCGAGGACCGGCTGGATACGCTGACCAACGTCCGCGCCGCCGGGATCAACGTCTGTTCGGGCGGGATCGTCGGCATGGGCGAAAGCCGGGCCGACCGGGTGGGCTTCGTCCACACTCTCGCCACCCTGCCGCGCCATCCGGAAAGCGTGCCGATCAACGCGCTGGTGCCGATCAAAGGTACGGTGCTGGGCGACATGCTGGCCGACACGCCGATGGCCCGGATCGACGACATCGAATTCGTCCGCACCGTGGCTGTGGCCCGAATCACCATGCCGCTCAGCATGGTGCGCCTGTCGGCGGGCCGCGAATCGATGAGCGAGGCCACCCAGGCGCTGTGCTTCCTGGCGGGGGCCAATTCGATCTTCACCGGCGACCGTCTGCTGACCGCCGCCAATGCCGGGGACGATGCCGACGCGGCGCTGTTCGCCAAGCTGGGGCTGAAGCCGCTGGAAGGGGCCGAGCCGCTGCGCGCCTGCGCCGGCGAAGCAGTGGTTCCGGCCTAGCCCCGCGCGCCGAACAGGGCGGAACCCACGCGCACGTGGGTTGCGCCCAGCATCACCGCGGTTTCGAAGTCGTCGCTCATCCCCATCGAGCGCCCGGCAAGGCCGTGGTCGGCCGCCAGCTTGTCGAGCAGGGCGAAGAATGGCGCAGCCTCGATGCCCGCAGGCGGCACGCACATCAGGCCAATTACCGGCAGCTCGGCGGTGCGGGCCTGCGCCAACAGGGCGGGCAGGTCGGCAAGGGCGCAGCCGCCCTTCTGCTCTTCCGCGCCGATGTTGACCTGGATGAAGCACGGCACCTGCCGCCCGGCCTTGTCCATTGCCTTTGCCAGCGCGGCAACCAGCGAGGGCCGGTCGAGCGAGTGGATGCAGTCGAACAGGGCCACCGCCTCGTCCGCCTTGTTCGACTGAAGCTGGCCGACGAGGTGGAGTTCGATTCCCCCGTGCGCCTCGCGCAGGGCGGGCCACTTGGCCGCCGCTTCCTGCACCCGGTTTTCGCCGAACACGCGCTGGCCGGCTTCGATCAGGGGAAGGATCGCGGGGGCCTCGTGGGTCTTGCTCACCGCGATCAGCGTCACCTCCTCCGCCTTGCGGTGCGCGATCTTCGCGGCCTGGGCGATACGGGAGCGGACGTCGGCAAGAGCAGCAGCTGGATCGGTCATGGCGCGCTGCTATAGCGATGCCATGCCGCGATTGAAGCAGGATATTCGCACGCCCGGCCCCCACGGCGCCCTGCCCCGCGTCTGGGTGCTGTCCGATGCGCGCAACGATGCGGTGCTGGAGGCGGCGTTGAGGCACCTGCCGCGCGGCAGCGGACTGGTGTTCCGTCACTACCACCTGCCCGAGGGGGAGCGCCGCGCCCGCTTCGCCGCGCTGGCCCGGATCGCCCGGGCACGCGGGCACCTGGTGGTCCTGTCCGGCACCATGCGGCAGGCGCGGGCCTGGGGCGCGGACGGCGCCTATGGCTCCGCCGCCCTGCTGGCGCGCGGCGGCCCCGGCCTGCGGCTCGTCACGGCCCACTCGCTGACCGAGATCACCCGCGCGCGCCGCGCCGACGCGCTGGTACTCTCGCCCGTGTTCCCGACCCGCTCCCACCCTGGCGGCAAGGTGCTGGGACCGCTGCGTTTCCGCCTGCTGGCGGCGCGCGCACGACTGCCGGTGATTGCGCTGGGCGGCATGGACGCCCGCCGCGCAAGCCGGCTCGGCACCCCCGCCTGGGCCGCCATCGACGCCTTTTTGCGGTAGGGCGACTCCCCGCAAATCCTTGGATTCTTGACGCGGACTCGCCCCCGGGCGCATAGTGCGCGGCGCACGTAGGGGAGCATCATGGCGACACGTCCGGTTTCTGCAGGGGCACGCGGTGCGCGCGTCGATTGGCGCGCCGCGATGAAACGCAGCCTGCGCCGCGCCGGAGAGATCGGCGGGGCGCTGGTCCTGCTGTGCCTGATGTTGTTCCTCGCCGCTGCCCTCGCCAGCTATCACCAGACCGATCCTTCGGCCTCGACCGCCGCTGGCGGCCCGGTGCTCAACTGGATGGGCACGCCCGGCGCCTGGGCTGCGGAGCGGGCCTTGTTCCTGTTCGGACCGGTGGCGATCCTGCTGCTGCCGATGCTCTATGTCATGGCCCGCAAGCTGTGGCGGCTGGTGGAAGAGGAAGACCTGGAACTGCCCCATGCCG
>Ga0208564_1001212_pt1 | contig 21947 bp, 14 predicted proteins | sample AD_UKC073_MetaG_FD_184439 | JGI IMG/M metagenome (GOLD analysis project Ga0208564, IMG submission 184439) | Active sludge microbial communities of municipal wastewater-treating anaerobic digesters from USA - AD_UKC073_MetaG (SPAdes) (version 2) | ecosystem: Engineered > Bioreactor > Anaerobic >... | reverse complement strand
ATTCTTCGTCCTTCCGAAATTTCCAATAATCCCGGCATAGCACGTCGATTGGGAGTGATTGCCCTTAATACAGCAATTGAAGCCGATATATTTGGCAACATAAATTCGTCGCATATCAATGGTTCAATGATAATGAACGGCATTGGAGGTTCGGGTGATTTTACGCGCAATGCTTATTTATCGATTTTCCTTACGCCATCTACGGCAAAAGACGGGAAAATAAGTTGCATTGTACCAAAGGCTACTCACGAAGATCATAACGAACATTCGGTAAAAATTATTGTAACCGAATATGGCGTGGCGGATTTACGCGGGAAGGGGCCTCGACGTCGTGCCGAGGAAATTATCGAGAAATGCGCACATCCCGATTATCGTCCATTGTTGCATGAATATTTGAATCTTGGAGTGAAAGGTCATATTCCTCAAGATTTATATTCTTGTTTTGCTTTTCACCGGGCTTTTTTGGAAACGGGTAGTATGCTGAATGCCGATTTTTCGAAATACAGGAAATAAGAATCGGCTATTCTTGCATGGTAAAACTATGGGAACCGATGTGGTTGCCGTCGGCAAAAATATCGACTTTATAGGTGCCGGGCATCAAATATTCTTCAATATTCCAATAAACCGTTACGGGCATTTCTTCGCCTCCATATTCGATGATACGTTTGATGGAATATTGAAGGTTCCCATTTTCGAAAGGGAAAGTGTCTGACGGATTTTTGGTGAGGACGTTGCCGTCGGGTGTCATGATACGCACATAAATGATGCGTTCGCCGGGTTCGGCAGTAATATTTTTGGCAATAGTGAACGATATGACAAATCGTGTGCTACGGCTGAGACGTTTTTGTTCTTTTCCCCTGTCGTTTACTGCTTTTACGTTAATGTTGATAGCATCTAGTTTTGCTGCGAGCGACACTTTATGAGAAAGCTCTTCGCGTTCGCGAGTAATTTGACTGAGAGTACGACTGGTTTCTTGATATTGTTGTTTAATTTGTATATTCTCGGTTTGGAGTTCCTGATTTAATCGATTAAGCGAGTCGATTTGAATGATATACGTTTTCAATATTTGTCGTAGTGTTTCCAGCTCCTTTTTCAAACGTTGGATTTCTTTTTGATCCGTTGCTTTTGTGAGTTTGAGTTCTTCTTGCAATCGTTGTACTTTGGCTTGTTCGCTTTCAAGCTTGGTAAGGAGTGAATCGTTTCGCACGCTGAATTTAAATCCCTCGTATTGCAGAGCAATGGCTTCATATTCGTCCTCGAGTTGTTGTTTCTCTATAGCATATAATTCTTCCATATGGCTTATTTGGCGAGTTTTAGTGACAATAAAAATGATAGCAATCGCCAAAACAACAACTAGTACAACAATGGTGGCTATGAGTTGCGGAGTATTTTCTTTTAAATTTATTTTCATGCAAAATCAGTCTCTGTTATATTATTCGATTTTCTGCAAAAATAGGTGTTTTCATCTAAATAAACCAATCGTTAAATTGTATTTTGGTTAATTTAATAGTAAACACGTTCATCAGTTATTGATATTGGATATAAATGGGGTGAGGTTGCAGTCTCATCAGTTCTACCGGAGTAAGCATACGGTGAGGAAATTGTCTTAAATCATTTTTATAAAACAGTTTAAATCCGGTAAACTGCACCGGCTCTTTCCAAATATATTGTTTATAAGTATTTAATTTCAGCGCAGGTGCACCCCATCCATCCATATTAATGACAATCTGAACTTCGGGATGCAGTTTTATCTGTTTGTAATTCGTGATCATGTGTTGTGTAAAACGATGGATCACAAAAATTTTGGGAGGAAGGTTATTTTCCTGAACCAAATTAACTAAAAAATCGGAACAAAAATTGATGTCTTTTGCATCGTAAGTGCCGATTTTTTTACCCGGAGGCGTACCGTCCTTCATAGAAAATTCGGGATCGATAGCCAAATGAACATGAGGCATTTTTAAGTATTTTTCTAGTAACGGAAGCTCCTGTTCCACAGTGCTTAATCCTACCTGAATATCGAGAAAGACAATTGCATTGCCCATGTTGGCGATGGCCAATGCCGAGTCAATTTGATGTTCGGGCATTCTCATTCGATAAGTGCCATCATTCATGGGGCTTTGTTGTGCCACTACGGCAATGTAATGGATAGCGGGCTGTACCGGGGTTGAGGGGTCGGCTTTTTCCCATGCGTCTATTTCCATATGTAATTTTTCCCACAATTCTTCCGGAGGGTATTCGCCGAGAATGCCCATATTTTTTGAATATAAGTTGCCGTAATAGGCAACTATCCGTTTAAAGGGGAGAATAGCCCCTTTTAACGGATAAGGCTGTGGTTTTACGGGCCAAAAGCCTGTGGTGTCACCGTTAGCCAATTTTAGTATTCTATCGTCATATTCTTTTTTATTGACAGTAACAATTTTTTCATTGATGATTTTTTCAGATGGATGGTCTGGATTGCCGGTCATTTTTTGCGAATGAGCCGCTTTTTCGTTGCAGTTTGTGAGAGTGAAGATCAAACATAGGATAAATGTGATGTTAAGAATGTTTTTTGTACTCACACGGGAAAAATATTTATTGGTTTGTATTTCATGTGCAAATATACTTTATCTTTTTTAAGATATAAAACCCATGAAATGAAACTTATTTCACGGGTTTTGGATTGTTGATGGACATTAATCCCTAAAACTGCCATAGTAAATGAACCTCAAAGGTAGGATGGGAGAGATTTGTTCAGATCAAAAAGCGATCCAAAGAGGTGAAAAAAGCTTTTTACAGTTTTTTTAGTGCCTCGTCCAAGTCGGCTTTAATATCTTCAACATTTTCGATTCCAAGTGAGAGGCGGAGCATGTTGGGGTATACCCCAGAAGCAATTTTAGCTTCATCGGGAAGTTGTTCATGCGTTGTGCTTGCCGGATGCACGATGAGGGTTTTTGCATCGCCCACATTGGCCAGATGGCTGATAAGCGACAGGTTATCGATCAGTTTGGCTGTTTGCTTTGCATCGCCTTTAACAAAGAAGGAAAGCACTCCTCCGAACCCATTGTTCTTGAGATATTTTTTTGCCAAGGTATGATATTTGTTGCTTTCCAATCCCGGATAGTTCACTTTTTCAACTTTGGGGTGTTTTTCTAGCCATCGGGCAATTTCCAGCGCATTTGCATTGGTGCGTTCGGCGCGAAGCGAGAGCGTTTCCAATCCGATAAGCAACATAAATGAGTTAAACGGACTAATCGAGGGGCCAAAATCGCGTAATCCTTCTACGCGGGCACGCACGGCATAAGCTGTCTTACCGAATGTTTCCCAAAAGTTCAATCCGTGATAACCCTCTGAGGGTTCACTGAACATCGGATATTTGCCGTTGCCCCAGTTGAAGTTTCCTCCATCAATGACAATTCCACCCATTGAAGTACCGTGTCCGCCAATCCATTTTGTAGCGGAATGTATCACTACGTTAACCCCCCAGTCGATGGGGTTAAATAAATAGCCACCCTGACCAAAGGTATTATCCATGATAATGGCAATATCGTGTTTGCGAGCCAGTTCCACAATAGCTTCCACGTCGGGGATGTTGTATTCGGGATTCCCAATCATTTCGAGATAAATGGCTTTTGTTTTGTTGTCGATAAGGCTTGCCATGCTGTTCACATTGTCTCCTTCGGCAAAACGCACTTCGATACCGAGTCTTGCAAGTGATACCTTGAAAAGGTTGTACGTTCCCCCGTATAAATAGGATGTGGAGACAATATTGTCGCCTGCCGAAGCAAGATTAGTAACAGAGATAAATTCCGCGGCCTGACCCGAAGATGTGGCAACTGCGGCAACACCGTTTTCGAGTGCAGCCATTCGTTTTTCAAAAACCTCGGTCGTGGGGTTGTTCATGCGTGTATAAATGTTACCGGACTCTTTTAGTGAAAAAAGGTCGGCACCGTGTTGGGCATTTTTAAACAAATAGGCTGTAGTTTGATAAATGGGTACTGCTCGTGATCCTGTTGGATCGGGTTCGTGTCCTGCATGTACTTGCAGGGTATCAAAATGTAATTTTTTCATTTACTTAAAATTAAATTCAAACACTGATTTTAAAAGAAAAATCTTTAGGATAGAAACAACAGAGTATGCTTATTGTTCAAACAATCGGCTTCGCGCAATCATGCAAGCACCTATTACGCCTGCTTTTTCTTTCAGTTTTGAGCTTAAGATGCGTGTATCTTTGTTTACCAATCCCAGCGAATATTTTCTTACAGCACTGCGAATGGGAAGCATGATGAATCCCTCGGTTTGGGAAACTTGACCGCCAATTATAACCAGTTCGGGATTAAAGATATTGATGAGTCCTGCAATGTATCTGCCCAATTTGTACCCTACTTCTTCTATAATTTCGATGCACAATGGGTCTTCCATATTTGTAGCGTTGATGATATCGGTAAGGGTGAGATTGTTCAAATCCTTTACTTTTTCTGTGAGGATAGAAGATTCACCGTTTTTAATTCTTTCCAAAACCATTCGGTGAATGGCAATTCCTGCAGTTTCGGTTTCCAGGCACCCTTTTTTTCCACAATGGCAAAGAATTTCATTGTCAAATGCAGGGAAATGCCCGAACTCTCCTGAGAACCCCGATTTTCCGTAGTATAATTTTCCATCGATAATGATGCCAATGCCCAGCCCCCAACTTATATTTACAAAGATTACTTGTTTTTCTCCTTCAACAACCCCTTTCATATATTCGCCATAGGCCATTGCACGGGTGTCGTTGTCTATTCCTACCTTAAAATTGAGTTTCTTGGAAAGGATTTCGGTTACGGGTTGCTCGCTGAAATAAAAACTGCTGTAACTGTATCCCGATTCGGGATTTACACGTCCCGAAATATTTAGGCTGATGCTGTAGATTTTTTCTTTGAGTTCGCCTGTTTGATCAAGGAAGTTTTGAATGTGGTCGCACAATGTATCGAACGCTTCGGATGTGTTTTCATAGGTAAAAGGTATACCCATTTGACTTTGTACGATATCGCCTTTAAAATCCATCAGCCCAATATTCAAATGATGCCGGGTCATATCTGCACCAACAAAATAGACAGACGATGGATTTAACCCGTAAACACTCGGATAGCGCCCGCCTGAGGTTTGCATTTTGCCGTATTCGCAAATCAATCCCTGATCCATCAACTCCCCAATAAATTTGGTAACGGTTGGTACACTCAGATCCAGCTCTTTGGAGAGTTCCGAAATGGTATCGTTGCCGTTTGCAATAAAATGGTTAATGATATCTTTTTTTATCTGAACATTTTTGGGGTTCTTTTCGTTGGTCATAAAAAAATTCTTTGCCATAGTCTGATTGAATTTGAATCATTTTATAAATGACTTGTTAATTATTGAAAATATACAAAAATAATAAATATCCGGACATGAAACTAAAGAAATTGATTTTTATTTTTTGTTGCTCGTAATTCTTTAATTTTATGCATATTTTTGAATTATTTTGTGCAACTTTGTAGTTGATTTTAATTTATTGTTAAGCTAGCGTATATTTTATTTAAAACAAAATGTCTATGAATTATTTTTATCTTGTTCCTGTAGCTTCTTTATTTGCCTTAGGATTTGCCTATTATTTTTATAAAAAAATGATGCGCGAAAGCGAAGGAACGGAAAAAATGAAAACCATTGCCCAATATGTCCGTGAAGGGGCAATGTCGTATCTTAAGCAGCAATACAAGGTGGTAGCTATTGTTTTTGCTGTATTGGTTGTTATTTTTTCTGTAATGGCTTATTTTGGATTGCAGAACAATTGGGTTCCTTTTGCCTTTTTGACAGGAGGTTTTTTTTCCGGATTAGCGGGCTTTTTTGGGATGAAAACTGCAACGTATGCTTCGGCTCGAACGGCCAATGCTGCGAGAACATCGTTGAATAAAGGTCTGCAGATTGCTTTTCGTTCGGGAGCCGTGATGGGACTTGTGGTAGTAGGGCTTGCCTTGTTGGATATTTCGTTATGGTATTTGATTCTCGATTACTTTGTAGAGGAAGCAGAAACAGGGCATAAACTTATCATGATCACTACTACCATGCTTACTTTTGGAATGGGTGCTTCTACTCAGGCATTGTTTGCCCGCGTGGGAGGCGGCATTTATACGAAGGCCGCCGATGTGGGTGCCGATTTGGTTGGGAAAGTAGAAGCAGGCATTCCGGAAGATGATCCTCGAAATCCTGCAACCATTGCCGATAATGTGGGTGATAATGTAGGTGACGTAGCAGGTATGGGTGCCGACCTGTATGAATCGTACTGTGGATCTATTCTTTCAACAGCAGCTCTGGGGGCATCGGCATTTATTGCGAACCCCGAAATGCAACAAAAGGCTGTGTTTGCTCCAATGATTATTGCAGCGGTTGGTGTGTTTTTGTCTATTTTGGGTATTTTTTTGGTGAGAACCAAAGAAGATGCTAATATGAAAACACTCATGCGTGCATTGAATAGGGGAGTAAATACCAGTGCTTTTTTTATTGCTATTTTCACTTTTGTGGTATTATATCTGCTCGGATTTGAAAATTGGTTAGGTTTATCGTTTTCTGTTATTGCCGGTTTGTTGGCAGGTATCGTAATTGGTCAAGGAACAGAATATTTTACCTCTCATTCGTATAAACCTACGCAATATATTGCTGAAAGTGCAAAAACGGGACCGGCTACTGTGATTATTGCAGGCATGGGGTCGGGGATGGTCTCTACCGTTATACCGGTTGTAGCTATTGTTTTTGCCATTCTTATCTCGTATTTGAGCCCGCTTGGTTTTGACATCAAACACATGCTCTCGGCCGAAAATATAAGCATGGGATTGTACGGCATCGCCATTGCTGCTGTGGGCATGTTGTCTACATTGGGTATTACGTTGGCTACCGATGCATATGGCCCCATTGCCGATAATGCCGGCGGGAATGCCGAGATGTGCGGTTTGGAACCCGAAGTGCGGAAACGTACGGATGCGTTGGATGCTTTGGGCAACACTACAGCAGCAACCGGCAAGGGGTTTGCTATTGGGTCTGCAGCCTTGACGGCTCTGGCATTGTTGGCTTCTTATATGGAAGAAGTAAGAATAGGGTTGCTCAGACTGGGCGATACTGTGCTTGAATTTGCCAATGGCGGTACGGTTGAAGTAGCAAAAGCAAGTTTGGTCGATTTTATGAACTATTTTCAGGTTACCTTGATGAATCCAAAGGTTTTAGCCGGAATTTTCGTTGGTTCAATGATGGCATTTCTATTTTGTGGGCTTACAATGAATGCAGTGGGGCGCGCTGCGCAAAAGATGGTTGAAGAGGTGCGTCGTCAATTTCGTGAAATAAAAGGTATTCTCACAGGAGAAGCTGTTCCCGATTATGCGTGTTGTGTGGCTATTTCCACCAAAGGTGCTCAACGCGAAATGTTATTACCGTCGCTGCTTGCCATTATTATTCCTATTTTAGTCGGTATTATAATGGGTGTTTCAGGTGTGATGGGATTATTGGCAGGCGGACTTGGTTCGGGTTTTGTGCTGGCTGTATTTATGGCCAATTCGGGCGGTGCTTGGGATAATGCAAAGAAATATATCGAGGAGGGCAATCTCGGAGGCAAAGGTAGCGATGCCCATAAAGCGGCTGTGGTGGGAGATACGGTGGGTGACCCTTTTAAAGATACATCCGGCCCGTCACTAAATATATTAATCAAACTCATGAGCATGGTTTCTATTGTTATGGCCGGATTAACAGTTTCTTGGAGTTTGTTGGGATAAAAATTATTTGTTACTTTTGAATTTTAAATAAGACAGGAGGGTGCTTCAGATTTTTTTTAAGCACCCTCTTATTAATTTATAGACTTTTTATTTGAAATACACGATTTATATTCTTCTTTTTCGAAACCGGTAATCCACTTTTTTGCCTACGAAATTTCCAATGCGAGTGAAGTACTATTTTTCTTGCGTTAGGAATTTCCGGTAAAAGTGGATTTTTCATTTTTCTGATCCCGAGATTCCCGGCGGCAGCGGATCAATATTTTTCCGGCTGTCTGAAAACCCGAAGTCGTAAATTTAATTTATTTTTCCCTGTCTGAAAACCCGAAGACGTAAATTCATTCTATTTCTTTATTTCTGAGAAACAGAAACCACAAATTCAATTTATTTCGTATTTTCTGAAAATCCGACGTAAAGAATTCAAACCATTTCATGGTTTCTGAAAACCAGAAACCGATAAAAAAATTGATCAGCCTCCATCAAAAAACCAGAAACCATGAAATCGACCAATCGGCTCTAAAAATACCCTCATTTTTGGTCGAAATAAATATTTATTAACTATGCAAGGTTTTGGAAATCAAAGAATAAAAGTAATTACCTTAAAAATTAAATTTATTTGGCCGGACTTGATATAAATTATTATAAATACTATTCGATTCTCGGTTAAAAAAATGCTTTTCGAACAAAATCAGGAGTAAATATGATTGAAAAGGGGAAAATTGGATTGGTTATTTCGTTTTGATCGGCTATTAAAAAAAGAGGGTGTAAGATAAATACCCCTCTTTTAATTTATAATATAATGGTTGGTGATTATTTTTTTTTACAAGTTCGGATTGAGTGTATTCCATTGGTCGATCGGTGGGATAATGCCCATTTCGATAACTTGGTCGCGTAAGTTTTGCAAATGTTCATAACTTTTTTTTAGTTCAGCCATTTCTTCTTCCGTTCCTTTGACTTCCTCATAAGTGACTCCGTCTTTGGTAAGGGTGGTTTCCATTGCCATTACAATTTTTTCAAATCCATAATTGTTTACATAGCAACCTGAAGGCCACCTGAATGCTTCTCCGCCCATTGCAGCACGCATCATTTCGGTTGACACATAAGCCGGGCTTTGGAATGATGAGCGTCCACGTAGTTTAATGATATTTGCTCCGGCATTAATAACACGTTGTTTTATTTCTTCCCATTCTTCATGAGTTAAGGCAGGAGTCCCAATGAGATCGAGTAGTGGTGTGCCATTAATTTTTGCAGTCGAGGCAAAAACAGCCATTTGTTCTCCGTGTCCTCCATATGTGCGAGCACGGGTTATCAGGTTTTGTTTTATTTTGAAATGTTTAGCTAATTCGCTTTGCAAACGTATACTGTCAAGAGCAGCAAGTGTGGTTAGTTGTGAAGGTTTTAGGCCCGAGTGAATCAATGCTACCAAGCCGGTAATGTCTGTCGGGTTAAAAATCACACAGAGATGTTTCACGTCGGGGCAGTATGCTTTCACGTCTTTACCTAACTGAGCAGCAATTTGTGCATTCCCTTTCAACAGCTCTTCGCGGGTCATTCTAATTTTACGTGGAGCTCCTCCGGAAGAAACAATATATTTGGCATTGGTGAATGCCTCTTTTACGTCGGTAGTAAAACTAAATTCAATATCGTCGAATCCGCAATGGCGCATTTCTTCATAAACTCCTTCTACTCCGGGCCCATAAATATCGTATAAACAAATATTGGAGGTGAGGCGCATCATGGCAGCTGTTTGCGCCATGTTTGATCCGATCATGCCGGCGGCTCCAACGATGGTTAATTTCTCGTTTGTCAAAAAACTCATAATATGAAATTTTATTAGATAATTACTTCTATTTTCGAAACCGCAAAATTACAAGATGTTCTTGAACTGACGAAAAAGATAAAGTAAATAATGCTTAAATAAGAGGATTTATTTGAGATTGCTTCTCTTTCAACTTATATTTTCCGATTTATAATTATCGACTTTCGATAAATATAACTTATCTATTTGGCAATTTTTATTAGGTTTACAATTATGGGTTTACAATTGATGGCTGAATTTGGTTAGCTGTCGGATATTTCCTACTTTTGTATTGCGAAAAACTAATGCCTGAATAAAATAGAGCAACCATTTTAATATGAACGATTTCGATGAAAAAAATATTTTTTGCCATGGTGCTTCTCGGTTCTCTTTTGGGAGGCTATGCCCAAGAGAAAAACGATACCATTTTTGTTCGCACCCATACCGAGAATGGTGTTATCGAAGGATTTGAAAGGGCGGGGGTTAAAATTTTCAGAGGCATTCCTTATGCTCAGCCGCCGGTAGGAGAATTGCGGTGGAGAGAGCCACAACCTGTAAAAGATTGGAAGGGGGTTAAAAAAACAATTCATTTTGGTCCGCGTGCAATGCAATTGCCGGTTTTCGGCGATATGCGTTTTCGCTCCAATGGGATGAGCGAAGATTGTTTATATCTGAATGTATGGACTCCTTCGAAAAACAACCGGGAAAAACTCCCCGTGTTGGTTTATTTCTATGGCGGCGGTTTTATTGCCGGAGATGGATCGGAGTATCGCTACGACGGTGAAAGCATGGCCAGACATGGAATTGTAATGGTAACGATTAATTATCGGCTGGGTATATTTGGATTTTTTAGTCATCCCGAATTAACAAGAGAATCGCCTCATTGTGCTTCCGGGAATTATGGGTTGCTCGATCAGTGTGCCGCCTTGCAGTGGGTCAAACGTAATATTGCCTATTTTGGAGGCGATCCCGATAAAATCACCATTGGTGGAGAGTCGGCCGGTTCGTTTTCCGTAAGTGCGCAAATGGCATCGCCCTTATCGCGGAATCTGATTGCCGGTGCCATAGGAGAAAGCGGTTCATTGATGGGTTTTAGAGCGATGCCTCACTTATCAGAAGCCGAAAAAGCAGGACTTTCATTTCAAAATGCGGTAGGAGCCAAGAATCTTAATGAGTTACGTAATATATCGGCAGACCAATTGTTGGGAATGACCAAAAAAAGAGACCTCCCGTCGTTTGGGGTTATTGTTGATGGTTATTTTTTTCCTGCCGAACCGGAAACTATTTTTTTGAACGGCGAACAAGCTCAAGTGCCTTTGCTTGTAGGCTGGAATTCGATGGAAAGTAATTATAAAGCGATATTGGGAGAGGAAGAAGTAACAGTAGAAAATTATGAAAAAGCTGTCAGAAAAAGATATCCCGATATTGCGGACGGGTTATTAACAGTTTACAAACCAAATTCCGACGAGGAAGTGGCACAGGTTGCTACCGATTTGGCAAGTGATATGTTCATTGGTTACGGAACATGGAATTGGTCGGATATTCATGCTAAAACCGGAAATAGAGAGGTCTACCGTTATTATTTTGTGCATCCCCGGCCGGGTTACAAAAACGAAAAAACAACTGATAACCTATTGATAAGAGGTGCATCACATTCTGCCGAAATAGAATATGTGTTGGGCAATTTACCGGTAAACGATGTTTACGATTGGCAATCGGAAGATTATTTTGTTTCGACCCTCTCGCAGCTATTTTTTGCCCATTTCATCAAAACCGGAAATCCCAATGGCCTTGGCGTTCCTGTGTGGCTTCCGGTAAAACCGGATGAACCGGCTAATGTGATGATTATCGGCGGCGATACTCGCCTGCAAAAGGAACAATACCGCGAACGGTATCTCTATTTAAGAAACATACATTTTTAATATATCGAATGAAAGAACAAAAACATCGATCGGGCTTCGTCAATATTGTCGGAAATCCCAATGTGGGTAAATCCACACTTATGAATCTATTGGTAGGTGAAAAGCTTTCTATCATTACCTCGAAAGCGCAAACTACACGACATCGTATCATTGGCATTGTCAATACGCCGGAATACCAGGTAGTTTATTCCGATACACCGGGCATAATTCGTCCCAATTATAAACTTCAAGAGCAAATGTTGGCTTTTTCGCTTTCGGCTTTGGACGATGCGGATGTGTTGCTATATGTTACCGATGTGGTGGAGACGATTGACAAAAATGACGACTTCCTGCAGCGAGTACGACAAATGGATATTCCTGTATTGTTGCTTATTAATAAGATAGACCTTACCAATCAAGCAGAATTGGAAAAACAGGTGGATCAATGGCATGAATTGTTGCCTAAAGCCGAAATTTATCCGATTTCGGCATTGAACAATTTTGGGATAGAACAAATCAAAAAACGAGTTGTAGAATTGTTGCCCGAGTCGCCTCCGTATTTCGAGAAAGACGCTTTAACGGATAAACCTGCGCGTTTTTTTGTATCGGAAATTATTCGTGAGAAGGCTTTGCTGCTGTATCGGAAAGAAATTCCTTATTCGTTAGAAGTAATAGTGGAGGAATTCAAGGAAGAGGAAGATATCATTCGCATCCGTGCCGTGATATGGGTTGAACGCGAATCACAAAAAGGCATTGTGATTGGGCATAAGGGCGAAGCCTTGAAAAAGCTTGGAACGATGGCTCGGAAAGATATTGAACTTTTTTTCGAGAAGAAAGTTTACTTACAGCTTTTTGTAAAGGTAGAAAAAGATTGGAAAAACGACGATAGATTGCTGAAAAGATTAGGCTATAAATTGGATTGATGAGCTTTTCGCAGATAACGCATTCTTTGTGGAGAAGAAAAGTATGAAAAAGTTAGTTGCCATTGTAGGACGTCCCAATGTCGGAAAATCGACGTTATTTAACCGGTTGACGGAAAGTCGACAGGCTATTGTGACCGATATTCCCGGCACTACGCGTGATCGTCAATACGGAAAAGTTTTGTGGAATGGTCGGGAGTTTTCGTTGGTAGATACCGGCGGGTGGATAGTGAATTCCGATGATGTTCTCGAGGATGAGATCAATAAACAAGTGAATGTTGCCATTGAAGAAGCCGATATCATTCTTTTTGTTGTAGATGTGAGAAGCGGCGTAACCGATCGGGATGCGGATATTGCCAACATGCTGAGACGTTCGAGCAAACCTGTGGTAGTAGTTTCAAACAAAGCCGATAATTTTGAGCTGGGTTATCAATCGTCTGAATTTTATGCTCTAGGACTTGGAGATCCGTTCAGTGTTTCGGCTATCAATGGTTCCGGAACGGGCGATTTACTGGATCATATTATTGCGTTATTTGAAGAGGACAAAGAAGAGGAAGATGTAACGAATATTCCCAAGTTTGCAGTAGTAGGCCGGCCGAATGTAGGAAAATCATCTTTGGTGAATGCCTTGCTCGGTGAAGAACGAAACATTGTGACCGATGTTGCCGGTACAACGCGCGACTCCATTTATACCCGTTACAATAAATTTGGTATGGATTTTTACCTCATTGATACAGCAGGTATTCGCAAGAAGGCAAAGGTGCATGAAGGACCCGAATATTTTTCGGTGATTCGTTCGATTCGTGTTATTGAAAGTGCCGATGTGTGCATCCTTATGATCGATGCTGAACGGGGAATTGAGAGTCAGGACTTGAATATTGTTTCTCTCATTCAAAAAAACAAAAAAGGACTGGTCGTTTTTGTAAACAAATGGGATTTGATAGAAGAGAAAGACAGTAAACTAATTAAGGAATATGAAAATGCTATTCGGCAAAGGTTGGCTCCTTTTACCGATTTTCCTATTATTTTTGGTTCGGCACTAAATAAGCAGCGTTTGCTGAAAGTAATGGAGGCCGCTAAAGAGGTGTATCAGAATCGAAAGCAAAAAATCCCTACCGCAAAACTCAATGAGGTATTGCTGCCGATTATTGAAAAGACTCCTCCCCCGGCGAACAAAGGGAAACACATAAAAATTAAGTATATTACTCAGTTGCCCAACACGCAAATTCCGTCGTTTGTGTTTTTTTGTAATCTTCCTCAATGGGTTAAAGAACCTTATAAACGATTTATTGAAAATCAGATGAGGAAAAACTGGAATTTAACCGGTACTCCTATTAATTTGTTTTTCAGAGAAAAGTAAGAGAAACGGGGATATTAGTTTATGAAACCAATCAATTGTGCAATCGAGAATATTTTTTTCGCAAATTCCGATGTTGATACTAATTGTAGGAATAAAAAACAATGATTATGCTTTTTTTGAAATTTTGGATGAAATAAAATTCCGCAAAAACGATGAAATACGAAAAATAATGTGTTATTTTGTATAAAAGATTGTAAATCCAATGTAGACATGTTGGATACGTTGTGAATAGTAGGATTTCAATGGATTAAATTGAAATAAAAAAGAAAGATTAAAACTGATGAATACGAACAATAATCTTGGTAACGGAAAATTAACCGTTAATGATGAAAGCTTTACTCCCAAAGCTCTTTTACCGAAGAATTCGGAAGAAAAGGTTTCGGATAAAATGACCGAAATTTCTGAAACTGAAGAAAAACAGGAAAAGAAAGAATCTGTTCTTCCGGAATCGGATTTGCAACATGGAAATATTCCTTTGGCAGAAGAAAAATCTACCGAAAATGTGGAGGCTAACAACGAAGTTTACAATGAAGAAGAATCTGAAGACGATGAGTTAAATAAAAATATTCTAATAGAAATTGATTACGAATTTGAAATGGTAGAAGAGGAAGAGGAAGAGGAATCGGAGGATGAAGACGAAGAAGATGAACAAATAGAAGAATTTGGCGATGAATCAATAACGCTGCTTTCCATTGAAGAGATTATTGTAAGGCTTCGTGAATTGGCTGCATCTGAAAAACCTCAGCGCAAAGAGGTAGATGCAGTGAAAGCTCAGTTTTATCGTTCACTACGCAACGAAGTAGAGAAGCAAAAAAATAAATTTATTGACGAAGGGGGCGAGGAAATTGATTTTGTGGCTCAGGAATCGGAACTATATACCGAGGGCAGATCTCTTCTCCAAAAAATAAAAGAAAAACGGTTACAATTAAGGGCTCAAGAAGAAGCCGAGAAAGAAAGGAATCTGGCAAAAAAACTGGCTATTATTGATCGGATAAAGGAATTGATTGAAGATCAAGGTCAGGAAGATTTCAATAAAATCTATCGCGAATTTAAAGAATTACAACAGCAATGGAAGGATATTCAACTCATTCCACAGTCGAAAGCCAATGAGTTGTGGAGAACCTATCAGTTGTATGTAGAGAAATTTTATGATCTGGTACGTATAAACAACGAGTTTCGCAAGTATGATTTTAAAAAGAATTATGAGCTAAAAACCGAATTGTGCGAAGCCGCTGAACGGCTGGATGAGGAGCCCGATGTGGTATCGGCATTTCATCAATTGCAGAGTCTGCATCAACAATGGCGCGAAATAGGACCTGTTGCAAGAAAAGATAGAGAAAAAATTTGGCTGCGTTTCAAAGAGGCATCAACAAAAATAAATAAGAAATATCAGCAACATTTTGAGGAAATTAAAGAACAAGAGAAAGAGAACCTCAAAAAGAAAACAGAATTGTGCGAAAAATTGGAAGCCATTGATTATTCCGAGCTTACGAATTTTAATGATTGGAAAAAACAGCTAAACGAAGTACTTGATATCCAGAAGCAATGGCGCCAAATAGGACATGTGCCGAGGAAATCGCGTACAAAAATTTATGAACGTTATCATGCTGCTTGCAATGTCTTTTTTAAGAATAAAAGTGCATTCTATAAATCGATGCGGCAAGAAATGGAGGAAAATCTCCAAAAGAAAATAGCTTTGTGTGAACGTGCCGAAGCACTGAAAGATAGTCAAGATTGGAAGAACACCACTCAAGAAATGATTGAGATTCAAAAAGAGTGGAAAGAAATTGGTTTGGTTCCCCGTAAACATGTAGATAGCATTTGGCAACGTTTTATAACAGCATGCGATCATTTTTTCGAACAAAAAAGATTGCATACTTCCTCACGATACGAAAAAGAAGTAAAAAATCTGGAGGAGAAGAAAAGAATTATAGAAGAGATAAATAATTTGGATCCTGCGTTATCTATAGAAGAGACGTTGAATCAATTGCAACGATTGATAGACGAATGGTATAAAATTGGGTATGTGCCTTATAAACTAAAAGATAAGGTATATAAGGATTTTTATGAGGCAGTGGATGCACAATTTGATCGGTTGAATATCGATAAATCCGATCGTAGATTGGGAAGTTTTGGAATTCGTACTTCGGCTGCCGGAAAGTCTGGAAATACAAGGAATCAAAATTTACGCGAACGAGAAAGACTTATGCGTCAATACGAGCGTATGAAAAACGAGTTGCAGACTTATGAAAATAACATGGGATTTTTGTCGGTTTCGTCTAAACGTGGGAACACTATGTTGGAAGATATGAATCGGAAAGTGGAAAAAATTAAAGCCGATCTTGCACTTATTGCCAGAAAAATAGAGGCAATAGATGAACAATTGTAAAATATTGCTGCTTATTTTTTAAGACAGCTGACATTGTTTGTTGGCTGTTTTGTTATTACAACTTTTTTGAAAAAAATAGAGATAGATTTTATATTTTTGTATTCTCTTATAAAAATGCTTTATTAAATTATGTCGAAGAAAATAAATACTGCACTGATTTCCGTTTATCATAAAGATGGACTGGAAGAAATTCTTCAGGTATTGAATGAGTTAAATGTTAAACTGTTGTCTACCGGAGGGACACGAGATTTTATTCAATCGCTAGGATATGAATGTGAAACGGTAGAGGATGTTACAGGTTATCCGTCCATTTTGGGAGGAAGAGTAAAAACATTGCATCCGAAAATATTCGGAGGTATACTTTATCGCCGAGATAATGAGGGAGATAGAAAGCTATTGAAAGCTTATGACATTCCTTCAATCGATTTGGTAATTGTAGATTTGTATCCTTTTGAAGAAACAGTGGCAAAGGGAGGTTCGGAGGAGGAAATTATCGAAAAAATAGATATTGGTGGAATTTCGCTGATTCGGGCTGCCGCTAAAAATTTCAAAGATGTGCTTGTTGTAGCATCTAAACAACAATATAAATCTTTATTGCAATTATTGAAGGAAAAAGGAGGCGATTCGGATCTTGAAGATCGTCGATGGTTTGCCAAAGAAGCATTTGCTGTTTCGTCGCAATACGATGCAGCTATATTTAATTATTTTGATAAAGAGAGCCCATCGGCATTACGGCTGGTTATTAATGGATCCAAGAAACTTCGTTACGGCGAAAATCCTCATCAAAGGGGAATTTTCTTTGGTAATTTTGAAGATATGTTCGAACAGCTACATGGAAAAGAAATATCGTACAACAATCTGCTCGATATTGATGCAGCTGTATCTTTGATTTCCGATTTCGATGAAACATCAGTAGCTATTCTTAAACATAATAATGCCTGTGGTATGGCTTCTCGTCCTACCGTTAAAGAAGCATGGGAAGCTGCTCTTCAGGCCGATCCTGTGTCGGCATATGGCGGAATTGTGATCATCAATCGTCCTGTTGATAAGGAGGCTGCCGAGCTCATTAATTCCATCTTTTTTGAAGTAATTATTGCGCCCGAATACGAAAAAGAAGCTTTTGAAATTTTGAGTCAGAAAAAAAATCGTATAATTTTAGTTCAAAAATCAACTCTTGAAACAGTAACTCCTCTTCAGTATCGATCTGCGTTAAACGGAATATTGATGCAAGACAAAGATACAAAAGTTGAATTGGCTGATGATCTGAAAGTAGTGACGAAAAAAGTTCCCACCGCCTCAGAAATAGAAGATTTGATTTTCGCCAATAAAGTGGTGAAACATACCAAATCAAATGCCATTGTACTGGCTAAAAACAAGCAATTGTTGGCAAGCGGAACCGGACAGACTTCAAGGGTAGATGCATTGAAACAAGCTATAGAAAAAGCGAAGATGTTTAATTTTGATTTGAAGGGGGCTGTGATGGCTTCGGATGCATTTTTCCCATTCCCCGATTGCGTGGAAATTGCGCATGGTGAGGGAATTAGCGCCGTTATACAACCCGGAGGGTCTATTCGAGATAAAGAATCCATTGCATATTGTGACGAACACGGCATGTCGATGGTATTTACAGGTATCCGACATTTTAAACATTAAAACATTTTGTAAAAAACAAAGTTCACATGGGATTATTTTCATTCACACAAGAATTAGCTATGGATTTAGGAACAGCTAATTCCATTATTGCAAACAATGCCGGAAAAATTTTACTGGATGAGCCATCGATTGTTGCATTAGATCGTAAAAGCGATAAAATGATCGCTTTAGGTGAGAAAGCGCAACAAATGCATGGTAAAACCCACGAAAATATACGCACCGTAAGACCGCTTCGTGATGGAGTAATTGCTGATTTTAATGCTGCGGAGCAAATGATCCGTGGGATGATTCGAATGGCAAACAAAAATAAAGGAAGTGGATTGTTTTCTCCTTCGTTACGTGTTGTAATTTGTATTCCTTCGGGTAGTACTGAAGTTGAAATACGTGCCGTACGCGACTCTGCTGAACATGCCGGAGGGCGTGATGTTTATATGATTTTTGAACCTATGGCTGCGGCTCTGGGCATAGGAATCGATGTGGAGGCTCCCGAGGGGAATATGATTGTGGACATAGGTGGAGGAACAACCGAAATTGCCGTGATTTCCCTTGGAGGAATCGTTTCGAATAAATCGATTAAAATAGCGGGTGATGACTTTACCGAAGATATTATGGATTATATGGGACGCCAACATAATATGAAAGTAGGTGAACGTACCGCAGAACAAATAAAAATTAATGTAGGGGCTGTGGTAACCGAACTGGAAGATCCTCCTGAAGATTTTGTCGTACATGGACCAAACCGAATGACTTCATTGCCTATGGATGTGCCTGTATCTTATCAAGAGATTGCCCACTGCCTCGAAAAATCAATGTCAAAAGTTGATTCGGCTGTGCTAAGTGCTTTAGAACAAACGCCTCCCGAACTTTATGCCGATATTGTGCGCAATGGCATTTATCTCACAGGTGGAGGGGCTTTGTTGCGTGGTTTAGATAAAAGGCTGACCGATAAAATCGGAATACCGTTTAAGGTAGTGGATGATCCGTTGCATGTGGTAGCAAAGGGTACAAGTATTGCGTTGCGAAATATCGACAAATTTAATTTTTTAATGAGGTAGTCGGCCATTAGCAGTATCTATTAAACTGTCAGCTAAATAGATGAGCCAAATGGTTTGAAACAATGTATGAGGAACCTTTTTAATTTTATTATACGAAATGGTTGGTGGTTGTTGGCTGTTTTATTAATAGTCTTCAGTTTTTATCTTGTTTTTACACAAAATTCGTATCAACGGAGCGTATATCTTTCATCGGCAAATCGTGTTTCTGCCGAATTATATCGCTTATCGGGAAAAGTTACCTCATATTTTTACATGCGGAAGAATAATGAAGAATTACTGACACAAAATGCAAAATTGCAGAATGAACTTCAGACATTAAAAAGTTATTTAAACAACCTTGTTTTGGATTCGATTCAAACAAATCCCTTTGTTGACGATTCTACGATGACTGCACGATTTCGTTTTATTCCCGCAAATGTGGTGAATGTTAGTTTTTTTGGAAGCAATAATTACATTACTCTGGATAAAGGACTGCAAGAAGGTGTGAAAAGCGATATGGGAGTTGTATCGCAAAATGGTATTGTAGGAGTTGTCCTTACTGCTTCCGATCATTTTTCTGTAGTAATCCCCATTGTGAATCCGAAATTCAGATTAAGCGGGAAGTTGAAAAATTCCGACAATTCGGGATCTATTGTATGGGATGGAGAAGATTTGCATTATGCCCAACTTGAACAATTGCCTAAACACGAGGTATTTAATAAAGGTGATACTGTTGTAACCAGTTTTTCGCGTATATTCCCCAAAGATATGGTAATTGGCTTTGTTGTAGGACAGGGTAAAACGAATGACGATAATTTTAATGCATTTAAAATACGTTTAGCAACCGATTTTCATAGCTTGCAGCATGTATTTGTCATAGAGGATATATATTACGAAGAAGAAAGTATTCTTGAAAAATCGGTTGAATAGCAATGAAAATAACTTTATTGCGTGAAATAGTGTGGTTTGTCGTATTGATTTTGCTTCAAACATTGGTGTTGAATCGAATCAGTGTTTTTGGAATAGCCATACCTGTCCTTTATATTTATTTTTTGATTAAATTACCAAAGAACAGGAATTTGTTTTATGTGGTTATTTCAGGGTTTTTGATGGGGTTGATCATTGATATTTTTCTGAATACACCGGGAATAAATGCAGCAGCAACCACCATTATTGCTACTTTACGCAAACCATTAATAGACATATTTTTTTCGAAAGTTGAATACGAAGATTTTGTCCCGAGCATTTATACCGAAACCGGAGCCTTTTTACGTTATAGTGTTGTGATGGTGTTATTACATCAAACGATGTTATTTTTTATAGAATCTTTTACTTTTTTCAATTTGACAAGTACGCTTATCCGCATTGGAGCTTCTTCAGTGCTTACTTTGATATTAATAGTTGCGTTAGATAGTTTAATATATAGAAGAATAAGTGGAATATAATAGCAAAAATCCATATGCTAAACGCAAATACATTATTGCCTTGATTGCGGTGGGTGTGATGGTTGTATATATTTTCCGATTGTTTTATTTGCAAATTTTAAGTCCCCAATATCGTGAATTTGCTGACAGTAATGCTTTCTTGCGAAAGATGCTCTATCCTGCACGGGGGGCCATATATGACCGTAATGGGAATTTGCTTGTTTACAATCAACCCACTTACGATGTAATGATGGTCGTGCGTGAGATGGGTGAGTTCGATACACTTGATTTTTGCAATACACTGAATATCGACGAATCTACCTATCAAAAGCTGGAAGCAGACATGAAAGATAGGCGAAAAAACCCAGGATATTCGTCCTATACGCCTCAACTTTTTATGTCGCAACTAACGGTTGAGCAATATGGATTGTTGCAAGAAAAGTTATATAAGTTTCCGGGAATATATATTCAAAATCGTACACGAAGGCAATATAAGTATCCCAATATGGGCGTTATTCTAGGATATATTGCTGAAGTCGATAAAAATGCATTGGAATCTGACCCCTACTATGTCAGAGGCGATTATATTGGAAAATCGGGCATAGAATTGTCGCATGAGAAAGACCTTAGGGGAGAAAAGGGAGTCGAAATTTGGTTGCGAGATGCAAGAGGACGCTTACAAGGTCGTTATAAAGATGGCGCAGAAGATAAAGCTCCCGTCTCGGGGCGCGATCTTACACTCAGCATTGATATCAATTTGCAAGCATATGGTGAATATCTTATGCAGAACAAAATTGGATCAATCGTGATGATTGAACCAAAAACCGGAGAAATAGTATGCATTGTATCTTCGCCAAGTTATGATCCTGCTATTTTGACGGGAAAAGATTTTGGCAGAAATTACCTTGAATTGGAACGAAATCCTTATAAACCCCTTATTAATCGTGCTGTAGCGGGAATGTATCCGCCGGGTTCTACTTTCAAACCTTCTCAAGGTGCTGTTTTTATGAAAGAGGGAATAATTACGATGGAGACACGATACAGTTGTTTTCATGGTTATCCTCCTTTGGGTGGGCGTCCGGCTTGTCACGGTCATGCATCGCCGTTATCCATAGTACCGGCATTAGCTACTTCGTGTAATTCGTTTTTCTGTTACGGTTTGAACGCGATGTTGAGTAACAGAGAAAAATATACCGATGTAAATGAGGCTTTTGATGTGTGGAAGAGTTATTTAAACAAGATGGGGTATGGTGATAGACTTGGTGTTGATCTTCCTTCAGAAAAGAAAGGATTTATCCCAAACAGTAAGTTTTACAATAAAGTATTGAAAAGAAATAATTGGAATGCGCACAATATTATATCTATTGCAATAGGACAAGGAGAAATTTTGGCAACGCCTGTGCAAATAGCTAATTTTGCCGCTGTTGTGGCAAATCGAGGGTATTATTATGTGCCTCATGTGGTACGTGAGCGTAAAGGAGCTCCTTTAGATACACTTTATACCCGGAAACGCTATGCGGATATTGATCGCTCTATTTTTGAAATAATAGCACAAGGTATGGCAAATGCTGTTACGGGGGGGACTTGTCGTACAGCCAATTTATTACCTGAAATTGAAGTGTGTGGAAAAACCGGAACTTCTCAAAATCCGCACGGTGATGATCACTCTCTTTTCATGGGTTTTGCCCCCAAAGATAACCCTCGTGTGGCTATTGCGGTGATT